>AR_comb_assmDRAFT_10111211_pt1 | contig 20125 bp, 17 predicted proteins | sample ArasoioldDNA_FD_10543 | JGI IMG/M metagenome (IMG submission 10543) | reverse complement strand
ACGCCGAATAATGTATATGTTTTCTAATTGGTTTCTGAAGTCTTTTCGTATTCTATTGTTACCCTTTGCAATAATTTATTGGTTGATTTTGTGGGTGCGTGATTTCTTGTACAACAAAAATATTTTTCGCTCCTCTTCCTTTGGACTCCCCGTTATTTGCGTTGGCAACTTGTCGGTTGGCGGTACGGGAAAGTCACCTATGGTTGAATTTTTGGTCGAACACTTAAAGGATCACTTTCGCATCGCCACCTTGAGCCGGGGCTACAAACGAAAAACGAGAGGATACGCGCTGGCCAACGAACAGAGCACCGCGCTGGACATCGGCGATGAGCCAATGTTGTTTCATTTGAAATTTCCCGGCGTGCCCGTGGCGGTGGGGGAGGAAAGACTGGTAGCGATACCGCAGCTGCTACACGATAAACCGGACACCAGGGCGATAATTTTGGATGATGCCTTTCAACATCGCGCGATCAATGCGGGCCTGAATATTTTACTTACGGATTACAATAATTTATTTACACGTGATTTCTATTTGCCAACAGGAGACCTGCGTGATCTGAAATCTGCTTACAAGAGAGCGCATGTTATCGTTGTAACCAAATGTAAACCGGAGCTAACTGCTGACGACGCGGACAGGATCAGGAAAGAAATCCGGCCATTGCCCCGCCAGCAAGTTTTTTTTTCGACGATTCAATACGGGTCGCCCTACCACATTACCAAGCTGAATCATTTTGAACTTAGTTTAAAAACCGAGGTGCTTTTAGTAACTGGTATTGCGAACCCGCAGCCATTAAAAAAATTGTTGGAAGAGCGCAGCCACGCTTATTACATGATATCATTCAGCGACCACTATATTTTCCGAATTGATGACCTTAATGAAATAAAAAAACGGTTTGAGCGTATGGACTCGCCCAACAAGGTGATTCTTACAACGGAGAAAGATGCTATTCGCTTAATGAAATTCAAAAATGAATTAGAAGAGTTGCCGATATATGTGATTCCCATTCGACATTATTTTTTATTTGACGGAAAAGACGCTTTTGTCAACACAACCATAAGATTTATTGAACAGTTTAAGCCGATTCCTCTTGAAGAGACAACCGTTGGCTTGCCGGATGTTTCCCGATAATCGGACGATAAAAATCATTTCATGGGAAGGAAAAATTCGAAGAAAAAGAAAAAGGAAAGATATCACAACCACGAAGAGGCGCTCAAAGGAGTGCTTGACGTCAGTCGCTCCGGAATGGGATTTGTGATAGTAGACAACTTGCCTGTAGATGTAATTGTGAGACCCGGTGATTTTAATACCGCATTGCATGGGGATACAGTTCGGGTTTCGATCAAGGAAGATAAGAAGGGAAGGCGGTTGCAAGGAGTGATCTCGGAAGTGCTCCGGAGAAAACAGACTGAGTTCATGGGTAAAATGGAAATGAATGACTCCCGCCCGGACGACCCGGTCGGACCGGGTTTTGCATTCTTTATCGCTGAAACGGACAAACCAATGCCTGACATTTTTATTCCCAAACAAAATTTCAACGGCGCAAAGAATAATGACAGGGTCGTCGTGCGGTTATTAGAATGGGAAAAAGACGGCAAGCGGCCAGTTGGAGAAGTCGTCACCATCATGGATGAAGAAGACAGCAACGACCTGGCGATGAAAGAAATTTTGCTAGAAAATGGTTTTCCGCTTGCATTTGATGATGAAGCCGTGGAGGAGGCTGCAAGAATCCCTGACCAAATCTCTCTTGAAGAAATTCGAAGAAGAAAAGATGTTCGTGATATTCTCACTTTCACCATTGACCCTATAGATGCGAAAGACTTTGATGATGCACTTTCATTCCGTGTGCTAAAGAATGGAAACTACGAAATAGGAGTTCATATTGCCGATGTTGCTCACTATGTGCAGGAAGACACTGCGCTTGATAAAGCTGCTTATGAAAAAGCCACGTCGGTCTATTTGCCGGACAGGGTGAATCCCATGTTGCCCGAGAACATCTCAAACGTGCTGTGCTCCTTGCGTCCACATGAAGATAGCCTGACGTTTTCCGCCATTTTTCAAATTTCACCAAAGGGCCAGGTGAAACAGCACTGGCTCGGCAAGACCATCATTCACTCAGATCACCGGTTTACCTATGAAGAGGTGCAGGAGATAATCGAAACCAAAGAAGGGCTGTACGCAGAAGAGATTTTAGTACTCAACCATCTTGCACAGCGTTTCCGAAAGCAGCGATTTAAAAACGGGGCAATCAATTTTTCTTCGCAGGAAGTTCGTTTTAAGCTGGATGAAAACAAAAAACCCATTGGAATCATCATCAAGCAAAGTAAAGAGGCTCACCAGCTAATCGAGGAATTCATGTTGCTTGCCAACAGGACGGTGGCTAGTGATCTTTCAAAAATACATGTGAAGAACAAGCCTGTACCATTTCCGTATCGCATTCACGACAATCCGGATGAGGAGAAATTAATTCCGTTTGTGGTTTTTGCAAGAAAGTTTGGGCACAAGTTCGACACGTCTTCGCCGGATGTGATTGCGTCTTCATTCAACCAAATGCTAATCGATGTTCACGGGAAGCCTGAGCAACATGTACTGGAACAACTGGGAATTCGCACGATGGCAAAGGCAAAGTATGCTACCGAAAATATCGGCCACTACGGGCTGGGTTTTAAGGACTATTGTCACTTCACTTCGCCTATTCGTCGGTATCCGGATGTGCTAGTTCATCGCGTTCTTCACCAGGTCATTGAAAAAGAATTGCGTGTTGACAAAAAAATGGAAGAAAAATGCAAGCATTGTAGCGAAAGAGAACGGGCGGCAATGGAAGCGGAGCGTTCTGCAAATAAGTACAAGCAAGTAGAGTACATGCAAAATTTTCTAGGCGAAGAATTTGAAGGAGTGATCAGCGGGGTGGCATCATTTGGGTTTTGGGTAGAAACCGTCGAACATAAATGCGAAGGTCTTGTCAGTTTGAATAGTTTGCTGGACTTTGACGACTTCCGTTTGGTTGAAAGTGATTATTGCCTGGTGGGCCAACGGTCTGGAAGAAAATTCAGAATGGGAGATAAGGTTTGGATAAAAGTAGTCGCCGCCAATCTCACAAAACGTCAGCTGGATTATGAATGGGTTGTTGCGAGCGGATTGAAAGATGGAAAGAAGAAGAAAACGAATAAGCAATAGCAATTGGCAAAGTCCAGTCCGTGAAATCCTCCGAATCCTCGGAATCCGCGATATCTCTTTTCACCCTAACTTTATTTCATGCAATCATTCGAACTGCTGTCACAGAAGTTTGCTCTCCACTTCGAAAAATCACATTTCCCTTCTGAGCCAACGTCGCTCTATGAACCCAACGAATATTTTCTGCAATTGGGTGGTAAAAGAATTCGCCCCGTGTTGTGCCTAATGGGAAATGAGTTATTCGATGACATCAATCCCGATGCCTGGCACGTATCGACGGCCATAGAGTTATTTCACAATTTCACGCTCATTCATGATGACATAATGGATAAAGCGCCTTTGCGTCGTGGCAGTCAAACCGTGCACGCAAAATTTGGGGAAAGCACTGCGCTGCTCGCCGGCGATGTAATGCTCGTTGCCGCTTACGATTATTTAAATAAAATTGAGAGCACTTACATGCATTCCGTGATAGGCCTGTTTAACAAAACGGCAAAAGAGGTGTGCGAGGGGCAGCAACTGGATATGGATTTTGAAAAGGCGGAAGATGTGGGTTTGCAGGACTATTTGCACATGATCGAGTTAAAAACTTCTGTTTTGTTAGCAGCCAGCTTAAAACTTGGTTCGATACTCGGTGGTGCTTCACAACGGAACCAAAACCTGCTGTACGAGTTTGGAAAGAAACTCGGAATCGCATTCCAAATACAGGACGATTACCTCGATGCCTTCGGTGACCCCAAGAAATTTGGGAAGCAACCCGGCGGCGATATAAAAGCCAACAAAAAAACATTTCTGCTTATCCAGGCGCTGGCGACTGCCAATGATGCTCAAAAAAAGGAGCTCAAAAAATTAATGACCGGAAATGGCAAAGACAAGACGGAAAAAGTCTTGCAGCTATTTCATGATTGCAAAGTGAACGAATGGGCTCTTCAACTAAAAAATAAATACCTGGACGAGGCCCTCGTGCACCTGGAAGATGTTGCTGTGCTTTCTATAAGAAAAGAAGCCCTTAAAAATCTAGCGCACTTTTTAATTCAACGGGAGCATTAGGAATTTGCGAGCTTAGCGAAGCAAGCTCCCAAACCAATGAGTTGTTTACGATTCCTTTGAAACTTCGCGCATTTCAATAAGCCGCCAATTGCACAATACAAGCTATCACAATCGCAACATCAACAAGAATACTTAGAAAAAATATCGGTATTGTAATTCTTGTTGGCTGGGCGGCAAGATTCACAATCAACGTCACTCCCATTGCTAACATAGCGGCCATCCATAAAGTGAAATCATTTCCACTTACTCCTACCGCAAACACAACGATCGGGGTTAGGATACAGCCGTGTGTTGTAAGGGAAATGGCAAGCCATCCAAATCGATTTCTTTCCTGGTCTTTGCACCAGTTAAAAAATTTTGTGAATACATGAGATTGTATGGATGCTTTGTAAAAGGGGACCCGTGAGGCTTGTGTTAAAGCTTTCATTTCAATAGTTTTTTTACAGACACGAAGGTGTCAATTGCTATTCTGCCTCCAGGTGATCCTCATTTGCTGTTTGACTGATTTTCATCAATCATTCAAAACAAATATCATCTGTAAAAAACACATCAATCATTTTTTTAACTATTTTCAATACCAAACCAGCGAGTAATGGCAAATCTTCTCTTCCGCAAGAAAAATATTCAAACTATTTTACGGGATGCGCAAGAGGGGTTAAGTGACAGTGAAGGACATCGCACCGATCTTAAAAGAGTTCTCAGCGTTCGTGATCTCACTTTCTTGGGTATTGCGGCGGTAATCGGCACGGGTGTTTTCACCGCCATTGGTTCGGCCAGCTTTCATGGTGGTCCCGCAGTTATTCTTTTGTTTGGATTTACGGCGATTGCCTGCAGTTTTGCTGCCTATTGTTACGCGGAGTTCGCATCTACCATTCCCGTTTCGGGAAGTGCTTACACCTATTCCTATGTTTCCTTCGGGGAAATTTTTGCATGGATCATTGGCTGGGACTTACTGATGGAATATGCGATTGGCAACATTGCAGTCGCAATTTCATGGAGCCAGTACTTTGTACGAGTATTGGCTGGCTTCAATATTCATGTACCTGATTGGATGACGGTGGACTATTCAACGGCGCATCACGGATTTAATCAGGCAGCAGAACAACTATCTCACGGCACCGCATTTACATCTTTGGACCGGGGACTGCAAGCGATGTACAATGCGTGGCAAGATGCGCCGATGCTGGGAAATTTCAGGATCATCATGGACATCCCCGCATTCTTCATAGTGGTGGTTATCACGTACGTCGTATATGTCGGAATTCGCGAATCGCGCACCGCTAATAACGTGATGGTATTAATAAAACTCGCAATCATTCTATTAGTAATCGTTGCAGGCGCATTTTATGTGAACCCTGGCAACTGGAGCCCGTTTATGCCCAACGGATTTAGCGGCGTAATGAGCGGCGTATCGGCGGTGTTCTTTGCTTATATAGGTTTTGATGCAATTTCAACAACAGCAGAAGAATGCAAAGACCCGCAGCGTGACTTGCCCAAGGCAATGTTTTATACTCTTTTTATTTGCACGGCGCTTTACATCGTGCTAGTGCTTGTTCTTACTGGCATGACCAATTATAGCAAACTCAACGTGGCGGATCCGCTCGCATTTGTTTTCCAGGATCAGCATTCAAAACTGAGCAACGTTTTCTCCGGGGTCGTTTCTGTGAGTGCCATCATCGTCATCGCTTCGGTTCTGTTGGTTTATCAATTGGGGCAGCCGAGGATCTGGATGAGCATGAGTCGCGACGGACTGCTCCCGCCGATTTTTGCACGCATTCATCCCAAATTCAAAACTCCTTCTTTCTCTACCATCCTTACAGGCATAGTCGTCGGTGTTCCCGCGCTGTTTCTTAATCTCGATGTTGTGATCGCATTGACAAGTATCGGAACTCTATTTGCCTTCGTTTTGGTTTGCGGTGGAGTCTTAATCCTGGAACAACAACCAAATCGGCCAGAAAGCAAATTCAAGGTTCCTTACTTTAATGGAAAATACATAGTGCCCCTTGTGCTACTTTTAGCATTGGTCTTTGTGTACTGGAAAGTGCCAGGCTATTACAGAGACCTTTTTAGAAAAGAGGGCTTGCCTATGCTGGTGTTCTTCATCGTTGCTATCGTTGTCGCCATTTACACGTTCATAAAAAATTTCTCGTTGATACCCGTACTTGGATTGTTGAGTTGCTTTTATCTCATGGCGCAGGAAAGTCACACAAACTGGTATCGCTTTCTCATCTGGCTTGTCATCGGACTTGTTATTTATTTTACCTATGGCAGGTGGAACAGCCGGTTGGCGAAAACCCCCTGACACTGAAGGGGAACCCAAGTCGAGTATACCGTTTGTTAATATGTTTCTTCAATCAATAACATTTTTATGTAGCCAGCTTTAGAAATTCTAATCATCGTCCCTTGTGTCACTCACTTGTACTGATGTAACTTCGTTCATCAACAAAACTCCAAAACTCCCGTTTAGGGGCTGGGGGTATGAAATTTCAAATCGGTGATAGGGTATTAATTCTCCATTCCAACGAGGAGGGAGAAGTGATCGACATTATCAACAACAAAATGGTGATGGTTGACGTACGAGGAGTAAAGTTTCCTGCGTACATTGATCAACTTGATTTTCCCTATTTCAAAAAATTTTCGGAAAAAAAATTATTCCCTGGAAAAAAGGAGAAAAAATATATTGATGATGTAAAAAAAGAAAAAGAGTCAGTCGCAAAAATCAGCGATGGTATTTGGCTCACGTTTTTACCTGTCATGGACACGGACGAATTTGGGGATGAGGTGGTACAGGAATTAAAAATCCATCTGGTGAACAGGACCGATGCCGCCTACAAGTTTGTATACAATTTGAATTATTTTGGCGCTTCCGATTTTGAATTAAAAAATCAAGTTCATTCTTTTCAGGATTTCTATTTGCATGACATTCCGTTCGAAAATCTAAACGACAGCCCGACATTTGAATTTGAATTCTCCCTCGTGCATCCCAACAAGAACAAGGCAGATCATTACGAAGCATCGTTGAGGTTAAAACCGAAGCAACTTTTTGCACGCATCGAGGAGATAAGGTTGAAGGGTGAGGCCACATTTTCACATCGGCTTTTCGAAAAATATCCCGAGAAACCGGTTGAAGATAATGTGGAGCTCAACCGTACAAAGACATTTGATGCTTCTAAGGCAAAGCAACATCTCGAGCCACCTCTCTCTGTCGTCGATCTTCACATCGAGAAAATTGTTGACAATTGGAGCGGGCTCAGCAATTACGAAATCATTTCGCTGCAGCTAAAAACCTTTGAAAAATATTATGATCTGGCCGTAGCTCACATGCAGCCATCATTGATCGTTGTACATGGGGTAGGCACTGGTCGATTGCGCGAGGAGATCCATGAGCAGCTGAAGCACCGAAGAGAAGTAAAGACTTTCGTGAATCAGTATCATCCGGCCTTTGGGTATGGTGCTACGGAAATATTTTTTGAGTACTGAATTTTTTTTACGACACTCCACCTTTTCTTTTTTAATATTAACTTGTTACAAATTACATTTGACCCTTAACCCTCAATCAACGCTTGCTATGCGTTATAACTTGCCCAAAGTAAAGACGGGAATTGAAGGACTGGATGAAATAACCTTAGGTGGAATCCCTAAAGGAAGACCGACACTCATTTGCGGCGGTCCTGGATGCGGAAAAACGCTCCTTTCGATTGAATTTATTGTCAAAGGAGCGACAGAGTTCAATGAACCCGGGGTGTTCGTCACCTTTGAAGAAAAAGTTGAGGACTTAATAGCCAATGCAGGTTCCTTGGGCTTTGACTTGCAGAAACTACAAAAGAACAAAAAAATAAAAGTTGACTACGTTCGAATAGAACGGAACGAGATAGAGGAAACCGGGGAATACGATCTGGACGGTTTATTCATTAGGCTGGGGTATGCGATTGATAGTATGAAGGCTAAAAGAGTCGTGCTCGATACCATCGAAAACTTGTTTTCTGGTTTAAGCAATGAAGGTATTCTTCGCGCCGAACTGCGACGGCTTTTCATGTGGTTAAAAGAAAAAGGAGTAACAGCTCTTATCACCGGCGAACAGGGTGAAGGTAAACTGACAAGGCACGGACTTGAGGAATACGTTTCCGATTGTGTGATCTTATTAGATCATCGCGTAGTTAATCAAATATCTACACGCCGACTGCGCATCGTAAAATACCGGGGATCCTTACATGGTACCAATGAGTATCCTTTTTTAATCGATGAAAACGGAGTAATCGTTTTACCCGTTACATCCTTGAAACTGGATCGCGCCGTTTCCTCAGAGAGGCTCAGCACAGGTATCGCTTCGTTGGACGAGATGTTTAGCGGCAAGGGATTTTATCGCGGTAGCAGCATTCTTATTTCCGGCATGGCCGGTACCGGCAAGACAAGCATTGCGGCTAATTTCATCTATGCGGCATGCAAACGGAAAGAACGTTGCTTATTTTTTGCATTTGAAGAATCGCCGGCACAAATCATCCGCAACATGAAATCCATAGGTCTTGATCTTGAGACGGCAGTAAAAAAAGCACTTTTGCAATTTCACTCTGCCCGCCCGGCATTGCATGGACTGGAGTTACATCTTTCTACGATCTACAAGCTCGTAAGAGAGTTCAAGCCAACAACGGTAGTTCTCGATCCGATCAGCAATCTCATTTCGGTGGGTCTTATTAATGAAGTCAACTCAATGTTGCTTCGACTAATTGATTTTTTGCAATCCGAAGGGATAACGGTAGTCATGACCTCGTTGACCGATGTAATGGAGGAGCGAGTAAACGAGACTGTGTCGTCTTTGGTTGATACCTGGATTTCGATAAAAGAAATCGAGGCGAACGGCGAGCGAAATAAATTCCTGTACGTTAGAAAGTCAAGAGGGATGAAGCACTCTAACCAGGTAAGGGAATTGATCATTACCAATACAGGGCTGCAGCTGGCGGAAATCTACATTGGGCCTTCGGGAGTTCTCGTTGGCTCGGAGCGCAAGGAAAGAAAGCTGCAAAAATTAAGGGGGAAGGAACTAAAAAACCAGGAACTCCGCGGACAAATGGCCCGCCGACGGCAAGAGGACGGAATTCCCCACCAGGCAAGACAAAGAAGACGAAGATAAGATCATGGCAAAAAAGCAACAAATATGGGAATTACGGCTATATGTGGCGGGCAAAACGCCAAAATCGGTGTTGGCCCTCCGAAACCTCGAAAAATATTGCGAGACACATCTAAAAGGGCAATATCAAATTGAAGTAATCGACCTTTTGGTACAGCCACAGTTGGCCGAAGGCGACCAGATATTCGCTATTCCTACTTTGGTACGAAAAGTGCCCGAACCAATACGTAAAATAATTGGCGATCTGTCTAATGAAACAAAAGTATTGGTTGGACTCAATATTCGCGCGGTAAAGAAGTAACCATGAAGGAGGAGTTAAGAAATAGCGGCAAGGGTAGTAGGCCATCTAATATTTACCGCCTTTACGTTACAGGGGCATCCCCGAATTCTTCACGCGCGATTACCAATCTCAAAAATATTCTAGAGCGATACTTGGGAAACCATTACGAATTAAACATCATCGACGTGTATCAGCAACCGCAAATCGTAAACAAGATGGATATCATTGCTTTACCGTTGCTTGTACGCAAAATGCCGTTGCCCGAAAGGAGGCTGATTGGCGACATGTCAGATCGCGATAAAGTGATTCAAAGCCTGGAACTTTCAAACATGTTGCATGAAAGGGACTAAAACTTACGAAGAACTACTGACGGAATTTGAAGAGCTGCGGGCGCAACTCCACGAGGCGAATGATACCATACATGCAATCCGCACTGGGCAAGTGGATGCGCTGGTAGTGCAGGGCGAAGAAGGTCCGCGACTTTATACGTTGAAAACCGCGGATCATACCTACCGCGTTTTTATTGAGAAAATGAGAGAAGGCGCTGTCACCCTCAATAGCGCTGGAATAATTTTGTACAGCAACTCCCAGTTTGCATCGATGGTCAATTTGCCACTGGCAACCGTTATTGGTTCTTGCATGACTGACTTCATTCCAAAGGAAAGCCTGCAGGAGTACAAAAGAATTGCCGAACAAGGGTGGCAATCTGATACCAAGGGAGAAATTTTTTTGAGAAATAAGAATAACGAGTCAATTCCATTTTTGCTATCTGTGACTTCGCTTGAGCTGGATGAAGGTACCGCCTTGAGTGTTATTTTGACGGATCTAACTCTTCAAAAACAAAACGAAGCCCAATTGCAAACAAAGAACAAAGAACTGCAGGCAGCGCGTCAACGGGCGGACAAATTGAATGAAGAATTAGAGGAAAGAGTTCGTGTGCGTACGAAGGATTTGTTTTTGAGCAGGGAATATTTCAGGTTCCTGGCGGATAATATCCCGGTCATTATCTGGACTACGGATGCGAATGGAAAACTGGACTATGTTAATCGTCGGTGGATTGAATACACAGGTTTTCATCTTGAGCAGTCAAGATTGAAGCAAGCCGATTTAGTTCACCCTGATGATTTGCAAAATAGTTCTGTTGCCTGGAAAGAGGCTGTCACCAGTAAAGGGAGGTATACGCACCAGTATAGATTCAAAAGACATTCTGATGGATCTTTCAGGTGGCACTACGCGCAGGCAATACCCTTCAGGGATGATGAGGGCAATGTCACATCGTGGATCGGTACCAGTATTGACATCGACGATCAAAAGAAGGAGCTGGAAAAGAAAGACGAATTCATTGGTGTTGCCAGCCACGAATTAAAAACCCCGTTGACCAGTTTGAAGGGATATATCCAGTTGCTCGAATACATGGAGGATCTACCCCAGGAAGCGTTGACTTATATCTCCAAAGCAGTGCTGTCCGTAAATAAATTACAACACTTAATAGACGAACTGTTGGATGCGAGCAAAATTGAAGCAGGCAAGTTGAAATTTAGCAAGGACATTTTGAACCTTACTGAACTGGTCGCTATGTGCATCGAGAACAGCAACTACATGTACCAGACCCGCCAAATTCAAAAGGAACTGACTCCGGACATTAAAGTATGTGGAAATGCAGAACGCCTGGAGCAGGTTGTGATGAACCTGATTAGTAACGCCGTGAAATATTCACCTCAAAACAAAGAGATCATAGTGCGAGTCAAAACAGATCTCAACTCTGCCATTGTTTCTGTGACTGACTTTGGTGTTGGTATGTCAGAATCAGATCAACGAATGATCTTTGAACGTTTTTACAGGGCAGACGGTCATGAATTTTCTACGCCGGGACTCGGCGTGGGGTTATACATTGCCTCAAAAATTATTCAGGAGCACGGAGGCGAGATAGGGGTAAAAAGCAAACTGCACGAAGGATCCGTGTTTTCTTTCTCGTTGCCCCTGGTGAATACCCAACAAGGAACAAAGTAAGGCAAATCCGAAATTCGAATGTCGAAATCCGAAAGGAGTTCAATTCAAATTCGGATTTTGAGTTTAACGGGGCGCAATAAACATCGAAATCGAAACATGAAATGATGGCGTTTCGAAATTCGTGATTCGAATTTCAGATTTCCATTTATGTTCCCTGCTCATTATTCCAAAATCTGTGATTACTTTTGCAGTTCGCTCTTTACATAGAGTTTGCTGCAAGCCGTGCTATCGTCCCGATTTATCGGGAAGGAAAGTCCGGACAGCGTAGAGCAATGCACCGCGCGAACAGCGTGGGTCTTGATTCTGTTGAAGGATTGGGAACAGAAAGTGCCACAGAGAATAACCTCGACCCAGCTCTCAGGAGATGGGTCGAAAGGGTGAAAACGTGAGGTAAGAGCTCACGACATTTGATGGCAACGTCATTTGTGGGTAAACCTTGCATGCTGAAATGCCACATAAACCAGCCTACGAGCTGCTCGCTCGATGCTCGTCTGTTGATGGGCAGGTTGGAGGGTAGGCAGATTGATCCCGATGAGCAATTGTCGGGACAGATAAATGATAGCACCTTTCGTTTATTCGAAGGGACAGAATCCGGCTTACAGGCTTGTAGCTTTTTTTTCGTGAAACGTCAAACGTCAACCGTGAGAATGCAACAGCCAACGATTTGATTGAATGCTCGGGTTGGTATTTCACGTTTCACGTTTCACCTTTCACCCTTACACCGCCGCATTCCCAACGTACCCACCAATCTCCATCAGCCATGCAATTCCCAGATGAACAATTAACCCGCCGTAAATAGAGCGAGTATTGTACACTACTATTCCCAAAAGTAGCCCTCCGAAATAAGAACTAATGCATTCACCCAATGGTTTCCCGAAATGAATGGTGCAATAAAAACAAGCCATGGGAAGAATGGCGTCCATCCCTGCCCATCTTGTGAATGCGAGAACGAGGAAGCCGCGAAAAAAAATTTCTATTCCGAAAAAGTCACTGCCATAAGAAAGCTCGAACAATACCTTATGAAACCAGGACAAGTTGATTTGTTGGTCGTAATGCAAAATGGATTTCAATTTTGGATACATCGCCAGAAAATCAGCCTGCGTTGAAGCGGCAGCAATCAAAGGAATCATGCACAATAGCATCAGCAAATAAGGTTTCCACTTGAAATTCTTTGAAGCATGCCCATAAAAGGGTTGATCGCTGTCTGCGATTCTCCAAACCAAAAACAAAATAGAAATAACAATAAGCAACCGCGCAGGCCAGTAGTAGACCTGGTTCCAGTACTCGTTCCAATAGACATCATTTGAAAACGGGAGTTGCGTGTGCAGAGACATCTTTATGGAGAACATTGACGTAGCCACGACCATGAGAATGATAAAAGGTTTATTGTCGAAAAAACTTTTTTTTTCGACCGCCCAGGTAAAAAGATAAGGAAATACAAAGGCAGCTGTGAAGAGAATAAAGTGACCCGTAAACTGCGGCCAGGCAAGGCTTTCATTGGTAGTAAGTTGGACCTCCAGTGCGTTGTGATAATTCAGAAAAATAAGTATTGCTGTTTGCGCTGTACATAGAATGAGCACCTTTTTATTTACATAATGAAAGTAGTCACGTATATATCCGAAGATCTCTCGCATTTAAAATGAAAAGTAATTTTTTTAACCGGCATTTAAACTTTTTTCATGCAACCGGTTCTTAAAGTACGTGATTAAAATTCCACAACCCTAAAAAGTATAGCCATGAAAATTATTTCAATTAACCGAATCATCATTGCTGTGTTCTTGTTTCTTAGCACAGCATTTTTCTTTTCATGCAAAAAGGAAACAAGTCAAGGTACTCCCGGCATCGTTTCAGAAGAGCAAGCAGCCGTTTACTCAGACGAAGGTGCACAGGCAGACGAAAGTTTTGACGATGTTGCGGATATCAGTATGACCGCTGCTGACGAAGATAATACCGCTTCCGTTGGTCGATTAACTCGGGATTATCACCCCGACTTCGCTGAGCTGCGTGTTGCAATTGGACTTTGCGCTACCATTACTGTTACGCCAAACGACACGACGTATCCCAAAACCATCACAATAGATTTTGGTGATAGTTGTGTAGGTCTCGACGGTAAACTTCGCAGTGGTAAAATTGTTTTACACTTGACCGGCCCGATTCGAAAGCCTGGCTCGGTGTTGACAATTACGTTCGTTAACTTTTACGTAAACCACATCCATCTTGAAGGCACCAAGATTATAAGCAACTTGAGTGAAAACGGTGCTATCAAATTCACGGTAGAAGTTGTAGGCGGTAAGGTTACTTTCCCAAGTGGCCGGGGATATAGTTATGAAAGCTTCAAGTACAAACAACAAATTTCTGGAATGGATACACGCATCGTGAGAGATGACGTCTTCCAAATCACCGGCTGGGCAAAGGTTGAGTTTAATAATGGAGTTGTAATCAAGCTCGAAACGATTGATCCGTTGGTCAAAAAAGTTGCATGTCCATGGATAAGCGATGGTACAGTCAAAATTCAGATAAATGACCGTGTGCTAAAACTTGATTATGGTTTCCCGCACAATGGCGACTGTGATAACAAGGCCTTACTCACCTGGAACAATGGAAATAGTCAGCGAATTATTTTGTTACCCTAAGCAGTAGAATAGTCCCGCTTTTGCGGGAGGTCGAGAGTCCCACCGAGGTCGGTGGGACTTTTTTCTGCAGGTGTGGAGGATTACTTGCCCTTTTTGAGGTTTCGGTTGATCCAGGCAACGGCTTTCTTTACATAGTATTCTTGATCATTTTCAAGATTTTTCACCAGCGCCTTAATATCGTGATGCACTTGAGATTCTCTTGTATACCATTCGATCATGACCAGGGACAATCTTCGTTGCCATGGACCAGGAGAACGGTTTAATTTTTTGGCAACTTCAAAGATTTCACACCGGTGCGTTTTTACTATTCCTCTCAGAAACTGCATACCTAGTCCGTCACAAACCGCCCAGTTATCTATTTGTTTTGAGAACAGCCTAAACATTCTTAATAATCTTTGGGGGTCTGTCCGTCCTATTCTCTCGATGATTTTTATTGCAATAATTCTTTCTTCAAGCGCTCCAGATTGCCATAGATCTTCTGCTAACTCGAAGCCGCCTTGCTTATATCTACGGGCAAGTTCATTAAGCAGAGGCGTTTTTACCCCGTACATTTTTTGATTGCCCGGTACCACTTTCTGAAAAAACACTTTATTCTCTTCAGAAGAGTTTACCCTGAGCACCTGTCGTATTTCCTTCAGATAGTTGTTCATGTTGACTCAATATACGGGTCCTAATCTGGTATTTAACACAGAGTGACTCGGCCTCGCCATTCAATTTTGCCAGGTAATGTTTTGGTGGGAAAGACTTGGTCCCATACAACGCTTCATATTTCCTGATCAGCGTAGGATCATATCGTTTGAGAAAATTGAAATAGAGAGTCTTGCTGTCAGCCGGTTGTTCACCAAAAAGAGTTAATCCACCCACAAGAATATAATGCGCTCCGAATTCTTTTGCTGCAGCTATGATTTTTTCCAGTTGTTGCTGCGTGTCGCTGATGAATGGCAGTATCGGAATAGCATTTACCCCAACTAAGAATCCCTGGTTCTTCAGTTGATTCAGATTCTTAAGTCTTTCAATGGGAGGCTCTGCCCGTGGCTCAAGCAGGTTGGTAATGTCCGGTTCCATGGACGAGATTGATGTAGATAAAATGACCCCGCGGTTGAGGGTATTTTTTAAATCGCTGGGAAGTATTGCTTTTTCATCGATTTGTTTGAGCAGATCAATATCTCTAAAGACCAGGGTAGTTTTTGTGCTAATAAAAACTGGGAAACGATGCTTCAATAACAACTTCAGCATTGCCTGTGTTAACTTCCATTTTTCTTCGTGGTGCATGTAGGCATCAGTAGCTGAACCAACAGCGACAAATCCACGTTGGCCTTTTTTCGCTCGTGCATGCAATTGTTTATCCAAGATCTCAAGCGCATTAGACTTAATCACTAATCCTTCGTCCATATTTGCGCCATATTTGCTCCCCCGGATATAGCAATAAAGACAGTTACAACTGCAACCTTCGTAAGGATTAACCGAGTAGTCCGTAAGAAACCAGCCATCTCGTTGTTTATGCTTATTGAGTACCGATTTGACTTGTTTTTGAAGCATACTCCAAAAATAAATGAACCACAGTTTATTTGATTTTTTACCACCACTAATAGTAATTTGCCTGACGGAACTAAGGAAAAAAAGGCCAATAGCTATTACAAAACGACAATCATACATCCTCCCGGCAATTGTACTCTCTCAATTTGCGGGTACTTCGTTGTGGTTTGCCGGCAATGCTATTTTACCTGATATTCAACGCGAGCTCAGCGCCGATGGGAATACAATTGGTAACATTACCACCATTGTCCAATTCGGTTTTATAGCTGGCACGCTCGCCTTTGCAATTTTTGCAATTGCGGACAGATTCGATCCGGCAAAAGTGTTTTTTGTCTCATCTACTCTCGCTGCAATCGCTAACGTTACTATAATTTGGCTTGCGAAGAGTACGGCGACTTTGTTTGCACTCCGGTTTGTTACAGGGTTTTTTCTGGCGGGTATTTATCCCGTAGGTATGAAGATTGCAGCTGATTGGTATGAGAAAGGTCTTGGTAAGGCGTTAGGTTACTTAGTAGGCGCATTGGTAATTGGGACCGCGTTTCCCCATTTGTTGAAATCCAACTTTTACAAACTTCCCTGGAAGGAAGTCCTGGTTTTCACTTCATGTTTTGCGTTTATGGGAGGACTAATCATCGTTCTGTTCGTGGGAGATGGGCCGTATAAAAAATTCGCGACTCATTTTCAGGCCTCAGCTATGTTCCGGATTTTTCGATCACGCGATTTTCGATCGGCAGCATTTGGTTACTTTGGACACATGTGGGAGTTGTATACGTTTTGGGCATTCGTTCCTGTCATGCTTTCCTTTTACCAGAGGAATCATCAAACAACCAATATACCATTATGGTCATTTGTCATCATTGCCATAGGAGGGATCAGTTGCGTTGTGGGCGGATATGCATCTCAAAAATTCGGCAGCGCACGTGTTGCTTTCTATTCTTTATTATGTTCGGGAATTTGTTGCCTTGCCTCGTTTATTTTTTTTCAGTTGCCGTTGCCTTTGTTTATTTTGCTAATGCTGGTATGGGGATTTTTTGTTATTGCCGATTCACCTCAATTCTCAGCGTTGGTTTCGCAAACAGCCGTGCCGGAATATAAAGGTACCGCTCTAACTATCGTTACAAGTATTGGGTTTGCAATTACCATCGGCAGCGTCCAACTGCTTAATCATGCCTACGACACCTGGGCAAAAACGAATGCCGTTTTTCTATTGCTGATCCCGGGCCCTTTACTTGGTTTGTTATTCCTTTTCAGGCTCACCAAACAAAAGCGGTGAATGATTTCAAGTCACAAGCACAAATAAGATCATGCAACGAGTTATCATCATAGGAGCTACATCAGGCATAGGTTTGCAACTGGCGAAATTATATATAAGCAATGGTGCCAGGGTGGGCGTTACAGGCAGAAGGGCACATTTGTTAGGTGACCTACAAAAGCAGTTTCCTTCTCAGGTTGTGACAGAGTGTTTCGATGTCACGGGGGCAGAAAATATTTTGCACCTCGAATCATTGATCCAAAAATTAGGAGGGGTTGACACTCTCATATATAATTCAGGTTTTGGTGACATTAGCGAAACACTCGATTGGGCAATTGACAAACAAACAACTCTCACGAATGTAAACGGCTTCATAGAAATAGTAAACTATGCGTTCAATTATTTTGTGAAGCAGCGTAGTGGACAGATAGCTGCTACTTCTTCTATTGCAGCAGTACACGGAAGCAGCCAAGCCCCTGCATATAGCGCAAGTAAGGCATTTATGAGTACATACATGGAGGGCCTGTATTTTAAAGCACACCGAATAAGAAAAAAGGATCCGACGATAAATATTGGCGTGACGGACATTCAGCCGGGGTTTGTGAATACCAAATTGGCAAAAGGTAAAGTGTTCTGGCAGGCACCTGTTGACAAAGCATCCAAACAAATCTTAAGAGCTATTCAAAAAAGGAAAAGGCGGGCATACATTACACGACGTTGGAGCATCATCGCGTGGCTGTTAAAACACTTGCCGTACAGTATCCTTAAAAAGGTTGCGTAATCTATACTTGCTCTAGAACCTTAGATTTACGGCGAACATAAAGTTTGTTCCTGCCATCGGAAAATAATAGTTGTTTACAACAAGGTCGCCGCCATAAATATAATTGTATGTATAACCGCTAGGTTCGTACTTCTTGTTGAAAATATTATTTACCTGCAGAATTACATTTGCCTCTTTAAGAATTTTTTTGTGAAAGGTGTATACGACTCGCACATCCTGGACATAGAAAGGATCGAGCTTTCTACCTGCGTTTTGAGTGTTGTCCAAATATTGCTTGCCCACATATTTACTTAAGAGACTTAACTCAATCTTTTTAACCGGGAAGAAACTGACAGCAGCGGCCCCAACAATGTCTGGTGACAATGCGATGTCAGTGGAGGAGTACTCATTTACTTTTTGCCCACCGTTGTCGTAGTCGTCGATGTATTCTGTAAACTTTTTGACTTTGTTGTTGCTCAATGTGAGGTTTGCGGTTGCCTTAAACCAGTTGACAGGTTGTGTACTACCTTGCAATTCTACTCCCGTGCGGTAGCTATTCGGAATATTCGTTCGAGTATACGCGCCTACATCATTGATCTTACCGGTCAGCACGAGTTGGTCTTTGTATTTCATATAGTACAACGTCGCACCCCAACTGTAGTAATGCTTCGTCTGTTGAATGCCCAATTCCAAATCACTTAATTGCTCCGGTGTTGGTTGTTGATTTTTCCCCGCTTCAAAGTCGTCGCGATTGGGTTCTTTATGCGCAATGCTGTATGAGAAATATCCATTCCACCCGTTGTTTGTGTAACTGACGCCCGCCTTGGGATTAAAAAAATTGTAGTTATTGTTTATGATTAAGTCTCGATTATCGGGAAATCCATTGATATCATATTTCACATGGCGATACTGCAGATCGATATACGCATTCCATGTTGAAGACAATTTTTGAAGCAACTTAGCGTAGCTGTTGAAATCCGTTTTCAACGCATCCAGGTCATACCATCTTGGTGGCCCTGTGAGTCCGTAGGTTGCCCAAATCAATTCTCCATAATGATTTCCCTCATACCGGGTGTATCCGCCTCCCAATGTGAATTCCGTTTTTCCACGATGATATTGCAAGGAAAGAATATCGCCGTAAAAATTATTGTTGAGCCACAACTGCCTGATAAAATCTGCCGTGTCCACTGGTTTACCAACGACTATCGCTTCGGGAAGATTATATGATGAATACGTTTGGTTGGCGCGGTATTCTTCATAATACCCTTTTCCTTTTGTAAAAAATAGTGTGTTATTAAAATCCAAATGTGAGTTGAAATGATGTGTGTAGAATAATTGATAGTGATCCTGCCAATAATTATCAGTTTCATTCTCGTAGGGATCACCCGATTTTTCGGTCCCTGCATAATTTATAGTACGATTCCCAGTTTTAAGATCTGCCTCAGAAACACCATACCATGCCTGGTAAGTCTTTTCATATCCCCTAAATAAATTAAAACGCAATGAATTGCTCTTGTCGATGTATGCCGTAGAAAAGTACAATGACCTTAGTTTGGAAGTGGCCCTATCTATGTAACCCGAGCTTGTGACGTTAGATACGCGAAAGTCTGCAGTGAAATGCTTGCCAATCAATCCGGTTCCCGCCTTCAAGGTGTTTTTCCACGTATCAAAAGAGCCATAACTGTTATTGGCCTCAACGTAGGGCTTTAGGTTCACTTCATTGGTAGAGAAATTAATGGTGGCGCCGAACACTCCTGCACCGTTCGATGAAGTGCCTACTCCGCGTTGAATTTGGATGCTGCTCACCGAAGATGCAAAGTCAGGAAGATCGACAAAAAAGGTCCCCTGGCTTTCTGCATCATTGTAGGGTATGCCGTTCAATGTTACGTTAATTCGGGTGGCATCCGTGCCCCGAATACGAATTCCGGTATAGCCAACACCATTGCCTGCATCGGAATTTACGATAACCGATGGCGTTTGATTAAGTAAGAAAGGTAGATCCTGGGCCAGGTTTTGCTTCGCGATCTCTTTCTTTGAAATATTTGTCTTGGTAACCGGGGCGCGTTCGGTGGCTCTTACCGCTCTCACCTCCACAGGTGTTAAGCTATAAAAACTATCTTTTTCCGCCTGGCCTTGCTGGCCCGATGCAAAAGCATTGCAGAGAACAAGAGCTAGGAATAAGGCAATCCTCTTCATCTTTTTCAAGTTTTTTTAAAGAATGAGAGGGAAATGCAGGAGAGAAGAAGCAGTTTGTCCTTCCTTCGCAGGCATTACCCTGATCAGGTTCTACGGGTATAATCTCAGTCCCGA
>AR_comb_assmDRAFT_10240904_pt1 | contig 20149 bp, 23 predicted proteins | sample ArasoioldDNA_FD_10543 | JGI IMG/M metagenome (IMG submission 10543) | reverse complement strand
AAATGCAACGATGTAAACAATCCAGATCAATTCTGGCGATCGTACGAACAGCAACAGGAGTAAAAGTAAGGCGCGGGATAAATCAGCAATGACCATTGTACGCTGTCGATCCCAGCGATCTACGAAAACCCCTGCCAAAGATCCAAGCAGGATACGTGGTAGCGTTCCAGCTATGAACATTGTGCCCATAGCAAGCGACGATTGGGTCAGATTGTAAGTATAGAGGGGAAGAGCGATAAAAAGCACCCAGTCCCCAATCATCGAGATCAAACCTGCAAACCAAAGTAAAGCGAAATTTCGCTGTCGGATTACATTAATCATCGGGAAATTCAATTCTATATAAGGAGAAGCTATGTACTTTGGCAGGTTAGGACAAGGATCATATCTATTAGAGTAGAAGACCGGCGACTATCAACCCAATCACTACGATGGACAGGAAAACCCAGCGTATTGTCCTGGAGTCATTGAATCCAAGCTGCCTCTGTTGGCTATAGTCCTCTGCCTCTCTTATACGTTGTTCATTGATTTTTTTAGCTTCATCATAAGCTAAGTGATCGTTTAACATGCTGCCTCTCCTTTCCAATCCAAATAGAAATTAACTGAGGAACACCACTAAGAGGAAGATAATTGGGGCAGAAATTGCCATCGTAAACAGCAGCTTCCGGCCCGACCTGCTATTTGTGATCCGAGTATTTGCTGAAGGAATCATGTCGATCTCTCCATTAGTGCTGGCCTAATGTCCCCAACAGGCGGACGCGCCGCTCCAACGACCGGAACGCGCTTATCCCGATCCATAGCATTACGACCATAAAGACAACCAGCAGGACGATCTCGCCTGCGAAGGGTAGGATTGTCGTTGTCCCGATCAGCTGCGAGCGTACGGCGTCAAGTCCATACGTCAAAGGCAGGATCAGGGCCACAGGCAGCAGAAATCTTGGCAGCGCATTCACAGGAAAATTTGCACCTGAGAAGATCTGGACCAGGAAACTGCTCACGTCTACAAGAGTATTGGCTTCCCGCATCAACATGACCACGGCGGCGAAAGCAAAGCCAAAGCCATAGAGTCCGATCATCATCGGGATAATGGGTATGAAAGCTTTCAACACATCACCTGAAGCATTGAAGCCGAAGATCAATCCTCCGAACAATAACATGCCCATGGCGGTGATCAGAGTAACGACCAGATTCGTCACCGAGTGCCCGACGAGGATCAACAGCCGCGGGATCGGTGTCAGCCAGTTGGATTCCATGACGCCCGAATCCATGTCATTTTTGAGGGCATAGCCCATTCCCCAGAACACAGCATTGATGAAGCTTTCCAGCACGGTTCCGAGCAGGATAAAGGACATGAAATCTGTGGTGCCGCTGTATTGTGAAAACCCAATGGCTTTTCCGTTGACACTGAACGCCAGTCCCATGAAATAGATAGGAGCGATCCAAATCAAGGGTTGAAAAACAGAGGAGACGGCATTGAGCGGGTAACGCCAGTACTGCTTCCAGTCCTTGCGGCTCAAGGAATACAGTGCCCGCATGTGCGAAGCGAAAGTAGGTTGGGAAAGAGATTCGACTTGCATGAGGTACTCCCGGTAATTAGCGATTAGCCTTGCAAAGGTTGAATGCACAAATATCCTGTTGCTTTTTTGCAACCATCGCAAGGCTTCTCATTTAATATTGTCCTATCGCACCTGTCTTGCGGGCGCGGCGCTCCATCCGGTTGAAGAGCAAATATCCGATGATGAGCCAGATAATGCCGAAGACCATCAGCATTTGCAGATCAAAAGCGATGCCGCTGATTCCTTCGTTTGTCAGTGCAGCTGTGCGCATACCGTGGATGATATAGGTTTGCGGCAGCCACTTCGACACAGACTGCATCCAGTCCGGCAGCATGGCGATGGGATAGGTAATCCCGCAAAAGACCATCACAATCCCGCGCACCAAAAACACGAAGGCATTCGACTCCTTCATGGTGATGACAAGACTGGCGAATGCAAACCCGAGCCCATAGACCGATGGAATGGCTACCAGGACGACCAGCAGCGAAAGCCATAGACTCCCTTCAAATTTCACGTTGAAGAGGAAAATATATTCCAATGTGGCAATGGCCATCAGCATCAACATCGAGATAAACTGTGGAACGCTGCTGCCCAACAGGTAGGAAAATCGCCAGGTGGGGGAGAGCCAGTTGGATTCCAGGGTGCCGCGCATTTGTTCGTTGCGCAGGGAGCCGCCTACACTCCATAACACAATGTTCTGCCACATCCAGACCATGGTGCCAACCGCGATGTAACCGACGTATTCATTCAGACCGGTCGTCTGTTTAAAAGTTGCAAGACCGGTGCCGTTAACACCTGAGAGGGCGCGGGCGGTCAGGATGTATCCCATCGGAAAGATAACCGGCCAGATGAATAGGGCAATGATCCAAGAGGGATAGCGGACGAAGATTGTCCACTCGCGGCGAACGACAGCCCAGAATGCTTGAAGGTCAGAGAAAAAGCCTGGCGCTGCCAGTGATTGAACGCTCATTTCGGATCGCATGCCTGCCTCCGTTTAATCGCGCAGTGCCTTGCCCGTCAGGTGGATGAACACATCCTCGAGCGACGGCTTGACAATATTCATGTTGACCAGGCGCGTGCCATTGCCACTGATATTCTCGACAATGCGAGGTATGGCCGTGCGGCTGTTTTGAGCCTGCATATTGACTTCCCACAAGTCAGCTTCGCCTTGCTGGTGAGTGGTCAGGTTTTCGATGCCTGAAATGTTCCTCAGCTTCTCGGCCAGATCGTCATGCCAGCCAGAAAGCTCCAGGCGGATGATCTCCTTCTGGTCGATGCGGCGCTTAAGTCCCTCGGGGGTATCCAGGGCGATGACCTTCCCGGTGTCGATGATGCCGATGCGGTCCGAGAGCAGGTCAGCCTCTTCCATGTAGTGAGTCGTTAGCAGGATGGTGTGGCCCTCCTGCTTGAGCTGGGCGATCAGCTCCCGGAGATTCCGCGCTGCCTGTGGGTCCAGACCGAGCGTGGGTTCGTCCAGGAGCAGGATCGGTGGGCGGGCAAGCAAAGCCTTTGAGATTGCCACCCGCTGTCGCATCCCAGTCGAATATTTCTCGACCAGCTCGTTGGCCCGGTCTTTGAGCTCCATGCGCTCGATGAGCTCGTCGACCCGCTTTTTGGCGACCGCCGGTGGGATGTGGTACAGCGCCGCAAAATATTCTAGGTTTTCACGGCCGGTCAACTTCCAGTAAATGCTTCGTTCGCCGGCCAGAACCGTACCCAGGCTGCGGCGAACATCGTTTGCCTGTTTGACGATATCGAAATCGTTGACGGTTGCCGAACCGCTGGTTGGTTCCAAAAGCGTACAAAGCATGCGGATGGTGGTGGACTTCCCGGCGCCGTTGGGGCCCAACAGGCCAAAGATCTCACCCCGCCTGATCTGCAGGTCTACACCAGCTACAGCAGTGAACATTGGCTTCGGTGCGCGTTTGCGGAAGGGGAAGAGTCTTCTTTTTTCCTTGGGAGATGTTTCAGTAGCTTTGTCCCCAGTACCCGCACGAGCGGGAAATTTTTTGATAAGTTGTCTAGCTTCGATTGCAAACTCGCTCATCATTCTCTCCTTCTTAAGTTGAGATTCAATATAATTAATAAATAATCAATTATTATTTACATATTACAACTTTTATTTAAAAAAGTCAATAGTTTTTTGTAAAAATTTATACCAATTTCAAAATATCAATAAAAAATCCCGCCAGTTGGCGGGATTTGTAGTGCAGATTACTCAATACTTGGTGTGGGCTCAGGTAATGGGTCAAATTTGAGATTAAGAAACGCAAGAAGGACAAGAACAAAACTGACCAGGGTGACGAGCAATACCATCGTCATAGCCTGGGGGCCGGTAATGACAAATACTTGTCCAATCAACCAGGGAAGAAGCATGCTCCCTACGCCCGAGCCAACCAGGAACCAGCCAGTGATCGTGCCGGTAATAACCATCCGTTCCCCAGCCAGCATGATCAAGGTAGGGAAAATGGATGCCATGGAAAGACCTAATCCAAGCGTGCCGATCCACAGAGCTGTGCTCGATTGCCGCCCGACGACCATGATCGCGATACTGATGGCACAGCCGATGATATCGATAAACAGGATTGGTTTGGAGCGAAGCTTGGTCGAAACCCAGACGCCAAGCAGCCTGCCAAAGGTGAACGCGCCCCAGAAGGCAGCAGCCAGGCGAGCCGCCGTGATCTCATTTTCGAGATTGAGCTTGAGGGCATAGGTGTAGATCCAGTTCCCAAACCCCAGCTCAAGTCCGACATACAAAAAGAAAAGAGCCGCCATCACGAGGACAGGCCAACCCGGGAAAATGGCGCTGCTAGCTTCTTCCGTACGCCCGGCATGTTTAGGTTCCTGCAGGAACCAGAAGCAGATTGCCATGGGAACGGAGACGATCGCAAAGGACCAATACAACCACTGGATATCACCGGTAGATAATAAAACCTGTGCAAATAATAAAGGTGCAATCAGTGAGCCGACGCCAAAAAAGAAATGTAGTCCATTCAAATACGGCCCCGCCTTGTCTCCGTGTGTCCAGAGGAGCAGGGTGTTACAGCCCACATCCAGAATGCTTGCCGCGAATCCATTCAGGAACATGGCGAAAAGAAGAAGCATAAGGGTATGAACCGTGGGAATAAATAGACAGGTGACAGCCATGGCGACCAGCGTCAATGACATCAATCTGTGACCAGAGAAACGATCAAAGGCGCGCCCGCCAAAAAAGGAGCCGATCAAATAGCCCAGCGAGCTGAATACAAAAATATAACTGATGATATTCAACGGGCTGGCTGTATGATCTGCCAGACGAAGCAGGCTGGGTCCGGCCGCAGCGGTCGTAAGTCCCAGGATGATGAATGATAGGTAATAGACAAGAGTGGCTATCAGTGGATGGGCGTGGTTGACATTGTTCGTAGAAGAGGACATCGAGGCATTACTTTCTTATGGATGGAATGTAGATTCTTATTGTTTTACGGTACAGGCCAGGGAATTTTGACAGGACCGGCAAAGCCATGCTTTTCCTGAAGCCAGACGTTCCCATGTGAAGGCTGTGTGCATCCCGCTTCGTCGTTGGGAATGGTGATGAAGGGGAAATTCGTGCCAAGGGTCTCGAAGAGAACTTGTCCGTTTTCACAGCGCCAGACTTCCACAATATATTGGTGCATGTTTTCATCTTCATATTTGCCGGGACTGATGGGAACCGCTTCCCACGTGACCTGGACGCCGTTCCCTTTGCGAGTGGCTTTCGCCCAGGCCGGCGCCGGATAATACGGTGAAATCGGCAGCTTTGCGATGCCAGGGTATACCACTGGCAGAGATTTCCAATCTCCTGCAATTTCAAGGAACTGGGAATGAACCCAGCACTTGTTGGTGCCATCCACCCAGACCCAGTTGTTGGCGTCCGTGCGGCCAATGAGCTTGATATTTGCACCAGCGCGCAGCGCATATAAATATAAATATTCTGCACCTGGTCCATATCGACAGCTCAGCAGATCTGCCATGACTTTTGCTTTCAGGCTTTCCACGCTAGGAAGGGGAGACGGCGTAAACGTTTCAGAGGGGAGAGGAGTAGGCGTTTGGCTCGGAGGGATTGCAGTTAACGTCTCAGTGGGGAAAATTGCAGTTGGCGGAGGAGTGGTTGTAGCTGGTGATGAAGCGGTTTGGGTTGGTCCTTTGTCGCTATTCGCTGGATTACAAGAAAGAGTCACTACAAGCAACAGGATCAAAAAAAATCCTGATCTGAATTTCATTTCCCCATTGTACCCCGCACATCACAATAAGAGGGAAGTAGAAATGTGCGGGGTTGTAACCAATAAAAACCTCGCCGGGTGGCGAGGTAAATCGCTAGCGTTTCGACTTTTCGTTTCGGAGTTCGTTTTCCTCCTCGGTGATGAGCGCCTTGAGAAGGGCAACGGCAGTTGCCTTGCGCTGCGTGCTCCGAATATTTTTAAGCACGTAGATCGCCTCTTCAACCGTTTCATCATGATCCGAGTTGGCGGGAAGCAGACCGGCGGCACGATAGGTCGTCTCAAGTGGTATTTTGAGTGCGCGTGAGATCGCTTCGAGCGTGGTGGGCTGTGGATGGCTCTTGCCATTCAAGAGTTTATTGATCACCGCCCGGTTTAAATCGGCAGCACGCGCCAGGTCAGATTGTGACCAGCCGCGTTTATTCATTTCATTCTGCAGCCATTCGGAAAAGTTTATTTTTTCACCCACGCTTGACATTTTGTCACATTCCTTGTTTCTGATGGGAGCAGATTTGTTGCGAAATCATGTCTAATTTTGCTGCAATGCATGACTGCAGTAAAGACAAACCCCTCCGCTCCGTTGTAGGAATTTAATCAATCTTTAGAGACAGTTGCTGTACATCCATAGCCTATACTTATATTATCCCGCTTTCTCTTTTTCTAATTTTATTATAACCAGATTGGTTTAAAAGAAAAGTAGTATTTTCGAATCAATTCTAAAAAAGTAGCTCTGTCCAGCCTGAGGGGGGCAGGCTGGACAGAGCTAACAATAGTTTAGCATACTCGCTACTTAAATACAATAGATTTGTTTGAGAAAATACTAATTTACTCCAAACCGATCTTTAAATTGTAGTTAGATTGTTATACCGAGCGGGAGAATAACAACCAAATCACCCGAGCGATGATCCAGGCGATCAAGGCATACACCACAATTGCAATCAGGGCTGGAAATTCAATTTGTACGCCGCCAAAGGTAGGTGTATAGAGAAGACCTTGAAAGGGCCAAAGGAATGGAGCTGTAAAGAAGTAGATCAACTGGGCAAATGGGCTGGCAGGGTTTGCCGCCAATAGCTTGAGCAGGAAGCGCAAAGCGATCATTCCATTCAGGATAACAAAAGCCAGCGTAATCAAGCCTATAATGCGGCGCAGATCGGTATGGCTGATCGTCCATCCATACCAGGTATACGTTCTTTCGGTGACAGTTCGTACACGGTTGGGATCGTCGTAACGGGTCATACCAAACTCCTTTCACTCATGAGACACACTACCCCCATACTTGCAGAATACAACGATTCAAGGAGTTGTTTGTTATCTGTTGATTTAAGAGGTGGGAATGTTCCATTCCTTTTGGGGGATGCCAAAAAGCGAAGCAAATCCCTGCATGAATAGACTGATTCCGTAGATGAGCATGTGGTATTCCAAATGACCGGTGAGGGATGCACGGTGGAATGCCCACACCATCGTAGCAGGTCCGAGGGCAGCCAGGAATAGGCTGCTGATCATCAACAGATCTGGCTTGATTGGCGCGATTTCGCCGATCCAGGTCAGCACACCGATCACGACCACACTGAGGGCAAGCATTATCCTGAGGACTGACCACCACTTCATGGAAATTTGGAAGTCCACGCTGGTTATCAAAAATGTGATCAACACACCTGCCAGTAATGAATTAATTAAAGCCAGGAAAATGGAGATTGTCTTCATATAAAGCGCCTCCTCTTGTATGTATCCTCAGCATAAGAGGCTGGCGCTCTCAGAGTCTACGACAAAGCTATCAATCCCTATAAAAAGAGAGCGACCTTATGGGTCGCTCTCTCGATTACTGGCTGGCTACCTTGACGGCGGCCTGTTTCATATGAGCCAGGACACCTATAAAACCGTTGATCCTTTGCTGGCTTACCGCATCATCCAACTTCATCGGCAGATAAAAGTCCATGGGTACGGATAGGATTTCCTCCAGTGAGGATCCGTTCAACCCGTTGAAGAGAATCGAAGCCAACCCGCGCACCGTTGGAGATTGAGGTGGGCAATCCACATAGAAGTGTATTCCGTCTCCGGGCTGTTTTTCAGCGATCAGGAAGACCGGGGTCATACACTCGGGAACGGCCTCCATTTTGTCGCGCTCATCCTGAAATCGTGCGGGTAGAGTCGGAAAGGTCTCGGCATAGCCGATCAGAGTTTCCAGTTTTTCTTCACGCGTCATATTGGCGAAATCGTCCACGATTTCCTGGAGTTTGGGAGGTAGAGACATTTTCCTGTAGGCCTGATTCTAGACACTCTTCTCAATGGGTGCGTCCACCAGGTTGCCCCACTCTGTCCACGAACCGTCATAGTTTTTGACCTTGGGATAACCGAGCAGGTATTTCAATACAAACCAGGTCAGCGAGGAGCGCTCGCCGATGCGGCAGTAGGCGATCACTTCCTCGTCGGGCGTGATTCCCTTCCCTTCGTAGAGGGCGCGCAGCTCCTCGGGGGATTTGAACGTCGCGTCCGCTTCGTTGACTGCCTGGGCCCACGGGATGCTGACCGCGCCGGGGATGTGCCCGCCGCGCGTCGCTCCCTCCTGGGGATAGTTCGGCATGGAGATCAGCTCGCCCGAATATTCCTTCGGTGAGCGGACGTCCACCAATGGTTTGCTGGCCTTGGACTGTTTCAGCACCTGGTCGCGGAAGGCGCGGATAGACTTGTCGGCTCTCTTTGCCCGATATTTGGTGGCTGAATACGAAGGGACTTCCTTGACGAGCGGTCGGCCCTCTTTCTCCCATTTCAGACGTCCACCGTTCATAATCTTGACATTCTCGTGTCCATAATACTGGAACAGCCACAGCGCATAACAGGCAAACCAGTTCGACTTGTCGCCGTAGAAGACAACCGTTGTATCTTTGGTTATTCCAAGCTTGGATGCCACTTCTTCGAATTTCTCCTTGGTGAGAAAGTCGCGGCGCAGCGGGTGCTGCAGGGTACTGAACCAGTCCACCTGCACCGCGCCGGGGACGTGACCCATCGAGTAGAGCAACGGATCCTCATCCGATTCGATGATCCGGACGTTGGGGTCATTCTGATGCGCAGCGACCCAATCGGTATCTACCAAATATTCGGGATGTACGTATGACATAATTGTTTTTCCTTTTCAACCGGTATTTTTAAAATTAAAGCAGCCAACGAACCTAGAGAGACCAATCCTGCACAGGGCTGAAATGTGCGGGGAACGTTCCACTCTGCTGAGCCGTTGACTGCTTACGGGAAGAAATATCTCACTCAGGCGGTGGCTACGAACCCCGCCATAGACAGGTGCAATAATTGAGGGACTTCATAGGATGATGATGGCGGCTATTTTACGATTCTTACCGTTGGTGTCAAGTCAAAAATTCCTACTGTTGAGAGTCCCGTGAACAGGTAATTTTGAATTCTCTCCCTGGATCAAGTTTCCTGTTCCACCGGGATGGGGACGAAGCGTCCCTGCCTGCTAAAACGAAGGTGCATGGCATAGAATCCCAGGGCTGAAATCGCACATAAAAGACCACCGAGAATCCACAACAAATTGGGGTTAAAGTTATCGAGGATCAGCCCTGCTGCGGCTGGTCCCAGCGTGGCCGGGATTGTCCAGCCCAGGTCGTAGACGGCCATGTAGCGGCCGCGCATATCGGCCGGGGAGAACTCGACCGCCAGCGCTTTATTGGTGGGGAACATGATCATTTCCCCAATGGTGATAATAATGATGGCCAGCAGGAAAAGACCGTCCTTTTGCACAAAACCGAACATGGTAAAACCAACCATGAAGAAAAGGCATCCCAACACCATCATCAGGAAGGGAGGGTATTTACGAGTCTGACGGCTGACCCAAAGTTGAATGAGCACGACCTCCAGCCCTGCTACGGATAGCATAATGCCATAGACTCGGGGACTGATATTATGGACATCCTTTAGATAGACCGCCAGAGAGCTATACTGCTGCTGGTAGACGACCAGGGCAATCATCCCGATGAGCGTAAAGGCAATATAGGCCGAGTCCCTCAAAACAACATTGTAACCCTTCACAGTATTAAGGAGTCGCTCTTCCTGTTTGAGCTCCGAACGAGGCGAGGGCTTTGTCTCAGGCAGGAAGCGGAACAGGATCGCGGCAACGATCAGGCTGAGGACCGCGTCTGTAATAAATAAAGCCATAAAGGAGCGGGCCGCGATCAATCCGCCCAGGGCGGTTCCGACAATCCAGGCGTAGTTGAAGGCAACGCGGGTGATTCCAAAGCCCTCCTGCCGCTTCGCCTCAGGCAGGATATCTGCCATCATGGCGTCCTGGGCTGGAGCGGCAATCCGGGATAGCAGGCCGACGATGACCACCAGCACATACATCATTTGGATATCCCAGGCGAGACCGAAAAGCAGGCTGCTTAGCGCGCTGAAAACCAGTCCAAACAGGATCAACTTTCGGCGGCCAAACCGGTCGGCCAGTGCGCCGCCGATGAAGCTCCCGATTAATCCGAACAGCGACGACATTCCCAGCAGGATGCCCGCCTGGGTCATGCCGACGCCAAATTTCTGGGTGATGTAAAGAGCAAAAAACGGGAATAAAAGGGTGCTACCGAGCGAATCGATGAACTGGGTGCCGACAACGATCCAAAAGAGACGCGGGTACTCGTGGTACGTTTTTTGGAGGCGGTTGATCATAACAATCCTGATGCGATGCGGGGGGCAGTGGTCCTGATTGCCATCAGGGAATGATAATCCAAATTTAGACAAATCCACTTGATAAAACTGTGAAGTTATGAAATTGAAACCTCGCTTGTTGGTAGAGTTTCGTATCTTACAGATGATGAGTCCTAGTGCAGAAAGTTCTAAATTGCCCGACCTGGCGGCACCGGACAGTTCGTCATGAAATCAAAATAGATAAAGATTTAAATAAAACTGCCATGGACTTCTTCCTATCCCATGGCAGTTACTGAATGACAGCAAAAGCTGATATTTCTTCAGCGCTGCATATTAGTTATTGATTTTCACTAGGACTTCAGAGTAAGCAGCCGGTCGAAAAAGGAGCGATATTGTTTCAGGGCAAGACGAAGATCTTCCGTGGAAGCCTTATCTCCACCGTTCCACTGCTTTTCCAGGGTACTGCGTCGGTCGGCAAAATTATTCGTAATATTGTGAATTACTTCCTCAACCAGGTCGTCTGCCTGCCTGACCGAAGCGCCCGGGTCATCCACAAACTTGCTCTGGATGGCGAGCCAGCGGCTGTGGAATTTTTCGGCCGCTCCACTCTCAAAAAGGGGCGCAAGATCATCCTGTTCCTGGGCTGGATCCATACGAGTTTCATGCTCTGCTACGGTTTCCTTCACTACCTGACCACCTTCTGCAGGTTGGTCTGAGGTGTCTACAACCTCTACAGTCTTCTGTCTGGCTTTTTCCTCATCCATTATATTTTCTCCTTCTGATGTACATCTTCCTGACTTGGCTCTTGTTTGATCAGGCTTTCGAACAGGGCCCTTCCGTGGACCATTGCCTGGCGCATCTCTTCCGTAGTAACCTTCTCCTTCTTCTCCTTGATCGCAATGCTGTGCATGCCTCGGTAATCCGTAACCATTTCAGGGTAATCGACCGAAATATCGGCGACCCGCTGTTCGAAATCCTCCACGGGGTAGCCTTTTGCTTTCATTACTTCCCGGATCAGGCGATCGGCTTTTTGCAGGGCCATCAGTGGCTCGTCGACAAATTCTCTCTGCACGTCCTGCCATTCGAGCGAATAATGGTTAACTTCATCGGCAGTGAGCGGGCGGATGTTGAGTGCGTGTACATGAGCGATCCGTTCTTCCAGCTCTTTTTCCGCCTGGCGTTTGTCTCCCAGTTGGTTGAGTGCAGTGTCATATTCGGGGCCAAATCGTTCCTGCAGACGTTGTGTCCGCCGCGTTCGGGACATAGCCATACTGGCAAGACCAACAATGATGAGGAGAATAACGACTCCTACGATGACCAATGTAGTATTCATTTCACTCCTTCCCGCCTGCACCATCGCAGGCACACGCAAGCAAAGACACGGCGTCTTTGCTCTGCTTCATTCGCTGACTTTTCACTTAAGAAAGTTGACATGTTGTGAATAGCGAAAATGACCCTACCGAAAGGTAGGTGTTATACCCTCTTATACGAGATGGTATGAGTCCCTGTTATGTAGCCGCCTCAAAAAGGAAAACTATCAACACGGAAATATTAATATTGAATTGGACGCAGCAAATTGGGGGATGGTTCAATAAGTTCGTTATAGCGTTCGATAAAAATATTCGATCTGGCACAAGTGTTTGAAACCAAGTTTCTTATACACCTTGTATCCCATCTCGGAAGATTGCAGGACGCCGATGCGGTATCCCATTTCACGCGCCTTTTGCAATGGGTAGAGCGTGACCGCTGCGCCAATCCCCTGGCCGCGTGCTTCCGGCAGGGTGGAAACGCTATAAATACCGGCCACTCCTGCGCCGAAGAACAAGGAAGCTGTGGCGACCGGCTCGCCGTTCCTATATCCCAGGTAATTGTAGATCGGGAAATCCAAACCAAGTTTCGCACACATCTCGTAGACGGGAGTCTCCCACTCGGCAGGCAAGCCATAGCCGACCGTGAAAATATGTGCCCAATTCCGCAAAGATTCTTCATCCGTTACTTCCCGGACCTCGAGCCCATCCACCGTTTGTACAGTTTCATTCAACTCTTGAAGGTCGACAGCCATGCCGGGCGTGTCGTTGGAGAAGCCAAATCCTTGTTGGGAGAGGAATGGTTCCCAATCAGGACGACTCATATGCGGCTCCGTCCACCAGGTGAAAACAGGGACACTTTGTTCACGGAAATATTGGATGCAATCTTCGAGAAAGGATGAATCCGTTTCCACAGGCGGCTGGGTGCTCAACACACCGTTGAACCAGGGATAGGCAATTGGCATATGCCAGCGGCTGAACTTTTCATTATCAATTTTTCCGCCAGGGGAATTCCTTTCCAGGTGATGAAAGAAATCACACAAATTGGCGCGGATCGCAGTGATAATTGCCTGGTCTGAAACATCGGTTTGAATCTGGTTCATGATGATTTCTTTATTTCCCGGATTTTTTTAGAAATTTATTCTTCATTACAAGCATGAAAATTTGTGGCGCGAACAATGCTGTCACCGGTTTGACCAGCTGGTTGACGGCGACGAGCTGTAGACGCACCTCTGCGTTATCAGTAGCTTCCAATACGCGGTCCACGTACCAGCGTCCAAAACGATCTACGAGGCCATTCCCGACCCTGCCACCCTGCGTATCAGGCCACGCAAGGTCTGCACTGGTCGCCAATAGCCAGATATCCTGCGTAATCTTGCTGATGTCTTTTAATGTAGATCGCGCCACGCGATCCAAGTTGCCATTGCTCTTGCTGATACGATTCGCCAGTGCAGCAGCAGACATGGCTGCCGCCGACATACCCTGTCCATAGATCGGATTAAAAGCACAGAAGGCGTCACCTAGCACTACATAACGTTCAGGCCAGCCTTTCAGTTTTTCATAGTGATGCCAGCAGCTGGATGTGCCTCGATATCCATAAGGTTGTGAGATCGGCTCCGCTCCTTGAAGAGCCTCCTGGAACTCTGGATCAAAATTGCGGATAAACGCTTCAAAATCCTCCGGATCGGTAGGCGGATAGTGTTTGTTGAATCCGGAGACCAAAGCTACCATAGTATTGTTTTCTTCGGGAAAGAGAAGCGCGCCATGAAAGGAATGAGGTGGAGTAGCGATGATCCACATCATCGGGGTATTCGGCTTGCGCTTATATCTTCGAGTGACGTAGCCGAGAAAACTGTCCACGACATTCTCTAGCGGCGGAGGATATCCCATTTGCACCAGCCATTCGGGAGTTGGGGAGCGGCGTCCCAATGCGTCAACCACGAAATCGGCAGCAAAGATCGGATCGATCTCCTGGAACGTCGATCCGCTTCGGCGGTTGCGGATCCGCACGCCTGTCACGCGTCGCCTTTCCTCATCGCTTTGCAGACCGGTCACCTCCACACCTTCCATAAAATGTATACATTGATTTTGGCGTAAGCGGCGGCGGATGCTCGCTTCCAATAAGAACCGACTGCAGCTCAGAAGTCTTGACCCGGAGGACACCTGTGCGTACCAGTGCTGATTGGCATAAATATGGACATCACCGCTTGGATCAAAAGGGATTGCCCCCGCGGAAATGAGCTCTTCGTCCAGTCCTGGAAACCATTCTTTCATCAGTTGTAGACCCGAAAGCAGCAAGGTATGGAACTGGCGGGCCTGCGGCACCCCCGGGCGAAACTCGGGGCCTTCGGGAGGCTGGTCACGTTCTAGTACCAATACTTCATCAAAGAGATCGGAAAGCACGCGCGCCGTCCATAGACCAGCGATGCTGGCACCCATCACAATTGCTTTCCCAAATCGCTTCCCATTTTGGATTGGGATAGTTGGTAAATGACGATCCATTTCTCTCCCAATAAGTACCCTACGGTCCCGGAACCAATCGTAATTCCGCTTGATTCCATCGACAACAATTTTTAGTTATGATATATCCGAATTACGTCAAATACAATAGACAAATGAGGAAACGCACTTTGAGATCCGTCCCCCAGAGGTATGACAATTCCAGGAACAAGCTTTAAAATAAAACGCATCCATGAAAAAGAGATACTTATACGCGCTGCTGTTTGGAATCCCTGGGTTTATGATTGCCGGGATTTTTTCCATCCTTGCTTTCGCCACTCTGACAGGTTTTCTGTGGTTATTTGTGTTTGGGGATAATACCTGGCCTGCTTACACGGAACAAATCCTTGCAGCCCTGTTCGTGCTTTGCCTCCTGACGCTGTGGATTGCCTTCACCGTCCTTGGCTATTTCATCGGCAGGAGGCTGGAGAAAGATCCGGCACTGAACCGGACTCATATTTTCATCTCCGCGGGTCTGACACTGGCCTTTATCCTCCTGGTCGTCTTCTACCAATGGAGCGTGGGAAACTTGGGACCCAAATCGGTTTCGACCACTTGCAGCGATTTCTGTTCCCTGCATGGATATGCGGGAAGCGGAACGCCTCCTGAAATTTCTGGTGATAAAACCTGCAGTTGTTATGATAATTCAGGGAATGAAGTTTTGCGTATTCCACTCGATCATCTTGATCCGGAATTCAAGAAATGAAATTACGAAGCCTTCATTTCCTCATAACGAATATGCATATCCATACAAAATATATTCACATCCCCGAGATGCTCGTAGGTTTCGCAACGCTTGAAATAATTGTCCTTGCTGCACTGCATGTGATTCAATGCCTGATCTGTGAAAAGAGCATAGCCTTTCCAGCCGGTAGATTCAGAGACGCCATTCTTTAAAAGCCTATGGATCAGGTTAACGTCCGTTCCCATTAAGTCCCGAATTCCCGCCACTTGTTGCAGGACAAAATCCCCATGATGTAAGATCAGTTTTAAGTCCAGAGTGGGAAGCGCTCGGCATGCCCGGCAGGGGCAAGTTGCCTGGCTATGAAGAGATATCGTCTTATCTCGAAACGCCAGATACGTTTGATCGATCAAGTTCAGCAGGAGTTTACAGTCCTCCACCCTGCTTTCCTCGACATAGGCAAAGACGGCATCACCCTCCAGTTTGGCAATAGTAAAGATGTCGTTTATTTTTTCGATAATGGTTTCCAACAAATAGGAGAGGGCAATATCCGCGTGCTCGATCTCCGTCTGTGCGACGAAGGAGGTATAGCCAGAGATATCGGCCAATACCAAATAACCAGTTTGTGTTTTTCGCTCCATAATTTATTCCTTTAACAGTAATCCAATCAAGCGATATTCTACCGTCTATCCCAATGTTTTTCCCTTTTTGTAACAAATTGTAAAACGATTTATAAACTTGATAATGCAAAATAAATGCTCTACCATCAGGCAGGGCAAAGGCACAAAGAGGATGAATTCTCTAGATTGCGAGCCGACCCTTGATCTCTTCGACGGCCCGCTTGGCTTCATCCATGCTCACCGTGACAGTCGCTGAGCTGTACAGCTCCCGATAAACCTTGATGGCTTCCAGTGTATTGCCTTTCTTAAGAGCTTCTATAATGCGTGGATCGTCGCCTGGAGCGGATTCAGGAACAAAGGTCACACCAAGGTGCCTATATAAGAACGCAACCTGACCTTCCAGGTGGGTGATCCGTTCTCGTAGCTGGGCGACTTCGTGTTCAGTGGGCATAGTATTCTCCTGATTCGCTGGATTTCTACAAAGTGTACTTGCTTTCCTGCCAGGCATTGTTTCTCGAAAGAGAATTGAAATGAAAATTCTAAGAATTTTCTTTTCATAATTGCAACGTACGTGCATGGCAGGAGAAACAAAATTTGATTGACAGTCTTTCTCTAGTTGTGCTACACTAGAGTTGTCAGACAAATATAGTCTAGTCGTTTCTGGTTACAACCTGGAACCATTCGACTATTGAACCTCGAAACACATGACTACTCTTCTCATCAAACACGCCTACATTGTCACCATGGATGACCACCAGCGGGAGATTCCCGATGGTGGTCTTTTTGTTCGAGATGGATTTCTCGAGCAGGTAGGAGAGACCGTCAGTCTGCCTTCCGAGGCCGATGAAGTGCTCGATCTAACGGGTCACTTACTCCTACCAGGGTTGGTGAATACTCACCATCATTTCTACCAGACCCTGACGCGCGCCATACCCGCCGCGCAGGATGCCAACCTCTTCAACTGGCTGACCACGCTCTATCCGATCTGGGCCCGGATGAACCCCGATGACATTTTCACCTCCACCCAAACTGCTCTGTCTGAGCTGGCTCTCTCGGGGTGCACTACGGCATCAGATCACCTCTATCTCTTCCCCAACGGCTCCAAACTGGACGATGAGATCGCCGCTGCCCGAGAGGTCGGCGTCCGCATCCAGGCGTCGCGCGGCTCGATGTCGCTTGGCCAATCCCAGGGTGGATTACCCCCGGACTCTGTCGTAGATAGTGAAGAGTCTATTCTGAAAGATTCCCAAAGGCTGATCCAGCAATATCATGACCCGAAGCCAGGCGCCTTTGTGCAGATCGTCCTGGCGCCGTGCTCGCCCTTTAGCGTGACCAGCGACCTGATGAAAGAGTCTGCCAGGCTGGCGCGCGAATATGGCGTCCACCTGCACACCCATCTCGCCGAGACAGAGGATGAAGAACAATTCTGTTTACAGCGCTTCGGTCATCGTCCCGTTGGGTACATGCAGGAAGTGGACTGGGTGGAGGCTGACGTCTGGTTCGCGCACGCGGTCTGGGTCAACGACGAGGAGATCCGCGTCTTTGCGCAGCACAACTGTGGTGTGGCGCACTGTCCCACCTCGAACATGCGGCTTGCCTCCGGCATCGCTCCGGTGAAGGAATATCGCGCCGCCGGGGTAAACGTCGGCCTGGGTGTGGACGGCTCGGCCTCCAACGATGGGTCGCACCTGCTCGCCGAAGTCCGCAATGCGATGCTGGTCTCACGCGTCAAGGAAGGACTGACCGGTTATTCCCTGTCCAACGATCCCAATCGTAAACTGATGACCTCCCGGGAAGCGTTATCCCTGGGGACCCGAGGTGGGGCAGCAGTAGTGGGTCGGACCGACATAGGCAGTCTGGAGACCGGAAAGTGCGCCGACTTCTTCGCCATCGACCTCAATCGTATCGGATTTACCGGGATGCATGATCCCGTTTCAGCAGTAGTTTTCGGCCAGCCCGTCAACGCGGACTATACGGTTGTCGGTGGCAAATTTATTGTTAAAGAAGGCCAGCTCTGTACTGTAGATGAGCGTAGGCTGATCGAGAAACATAATAAGGCAGCCAAGAGATTGTTAGCAGGTTGAAGGTTTAAGGTTAGAACGTTTAGACTTTCAACTTTCAACCGTGAACTGAACGAACATGCTCAACATCCTCTCCGCCATTTTCCTTGGTTGGCCAGCAATCATTGTAACGGTTATTCTTACATTGATTGGATTATTCAAGCGTGATTATCGGTTCCTGGTTGTCGCCGCCATCCTGGCAGTTCCGTTTTCATGGGTTTTGAGCGGTTTCCCGATTGTTCGCTCGCCCATCTTTCTTGCTCCTGTTCTTGTTTTCGGAGCTGGCTGGGCGATGAACCGGGGAAGGGAAATGCTGGCGTGGATCCTGGCCATCCCTTATTTTTTAACGATCCTGCTCCTGTTGTTTGCATTATTTAGCGGTGGGTCGCAATAGGAAGTACCTCGATGAATGAGCTATTGGTTCAAGCGATCTTTGGCTGGCCTGCAATCGGAGTTTCCATTCTGCTTTCGGTTGCAGGAGTTATACTGAGTAAGCCATGGCTTTTGGTCGCTTCTGGAATTGTATGTATACCTTTTACTTATTATGTCAGTGCTGGGTTTCGGAGCCCGGCGATCCTTTTACCGGTATTTGAGTTTGGTGCAGCTTTTGCAATTACACGTGGATGGAAATTAATCACATGGTTATTAATTTCCCCGCTGATCATTGTTGCCGTGTTATTGGCTTATACTGTTCTGACACAATCATTTGACTAATCTTCACGGAGATTGAATGCCATCGTCCACAAAACTCATTCGCACACTTGTCGATGTCGCCATGGGACGCCTTCCCGCGGACCTGGTCATCCTCAATGGCAAATGGGTGTCGGTCCAGTCTGGAGAGATCATCCCGGGCTCGGATATCGCCATGAAAGATGGACATATTGCCTATGTTGGCGAGGACGCGCGTCATACGATCGGTGAAAAAACTCAAGTGATTGACGCCAAAGGTAAATATCTCGTCCCCGGTTTGCTGGATGGGCATATGCATGTCGAGTCCGGGATGGTGACGGTGACGGAATTTGTCCGGGCCGTTGCCGTACGCGGTACGACTGGCATGTTCATCGATCCGCACGAGATCGCCAATGTCTTTGGCTTGAAGGGCGTGAAGTTGATGGTGGATGAGGCGCAAAAACAGCCCATTCACGTCTGGGTGCAGATGCCGTCTTGTGTGCCTTCTGCTCCCGGCTTGGAGACTCCTGGCGCGCACATCGGACCGGAGGAGGTTGCCGAGGCAATGAAGTGGAAAGGCGTCATCGGCTTGGGCGAGATGATGAATTATCCTGGCGTTTACAGCGGCAATAAAAATCTACTCGAAGAGATGTCCATCACGCATGCAAACAATAAGACGATCGGCGGACATTATGCATCGCCCGACCTCGGATTGCCTTTCCATGGATATGTTGCCGGCGGTGCGGAGGATGATCACGAAGGGACGCACCTCGAAGACGCGGTCGAGCGCGTCCGGCAGGGGATGAAGGCCATGCTACGGTATGGATCTTCCTGGCACGATGTCGCCTCGCAGGTAGGCGCGGTCACATACCTTGGCTTGGATCCACGCCGCTTCATCCTGGTAACCGACGACTCGCATGCCCAGACGATCTCACAGGACGGCCATATGGACCGCGTCCTGCGCCATGCCATCCAGCAGGGATTGAATCCTGTGACAGCGATTCAGATGATGACGATCAACACCGCTGAACACTTTGGACTCTCCAAAGAGATGGGCATGATCGCCCCCGGCCGCTGGGGAGATGTAGTGTTGGTAAAGGATTTGAATGACTTTAGAGCCGACGTGGTGATTGCTAAAGGGCAGGTCATCGCGGAAAAAGGCAAATGGAAAATTGATTTACCGAAATCCAAATACCCTTCCTGGGCAACGAATTCGGTGAAGCTGAAAAAAACTTTACGGGCGGACGATTTTAAGATTCAGGTTAGGACGCAAAATTCAAGCGCCAAAGCGAATATCATTGGGGTGATCGAAAACCAGGCGCCCACCCGCCATTTGATCTGTGATGTGCAGGTAGCAAATGGTGAAATTCAGGCAGATCTTAAACAGGATATTGTCAAGGTTGCCCTGGTACTGCGCCATAGCGGAATGAGCGGGATCACGATGGGACTGGTAAGCGGTTTTGGATTTACGGCGAAGTGCGCGGTTGCATCCACGGTGGCGCATGACAGCCATCAGATGATCGTCGTCGGTACAGACGATGAATCCATGGCAGTGGCAGCCAACAGCCTGGCCAGATGCGGGGGCGGACAGGTGGTGGTGAAGAATGGTAAAGTGATCGGCCAGGTCGAGTTGAAGATCGCCGGCCTGATGTCCGATGAACAGGCGGATATGGTCGCCAAAAAAGCAGGTACCATCCTCAAAGGATTTAGGTCCTGCGGATGTCAATTGAATAACCCAAATATGCAGCTATCGCTGCTGGCTCTTGTGGTTATTCCTGAATTGCGTATATCAGACAAAGGTCTGGTTGATGTAACAAAGTTCAAAGTTGTTCCACTATTGGAGGGATGATGGCTAATTTTCCGTTTCAAAGATTGCAGGC
>AR_comb_assmDRAFT_10060381_pt1 | contig 20160 bp, 16 predicted proteins | sample ArasoioldDNA_FD_10543 | JGI IMG/M metagenome (IMG submission 10543) | reverse complement strand
AAACCAAAAACCATTAACCCTTAACCAACAAACCAAATCATTAAACCTTATTTATGAAATCAATGAAAATTCTTTTTGCCAATTTCCCCGGTGACGGACACTTTAATCCAATGACCGGGCTTGCTGTTCATCTTAAAAACCTTGGACATGATGTACGCTGGTACACGGGCAGAAAATATGAACACAAATTAAGGCAGCTTGGGGTTTCCTTTTACCCACTGAAGAGGGCTATCGATTTTTCCGTTGGGGAACCGGATCAAATTTTTCCAGATAGAAAGAACTACAAAAGCCAGGTTGCCAAACTGAAGTTTGACATTAAGCATGCATTTGTGCTTCGCGGCCCGGAGTACTATCACGATATTGAAGAGATCAACCGATCGTTTTCTTTTGACATCATGATTGCCGACAACTGTTTCACTGGAATTCCTTTTGTAAAACAACTACTGGGCAAACCGGTCATCGCAATTGGTGTTGTGCCATTACCAGAAACATCCAGGGATCTACCGCCGTCTGGATTAGGGCTTACTCCGTCTTCGTCATTTTTTGGGAAACGGATCCAGGATGTTATGCGATTGCTTACTGATAAATTCGTTTTTGGCGAGTCCAAGAAGCTAATCGATCACATCTATGACGCACATGGCATGAAGAAAGTCAAGGGTAACTTATTTGATGTGATCTGCAGAGAAGCTGATCTACTGCTGCAAAGCGGCACTCCTGGGTTTGAATATTATCGCAGTGACCTTGGGAAGAACGTCCGCTTCGTCGGTCCATTGTTGCCATATAACGAAAAGAAAAAGGTGAGATATCAGTTGCCATCCACATACAACCAGTACCGGAAGAAAATACTCGTCACCCAGGGTACGGTGGAAACGGATGTTGAAAAGATAATCGTGCCTACCCTCGAAGCTTTTAAGAATTCGGAAGTAATGGTGGTGGTCACTACTGGCGGTTCCAAAACGCAGGAACTTCGCGCACGGTATCCGCACAAGAACATTCTGATAGAAGATTTTATTCCTTTCGATGACATCATGCCTGAGTGCGATGTGTACATCACAAACGGCGGCTATGGTGGGGTACTCCTAAGTATTCAAAATAAATTGCCGATGGTAGTAGCAGGCGTTCATGAAGGGAAGAATGAGATTAACGCAAGGGTTGGCTACTTCAAATTGGGAATAAACCTACGCACAGAGAAGCCTGCACCATCGAAAATCAAGAGCAGTGTGGAATTTGTTTTGCGAGATACAGGCTACAAGAATAATGTCACCCGGCTCGCTGAGGAATTTGAGCAATACAATCCGGCATGGAGAGTCGAATACTATATGAACGAACTCTTGAAAAAACAAGAGTTGAGCACCCGCGCAACATTCCTGAGAATGATACAAAAACATGCGGAGGAGAAGGTGTACTAGTCGATAGTTGCGAGTTGGCGGTGAATAGTCAATAGTCAGTAGTGAGTATAACTGTGTATTGACAGCCATCAAGCAATGAAACCATCAAACTATCTAACCATTATACAAATTAACCTTAAACAAAAATTATGCGCTACAACACTTTTTACCAGATCCATAAGGCTCTTAGAGCTATGCTTTATGAAACAGCTATTGAGTTGCAACGAACCGATTTCAATAACGAAGAGGAATCGGCGGAGGCGTTGACAAACATAGAAAGTGTGGTCAATCTGTTTGATAAGCACGCATACCACGAAGACACCCTCGTTTTTCCAGCAGTAGAAAAATATGAGCCCTCCATCGTCGACGCATTCGAGCAGGAACATGTAAGAGACCACGAGCTAGGTAGCAAGTTGAGAACGCTCGTAACTATGTTTGACTCTGTGGAAGGCGACGAAAATAAAATCCAGTTGGGGTCAGCGATTAGAAAAAGCTTTGTTGACTTTTTAACGTTTAACCTCGAGCACATGGCGAAAGAGGAAGATATCATCAACAATTTGCTGTGGCGGTATTACACCGATGACGAGATAAAGGCTATCGAATATCAAATAGTTTCAAAGCAAAGCCCGGAAGCAACCGCCCTCGCATGGAAGTGGATGTTGCGCGGGCTGAGCAACCAGGAGCTCACGCGTTGGCTCAAGATGGTTGAAAAAAATGCGCCCGAAGTCGTCTTCAATAATCTTTTTTCTATGGCAGAAAAAGAATTGCCCAATGCTCGTTTCCGCCAGGTGTTGGAGGGATTAACAGAAGGTGCAATGTTGGCTTAATCCGTCTAGAGGAAAGTCGTTTATGCCCGCCTTAAAAGCGCTTCACGCTAATCAGGCGGGCATTTAATATATTTAGGCTGCAAAAGCAGCACATGAGAATACTATTACTGGGAGCGACGGGTCGCACAGGAAAACTTCTTCTTGAGCAAGCCCTGGACCACGGTCACATCGTTCACGCCCTGGTAAGAGAAAAACAAAACATTACATTCGAAAGATATAACCTCACACTTTTCGAGGGCACGCCACGAGACGTGACCGCCCTTCAACGAGCGATGCAAGGCTGCGAAGCTGTGTTAAGTGCCCTGAATATTTCCCGCAACTATGAATTCCCCTGGTCACCGCTTAGAACGCCAAAAGATTTTTTATCAGGTACGATGGAGAGAGTTGTCGCCCTCTCTGAGAAACATCGACTCCGTCGTGTCGTAGTTATCTCCGCATGGGGCGTGTACGAGACCAAAAAAGATCTACCCGGTTGGTTTCGCTGGTTGGTGAACAATAGCTCTCTCCATTACCAGTATAACGATCACGAAAGGCAGGAGGAGGTGTTGAGAAATTCAACGCTCGACTGGACGGCAGTGCGCCCGGTTTTTCTTACCAATTCTAAAAATCACAAGGAAGTTTTTGTGAGCGAGGATAATGAGCCCCGCCCCAATCTATACATCAGCCGCAGAAATCTCGCCGCTTTTATGCTTAATGTGCTTGAAAAAAATTTATACCTGTGCCAGTCCCCCGTGGTGTCCGAGCGCTAGGAGAACATTATCTGCCAAAGATGTCCTGGATTACCGCTAGGTATGCATCGACTCGGAGCAGAAGAATACTATCGCATTCAATTCATCAGCAAAGAATACTTTTTTCCCTCGGTCTCAAAATCTACAATCATTGGAAAAACTCCCGCAGGTTTGTTGGTCGGATACCAATTGCGTTGGTCGGGAACGACAATAAATAGACCGTCATCATCTCCGATGGCTCGGAATTGTGGCTGGGGAGGCTGCTTCGCGAAGTATGACAAGGAGTAATCGTGCAGAAGTTGGATTGTTTTCGTTTCAAAGATTTCCTTTTTCAGTACGATGCCTACTTCACTTATAGAAAGAAATTGCTTTGACGTAAAAGATTCGTAGGTCTCGTTCGCAAGATCAAACCGAGCGATAAGCTCAAGAATATTTCCGGCCGGATCATAAAAATAAACCGACTTGGCCCGCCAGTTCACAAAATCGGCAATTTCACTGTTATAGTCGTTCATCCACAAGAGGTTTACTTTTTGCTTGAGCCAAGTTCTCGCCTCCTCCATTTTGTTTGCAGGAATATTGATGGCATAGTGGTAAAATGGCTCCACTTCACTTGTCTCGACAAAGACTAAATCGGTACTCCCAATTTTTACAATTATTTCTTTCCCGGTGATTTCCTGAACAGGCAAATCCAGGATGGAAGAATAAAATTCTTCGAGGGTTTTTAAATACCCGGTTTGTAATACCAATTTTTCTACCCGCATATACTTCTTAAATGCTTTGGCCCTTCAATAGCTTTCTAATTGCAGCAAGATGGCAGTATAAAACAATAACCACAATAAAACAAGGCAGCCAGGTAAATGGAAAATACAAAACAGCTATGTTCGGCTGATCAAAAGCAAACTGTTGAAATGGATAGGGAAGAGAGAGCACAGCATTTACCACAATATTCAGCAGCAGGGCAACACAAATGAAGTTCCACCCCAACAATAGCTTCCTATTTGTTACCTGTGAATTTTTAAAACAGATAAAATACATGATTGGAGAGGTAAGGCCTGAAAGAATATCAAAATTCCTTCCGGCAAAGGTCATTAGCTCGGGAACTACTTTGTGTGAGGCAAGCAAAAATAAAGTGATTTCCACCGGGATGCGAACAATATGCACGAGCGTGATCTTTCTTAAATCGAGTGCATCTGTAAACGCTTTTCCCTTTTTTGTTGTGAAAAGCAGAACAATTACCAGAAGCGCCGGAATCATGATCAATGCGAGCCTGGGCGGAATAGCCAAAGTGTTTTGAAATACTCGGTTAAAAGAAAGTATACCCGTCAATAACAACCACAGTAGCAATGCCAGTGATATCATTATTTTTTTTCTTGCTGACAGCACAAACAGATAAGATGTTAATACAACTGTCAACAGGAAAATAACGATCAAGTAAGTCGGCAAATTTGTTAGCATAAACTGTCTTTAGGTATCAACGTGCACTCATTTTGCATTCGCCGACCGGTAAAATCTTACCGCGGTTGCCTTACCGGATACCATCGACGTCCCCACCAGCACCGAATCGTCGAGAGCAACATCTAGATAACAAGAGCCACGCTCGTCGAAAACAATTTTCGCACTGTCGTTGTCCATTTTAACCGAAACCGGCTTGTCAAAAACTTGTTGTTCCGGTATGTCCAATGTTCCTGCAAAGAACCCCTCTCTCATTTGTATCCTGATTACCGTTGCCTCGCATTTTTTGCCTTCCGTGTCGAGTATCCAGGTTCCTTCAATTTTCTTTTGCTTAGGCACCAGCAATATGCCACCAGTTAAAACTAACGAAAGAAGAATTAAGAATTTCATGGTTTAAGGTTTATGCCTGCATCCGCAGAGTTGTCTTTCCAATAGCTTGTTTGTTGATTAATTCTTGAGTGGTTCAGTACTCACGGGTTTTACGGTCCTCAAATAATTATACACCGCAGTCAGCTCTTCATCCGTCATTCGCTTGAAGGAGTTCCACGGCATTGGACTTTGCGGGTGTAATTTTCCCATCCGAAACCGGTCAATAAAATTTTGTTTACTCCATTTAAATATTCGTCCGCTCGGATCCGGTGTGAGGTTAGGAGTAATGAAGCCTTCGATATCGTTGCCGCCGCCAAAGGGTTCGCCGGTGTATGCCCCGGTCATGTCCCGTTTTGTATGACAGCCGTTGCACTCGGCTACATGTATTGCAATATATTTTCCATAGCTGGCTGTTGTATCCCTTGGTACTGACCTCGGAACGGCGCCATCAGGGCCCACCGGCTTGACTAAAAATGCCTTTACAATTTTACCAAGGAAATTGAGCTTGTTTTTGGGGACTTCATTTCTCACTGGCTTTTGGGAGCGCAGATACGAAATGATAGCGGTAAGATCTTCATCGCTCGTGTTATGAAACGGCATAAAGTCAAACACTACCGTTCCGTCGGGATGAACGCCGTAACGAAGTGCTCTTGCGATTTCGGCATCTGAATACTTTCCAATACCGGTTTCTGCGTCTGGAGTAATGTTTTTAGAATAAATTTTCCCGAGTGGCAAATCAAACAATACCCCTCCGCTTAATGGCACATCAAGATGGAGGGCTAAAAGAGAATCTGGATTCCTTCTGCTGTGGCAGTTGATGCAATGTGCCGTACTGAATACAAGGTGTCTTCCCCTGGCAATAACAGCACTATCACCAGATGCTTTGATATCCGGATAGGGCGCATCATATTTCAAATTTTGTCTTGCCGCCACCGTCAGGGTGATTATCGCGCCGAGCACAAGCAAAACGAGTGCGGTCCATTTCAGAATCTTCTTGAATTTTCGCATAAAGAAAGGTTTTAGTGGTTTTCTAAATCTGGCCCAAGTTATTTTGTCAAATACCCTTGGACAATTGAAACATGGTTGAGTTGAATAAATCTTAGTTTGAATTGTGTTTCACTGTCCAGTACTTATAAAATATTTCCATCTCGGCATTTTTTACCAACGGTCAAATGGCGTGCTGTCAACAGAGAGCAGATCTCTTCTTTAAATTTTCCCAGCTTGCAAGCGTGCCTAAGCCGTAACATCTTTGGATTGTTGAAAATGATGCGCTGAATTGCTGAATTTCTAATATGTTCTAAAAAATGCCCTGCATTTGTGGAAGGTTTTTTGATTGTACCACAAGGTCTGTTGTCTGACGGGTGGAGAAAGCCGGAAGGCAGAGATCGGTGCCAGTGTACAACGGGCGGAAATGAATTGAATAAATACTCACGGTCATGAGCCAAATGACATCGTTATTATCGTCTTGTATGGAGGCTGAGGCCTTACATGCTTCTGCATTGGGTATTTCTATCCAACAATTTCGAAGAAACATTACGAGAAAGCTTTCGACAAAGTCAACAAAAAACACGAGCCCGATTCATGGTCAAACCGCAATCCAGGTATCGGTCGTCATTCCCACTTATTGTCGGCCTCATTTACTTCGCAATTGCCTTCAATGCCTAGTTGATCAGGGTTTTGAAAAAAGCTTTTATGAGGTAATCGTTGTTGGTGATGGTTATGATGATGAAACAGAGAATATGGTCAATTCATTTAAGCAATTTCATCCTGCAATCTATTACCAGCATCTACCAGAAAAGAGAGGACCGTCGGCCGCGAGGAATTTTGGCTGGCAGCGAGCGTGGGGTAAATTGATTGCTTTTACCGATGACGATTGTCTGCCGGAGAAAACGTGGCTGGCATCTCTATACAAAACCTACCAGGGAGAGGGCGAATTGCTTATGCAGGGAAAGTTAAGGTGCTCCATTCATCGGAACCCACCGATGCCCCAAGAAGTACTTCAAATCTTGAATCTGCAGAATTTGTTACGGCGAATTGTTCTTGCACAAAACTTGCATTGGAAAAAGTAGAGGGTTTTGATGAACGATTCTCCATGGCATGGCGCGAAGACAGCGACCTTGAATTCAAGTTGCTCGAGCAATGCATCCCCGTAGTTAAAGTTGACGAGGCCGTGGTCATTCATCCAGTGATAGAAGCGCATTGGGGAGTGAGAATAAAAGAACAAAAGAAAGGGCTATTCAATGCCCTCCTATTCAAAAAATTTCCGCACTTGTACAGGAAGAAAATGCAAGATGACCCACCCTGGAACTATTACATGATCACTGTGGCTGTCCTTTGTGTGGTCGCCTTCCTTTTTCTTGAGTTAAAATCGCTGGCAATGGTATTTGCTATTTTCTGGTTCGTACTGACTGTAAACTTTATTACAATGAGATTGAGACAAATGACGCAAAATTTGAGTCATGTGTTGGAAATGATCGTCACCTCCACAGTAATCCCTTTAGTGTCGGTTTATTGGCGATTGTATGGGGCCATCAAGTACAAAACACTATTTCTATAAGACGGATTTTGCTTTTACCACAACTGCTTTCCCTGGTAGAAGTCGAGAACTTTCGTCCTTAAGACATAATCATATTTCGCCGTTATCAAGGCGAGATTTGCGCGGTCCAGGCTATTTTTTACCACGAGGTAGTCGACTGACGTACCTACACCACTGTTGAAACGGATCTCAGCGGCGCGGAAGGATTCGGTAAAAGCAGTCACCTGGTCGAGTGTAATTTTGTAGCGGTCATATGCCGACAACATGTTGACATATGCCTGGTCAACTCGGCGACCTAACTCTGTTCGGGTCGTCGATGCAATATAGTGCTGATTCTGCAAATTGAGCTTTGCCTGTTTTACGCGATTCCTTTGCACAAGGGCGTTGAAAATAGGAACTCTCACCGTGAATCCGTAGGATGTAAAAACGTTATTGTTAATTTGATCCATGTAAGGGATCTTGGAATAAGGCGTAAAATTATCCTGGAAGCGATACACCGGAAGTTTTATATTATTTCCGATGGCGGTGTCGGTCGTTGGTTCATACGTGCTATTTACGAATTCATTTTGCTGAGCCACGCTGGAATAATTGGTAGATATGCTCGCACCAAAGCTAAGACTTGGGTAAAGATACCCTCTTGCCACCTTTACCGCTTTCTCGGCGCTTTGTTCTCTGAAGTCCACGGCCTTCACAAGCGCTAATTCCTTCAGTGCGTTTTGATATATCTGTTCGCGCGTACTTTCATATCTCACAATATACGCTTCTGCCTCGATGGGCTCCAATGTCATGGAAGGATCATATGGCACATTCATCAAGTTGCAGAGACTTATCTTAGCCGTCTCCAGCGCGTTTTGCATGTTGATGATGTCAACCTGGTCGCTCGCAAATTGTCCCCTCAAGTCGGAAAGATCTGAAGGACGAATGGCACCCCGCTGATTTAATATTTCCAATCTTTTTACTTGCTCACCCGAGAGTGCGGCCTGGTTTCTTGCCTGGCTCAGCTGATCCCCAGAACTCAATACCTGCAAGTAAGCAAGTATAATGTTTATGGTGAGGTTGTCTTTCACTTGTTGCCAGTCCATTTTGGAAGCCTGGTACAGCAGCGAATTTTGCTTGATTGCATTTTGAAGCGCAAGTCCGTTAAAAAGAATGACACCACTACTCAAGCTAAAGTTAGAGGCACTCACATTTTGCGTCACGGGAGTATTTGAATACGGGTCAATGCTGCGACCCTGGCTGAAACTATGGGAAGCTGAACCGTTCAGGTCCGGTAGCAAGTTAAGCTTCGCCTGGTTCATATTTATTTTATCGCTTTCCATGGTCAGCTGACTTTGCAGCACGTCCAGGTTATTCTTGAGACCCGTTTCGATGCATTGGCGCAAGCTAAGCGTATTTCCAGCCCGCATCGACGTGTCGTTTTGCGCCGCAAGAAGTATGCAGTAAAATCCAAGAGATATAGTTAAGAATGTTCGCTTCATTTCCATTTGTTTTTTGGCCCACCGACTTTTTTGGTGGATTAATTTATCACGGTTTAATAATTTTCACTCTTATTTTCAACTATACTGTAACGTGGTTTGCTACCATTCCGTCCAGCAGGTTTATGACTCTTGTGCCATAGGATGCATTCCGTTCGGAGTGAGTAACCTGGATGATTGTGACTCCCTCTTTGTTTAATTCACTGAAGAGGCCCATGATTTCTTCTCCTTGCTTGGAATTTAGATTTCCGGTCGGCTCATCCGCTAATATTAATTTGGGTTTTGCGATGAGAGCACGAGCAATGCCTACCAATTGTTGCTGCCCTCCTGAGAGTTGCGTGGGGAAAAGATCTTTCTTGCCTACAATTTGAAATCGGTCCAGGATATCGGCGACCATAGCTTTGCGTTCGGAAGCTTTTATGTTTTGATAGATCAACGGTGTCTCGATATTTTCATAAACAGTCAGCTCGTCGATCAGGTGATAAGCCTGGAATACAAACCCTATGTATTGCTTATACAAAGCCGATCTCTGTTTTTCTTTTAGCTTGTGTACCGACTCATGAAGGAAAAAATATTCCCCTTCATTGAAATCGTCCAACATCCCGATCACGTTAAGCAACGTTGATTTACCCGACCCAGACGGCCCCATCACGGAAATAAACTCGCCCTGTTTCACCGACAGGTCAACATCTTTTAAAATAAAAGTCCGGTTGATACCCGTGTTCACCCATTTGTAAATTCCTTTTAGTTCAAGCATTGTTGTTGTTTTATTGTTTCCAGCAATATTAATTCTTTCGTCGCCTGTTGCGTCGCACTCTTGTACGTTCCGAATTCTGCTCAGCCCCGATAGCTATCGGGATTGCGCGTTGAAGAGTGTGACACAACAGAAGTGTCATTTAAGTTCTTAGTTTGGTACATAAACATTAAGCAATTAATTTTATTTTTCTATTCACGACTCACGACTCACCATTCTCGATTCACGATTTCACTCAGTCCTCAAACTCTTCACTGGATTCGCGATCGCTGCCTTGATTGTTTGCGCACAGATAACTAAAGCCGTTATAAGTCCCAAACTTATTATTGACCCTATGAATGGAGTTGCAGTGATGGGAATGCGATACGCATAACCCTGCAGCCAGCCATGCATTATGATGTAGGCCAATGGACATGCTACAACTCCGCCAACTATTATAACCAATAAAAATTCTTTAACAAATAATGTGATAATGCTTGCAATAGATGACCCCAGCACTTTCCTGATACCTATTTCTTTGGTTCGTTTATGGATGCTTAGCGATATAAGCCCAACCACGCCAAGCAATACAATGATCACCGAAAGAATAGTTGCGGCGTAAGACGCTTTCTTTAACCTTATCTCAGCCTTGTACAAGTTTGCAAGCGTCTCGTCCATAAACTTGTATTCGAATGGCGCACCTGGCATTAACTGACTCCACTTCTTTTGAATCGCAGTTACTGTCGAAGCCACGTCGCCTGGGCCTAGCTTAAATGACAAGAATCGATAAATAGGTACGAATTGAACGTTGAAAAAAACGATTGGTGCGATCTTTTGCTGCATCGGACCAAAATGAAAATCATTAGTGACGCCTTTCACAACATACAAAGTTGGGTCGCCTGGAATTCTTACAGGTTGGCCGATTGCATCAACTGCTCGCTGCCAGCCAAGTGCACGAGCAGACGCTTCATTCAAAATTACTTTCCCGGAATCAAGTCCATGGCCGTCGAAAAAAGAACCAGCCCGCAATGGTATTTTATAAACAGCCAAATAATTCTCATCTGTAGTCAACGTCTGGGCGGTAATGGCTTGCGTTGAATCTTTTCCAAATCTATACAGGGATACCCTTCCGCTATTGTTTCCGTCGGGAATTTCATATGCAAGCGACACGTCGCGCACTTGTGGCATGGCCGCAAATTCGTTCCGTGTATTTTCCATTTTGTTCGCGCCTTTTGCGGTCCAGTCTCGCGGCACCTGTGCCGATAAAACATAGTCTCGATTATATCCGAGATCACGGCTTAGGAGTAGGTTGATTTGCCTGGAAACAATACTGGCACCGACAAAAGAAATTGTTGCAGTGACAAATTGAAAAGTGATTAACGATTTACGCAGCAGCACATTGTCTTTTATTGAAGAAAGTTGCCCTTTAAGGGACTCGACAGATCTTAGGGATGATAAGACAAAGGATGGATAGACGCCAGCAATAAAGCCAACCAGCACAATAAATAAAAAGATAAATGGAACCAAGGACATTGGAAACTGATTTAACGAGGGCACTTCAGTTCCTACGATCCCTGTAAATAGGCCCTTCGTCGCCGAGTAAATCAAGAAGGCGAAACCCGTTGCAATCAAGACAATCATGATGGATTCGGTTAAGAACTGAAGGATCAATTGCCTTTTCAGGCCGCCCAACACCTTTCTTATGCCGATCTCTCGCATCCTTGTAGCCGATCGACTAATGGACATGTTCACGAAATTAATGATGGCCATTACCAATATGAACAGTGCAATGGCAGACATCGCATAAATCATTTTTTGCACCAGCCTGTTATTCGCTGACAAGTAAAATTTTTGCAAGGGAACAAGATAGGAAGTGAGATCAGCGGCAACCTGGGGCGGCGCATTTTGTTTGATTAAATAGGCAATTGGCTTTTTGAGGTCCTTCGGGGTAACGCCGTTTTGAAGTTCAATATAGTTTGCAATGAAGGGATTTTGCCAAGCCATATTTCTTCCGAAAAACTCCAGGTTTTCTGTTGGCACGTAAAAATCGCCGGGATAATTATCTATAAGGGCAGTCACCGAATTTTTAGCAAGCGGTCTCAACACTCCGGTGATTAGAAAATCATGCTTCGACCCTAAAAAGCTCTCGATGGAAATAGTTTGCCCGACTACATTTGTTTTACCAAAATATTTTACAGCCTTGTCCTTTGTGATTACGACGGTGAAAGGATGCTTTAGTGCAGTTGACGCATCTCCGTGCAGCAACGAGAATCCATACATGGTTAAAAGAGTGCTGTCACCCACCTGCAGATTTTCGCGAAAGCTCTTATCACCTTTCGACACATTAGAGGTAATGCCATCATACCTGTAATAGTTAGCAACAAGGTTTGGATAACTTTCCCTTAGTGCTTTTGCCAACGGACCCAACGTTACTATATCAAAGCCCTGGTTAGGATCCTTCCATTTGCTTTGAATGATGTATTGTCGATCTGAGTTCTTTAAATTTTTATTCACCTGCAACTGCGTCCACACGTAAGCTGCAATCAGCAGCGTAAAAGCAATTCCCACCGATAAACCGAAAATATTTATCGTGGAATAAAGACGGCTCTTAGCGATATTCCTCCACGCTATTTTAAAATAACTTCTTAGCATAAAATCGCTAACAAAAGATCAATTACATTTTCATTTCTCATTTTATCTTCACGATCTCACGTCCACGCAGGGCATTCGTTGTCTCTATTCCGTTCTCAAACTCTTCATCGGGCTGGCCATTGCAGCCTTAATTGTTTGAATACTCAACGTGAGGAATGCAGCTACAATCATAGCGGCGCCACTCAATCCGAAAATCCACCAGCTTATACTTGTCCGGTAAGCAAAATCTTCCAACCATTTGTGCATCGCCCACCAGGCAACTGGAGCTGCAATTACAAATGCAATCAATACCAATTGAACAAAATCTTTTGATAACAGTGACACAATTTGGGCTACGGATGCGCCCAACACTTTGCGCACTCCAATTTCTTTTGTGCGTTGCGTGGTGGTATAAATCACAAGACCAAGTAATCCTAAACAACTAATAAAAATAGCCAGTCCTGTGCTCCAGTTTAACAAATTAGCGGTGTCCTGCTCTTTCTTATAAAATTTTGAGATACTCTCATCAACAAATTCGTACGTGAATTCCTCTTCCGGATAAACCTCGCGCCACGCATTGCCAATGGCCGCAATTGTTTTTTTCCATCCATCCGTATTCGCTCCGTTCGGCGGCAGCGCAATATGAAACGTGTACTGGTGTTTTGCCTCGCTCGAAAAAGCGAGCGGTTGGATGGGAGTATGTAGTGATTTGGTATGAATGTCCGCAAAGACGCCAACAATAGGAACCTTAGAACTGCCTCGATTAAGCGTATGACCGATGATGTCAGCGGGATTTTGGTAACCCAGCAGCCTTGCATAATTTTGGTTAATCACGTACTCTTTCAACGTGTCGCTTTGGCGCAGGTTTCGTCCCGCGACTAATTTCAAATTGTATAATGCAAAATAATTTGTATCTGCCAGTTTCATCTCTACAGAACTCTCAACTTCTTTTCCGCTCTTGTCGATTGCTTTCACGGTGGAAATGTTTACACCGTTGTGTGCGGGAGGTAGTCCGCCAAGACTCATTTTTTGTATTCCCGGGATTGATTTTAATTTCTCTTGCAGCACAAACTGCTTACTGTCGGGATGCTGGTAGTTATAGGGCGCGTTGAAATAAATGATCGCATCTTTTTTAAATCCCATGTCCTTGTTGAGCGAATACCGGATCTGTTTGCCCACAACAACTGTAGCGATGATAAAGAATTGCGCAATGACAAACTGGGATATCGTGAGCGTCTTCCTGATCCATATCTTTCTGCTCTGGGCCGTATTGGCGAAAGCCAAATTCTTTAACACAAGCACAGGTTGATATCCGGAAAGTACTAGCGCAGGATAAAATCCCGACAAAACGCTCACCACGATGATCAATGAAATTATAAAGACAAAAACGCCAGGCTCATTCCATAGATCGAAGTGTAACCCAGGAGGAGTATAGGAGGCAAACAGTTTCAATAGCCACGGAGTTAGAATGATCGAAACAATCGCGGCCAATGAAGTCAATACAATTGTTTCAAACAAAAATTGCGCGATGAGTTGTCGTTTGGAGCTTCCCATTGTTTTGCGAATGCCAATCTCTTTAGCCCTCTGCGATGCCTGTGCTGTGGTGAGGTTGATAAAGTTGATGCACCCTAGGATCAAAAGGAATGCAGCTACGGCTAGTAGTCCATACAAAGTTGGTTTGTGTGCCTGCCGATGATCAAACGCATCGAAGTTCGAATTAAAATGGATGTCGGCAAGTGGCTGAAGAAAATGTTCCGTGGACAGGTAGGCGTTCTTTTCATTTTTCTTTCGAACTATTGCGAGTTGTTTATTTACCTGTGCAGTGTCGATATTATTTGCCAATTTCACAAAAAACTGGTGCGAAGAACTTACACTTCCCCATTCGCCATAACCATTCTCTCTTCTTAACTGCTCATTGATCGTAGAAAGAGAAACAAATTCCTTGAACGTAAAATCAGTGATCTCATTCAAATCTTTTACAATTCCTGTGACAGTGGCCGGGATGGAATCATTGTAAATGATAGTTTTCCCAATTGCATTTCGTATGTCGACAAAAGGAAAGTACGACCTCGCCTGGCTTTCGGCCAACACAACTTTGTTGGGACCGGTCAAAGAATTGTCCGGTGAACCGGCAACCCACTCGTAATCGAAAAAGCGGAAGTAATATTCATCGGCATAAATGATATCCTCATGTTTCTTAAATTCCTTTTTGTTTTCGTTTTCCGTAGCTGATGTTTTCATCGCGGGCGCTTCCCAAAAAACGGTGGACTTTTCGATTCCCCGAACAGCACTGCGCACTGCGGGGGGTAAAGGACCGGGGACGCCGGCATTTTTGAAATCCTGGTCGGGAAAATGCATATTCGTCACGACCCTGTAAATACGCCCCCGGTCTGGCTGAAATTTTTCATAGCTAAACTCATAATGAACGATAAGGTAGATCACTAATGCGGCGCTAATGCCGATGGCCAGGCCTGCAATATTGATTACCGAGAAGATTTTCTTTCTCCAAAAATTCCTGAAAGCAACAATCAGATAGTTCCTAAACATATGTTTCTCTTGAAGAATCCCTCTGGACCCTACAGATTTACCCAACCTTATGCCAGCGTAAAACTATTTGGCTTACAACGGCTAAAGTACGAAGGTCTTCCTAAAAGTGTACGATAATGGACAATGACTGTGCATAATCGTACAGTGGTTTGGCAATTATTCTGCGCGCAGGTTATTCACCGGGCTTGCCAGGGCCGCCCTGATGGCCTGGGCGCTGACGGTGAGAATTGCAATCAGCATCGCGGCCGTCCCAGCGATCAAAAATACTTTCCAGCCAATGCTGATTCGATAGGCGAAATCCTGGAGCCACTTGTTCATGAAGTACCAGCCAAGTGGAAAAGCAATCACCATAGCAATGAGCACAAGCCTCATGAAATCTTTGGACAGCATATTGATGATATTGCTAACGGAAGCCCCCAATACCTTGCGAATACCAATTTCTTTGGTGCGTTGTTCGGCCGCATATGTCACCAGTCCAAATAATCCAAGACACGCGATTAAAATAGCCAGGGCCGAAAAGCTGACAGCTATTCTACCAACACGTTGCTCGCCGCGGTAAATATTGTTGAAATCTTCATCCATAAAGGAATAGCTAAAAGGTTGATTGGGCGCAAGCGTTCTCCACTTAGTTTCAATAGTTGATATCAATGAGGCGATATTTGCGGATTTAAATCGCACGGCCATCTTCCCGCGTTCTTCAGCGTAAAACAGAGCCATTGGAGATACCTGTTCCCTTAGAGAGTTAAAGTTGAAATTTCGTATCACGCCGATCACATGATACGTTTTTGTCTGCCTGCTTTGAATATCCGTAAGGTAATAAAGCGATTTGTTTACCGGGTCGTCAAACGGTAATAGTTTCGCCGCAGCTTCATTGATGATGAGAGCAGACGAGTCTGTTTTCATTTCGGCAGAAAAATTTCTTCCTTTGATGATTTGCATTTTCAACGTTGGAACGTAATTCTCATCTACATACCAGTTTTGCATGGAGACTGCTCTTTTCTGATCAAGCGTGGCGTCGGGAAACAGTGGACTGTCGTTGCGGGAATCTGCAGTAGGCAAATATCCGGTCATCGTCGCGGATTCTACTCCCGGGATATTTAGCAACTCATTTCGGAAGGTTTTTGCCTGGTTGCCGAGTGGATAACAATTTTGGATGACCAGCACATGCTCTCGATCAAATCCTAATTTCCTGCTTCGAATAAACATCAGTTGGCTGTAAATCACAACCGTCCCGACAATCAGGAAAATGGAAATAGCAAATTGGAAAACGACGAGACTATTTCGCAACCAACTTCTCTTGAAACCGCCGGCCAGCTTGCCTTTAAGAACAGTGATGGGCTGAAATGCAGAGAGATAAAATGCAGGATAACTTCCGGCTAGCAAACCAACAAATAGTATCAAAAGAATCAAGGCGGGGACGAGCCACAGCCTGGATAACAGGCCAAGCTCAATGTGCTTTCCCGATACCTGATTGAAGTAGGGGAGAAGTAGCTCTGCTATTCCAACAGCGAGTGCCATGGAGATAAAGCTGATCAGCATGGATTCCATGAGGAACTGCCGGATCAGGTTCGCTCTACCCGATCCTAACACTTTTCGCACGCCGACTTCTTTGGACCGATTTGAGGATCGTGCCGTCGCAAGATTCATGAAATTCACGCACGCGATCAATAAAATGAATGCTGCAATTGCCGAAAAAATGTAAACGTATTGCACGCTCCCATTGGCACCAAGTTCGGCGGTCTTTGACGAATGCAGATGAATTTGCGTCACGGGCATGAGATTGTAAGACACCTGAGTGCCCGTTTTCTTAAACTCCTCTGCAGTCGCATGGAAAAGTTGCTCTGCCTGCGGAAAGACGTATTTATTGATCACAATCTCAAGCTGCTTTTCTAACTTTTTCGGATCGGCGCTGGGTTTTAATACAACGTATGTATTGAAATTGTTGCTGAGCCAATTTCCCTGGCGACTTTCCTCCGTGTGAAGAGGCAGAAAGAAATCAAAATTGAAATGTGATTGAACTGGAACATTCTTGATCACTGCCGACACTTTATAGTTAGTCGTATCGCTTACCACCAACGTCTTTCCGACGACATCGACGCTATTGAAGTATTTTTTGGCCACCCTTTCTGTGATCACAATTGAAGAGGGATCGTTCAATGCGGTTCGCGCGTCGCCGGAAATGACCGGTAAGCTGAAAACGTCGAACAAGGTGGAATCCACATAAATCACTTTGTCTTCCTGCACATTTTGGTTGTCTTTCTTTACCAACAATCCGCCGTAGTTCCTGAATCGCACATATTGCTCTACTTGGGGAAAATCTTTTTTGAGTGTTGGGCCCAGCGGATCCGGTGCAACAGCCAGTACCCAATGTGTACCACCAAAGTTGATATCGGCATCAATGCGATAAGTCCGATCAGCCTTCTTGTTGTACCGATCGTAACTCAATTCATCTATAACATAAATGAGAATGAGAAGACAAGTGGCGAGCCCGATAGCCAGACCGAAAATGTTGATGGCAGAATACCCCTTATTCTTCCACAGGTTCCGCATTGCAACCTTCAGATAATTTTTGAACATAAAACCGGTTTTTGTCTTTAATGTTTGACGTGTGTTCCTTTTGGTATGTTACGGGGATGACACAATTTTTAGGAATGTTGGCCGGGTAGCGATTGCCGAGAACTGTACCTGGAACCATTAAGTTGAGGAAGTTAAGTTAATATTCCTTACTTCTTAATGTTCAGCCAATTTGGTTCAATACGGACTCGCAGAAAACAACGGACGCGCCTTTAGTTGCCAATTGCCTATTGCCCGTTGCCAATTCTTTGGTCTGTGATCATTATTGACTACCGACTCTCAGCTATTCACTCCGCAATGCCTTTACCGGGTTGGCCACAGCCGCCCTGATTGCCTGGAAACCGATAGTTATTAATGCGATCAGGAGAGCTAAACAACCCGCTGCAATAAATACCCACCAGCCAATTGAAATGCGATAGGCAAAATCCTGCAGCCACTTATGCATGAAATACCACGCGAACGGCGTTGCAATGACGATTGCCACAATTACCAACTTCAAAAAATCTTTTGAAATCAATTGCACTATTCCAGGAAGGGAGGCACCCAAAACCTTTCGGATGCCAATCTCCTTTGTACGGTTCACCACGGCTAATGCCGCTAAACCAAACAAGCCCAAGCAAGCTAAAAAAACGGAAATCCCGCCGGCCCACCCAATGATGCCGCTCCAGCGCCTTTCCGATTTATAAAAATTGTCAAGACTCTCGTCTAAAAAATTATATCTGAATGGCAGATCGGGAACTACGCTTTTCCAGGCCTTCTGCATCGCCGATAGCGCTGGAGCCGGGTCACCAGGTTTTATCCTCACAAAGAACTTATAAGGCGCGTAGTCAGAAAACTGGTGAAACATCTGGGGCATTAGTTTTTCTTTGAATGGACGAAAGTGAAAATCTCTTACTACCCCAATTACAACGGGCATCTTTTCCGGTGGTGCGCTTTCATAATATCCCTTTAAAACCTGCCCAACAGCATTTTTCAACGTCCATCCAAAATCTTTTACCATGGTTTCATTCACAATCACTGAACTCACGGTGTCTGCAGCGATGCCAGGATCAAAGTTTCTTCCGGCAATTAGTTGCATACCTAACACCTTTATGTAATCATGATCAATAAAATATTCGTAAACGTCTTTGTGCGTTCCGTTGTATTCAAAACCGGACCTGCTCCATCCCTCATCTGCACCAAGTCCAAGGTCGGCACTCGCAACGCCAAGTATGTCGGGTCTCGACACAATTGCATGGCTGAATAACGGGTAATTCTGCTTGGCGTTTGTGGCGCTGGCGTCCACTACCACGATATTTTCTTTATTAAAGCCCGGATTTTTACTGCTCATGTATTTTGTTTGCCTCAGTATGATCATCGTACATATAATGAGCGCAATAGACAGCGAAAACTGGGTTGTAACCAGTGATTTTGTAAAAAAATTGGACCCGCCTACTTTAATCTTGCTTTTCAATACTTCGACCGGTTTGAATCCTGAAAGTATCAAGGCTGGATAACTGCCGGCAAGCAGCCCAACGACTAATGTTAAGCCAATTAGCATCCAGGTCATTTCGGGATACAATGCAAAAGAGAAATGAAGTTCCCGGCCTGAAAGAGTATTAAAGTACGGCAATAATAATTTGGCGAGTAGCACGCCGAGGATCGCTGAAAGTATACTTAAAATAACTGCTTCTGCAAGAAATTGCAACACCATTTGACTACGCCCTCCGCCGATAACTTTTCTGACACCTACTTCCTTCGCCCTTCTTGCAGAGCGCCCAATTGCCAGCGTTGTGAAATTGATACAAGCAATGATCAATACTCCCGCTGCGATACTCAGTAGTATCCAAATTGTTTTAGGATTCACCTGTTCCACCATGCCTCCGTAGATCTTTGTGTTTGTATGCCCTAATTCTAATCGTTGCAAGCCAAAACGAACTGGATGATCCCCCGCCTTCCAACTCAATCCGCGTTTCTTTAACTCCTCCTCTTCTGTTGGATAATATTTCCGACGGAATCCGGCAAGTCGGTTAACATCACTCACTAGCCCACTTCCTGGATTCAATTGCACATAGGTAATATATGCTGATCGGTACCAGTTGTTGACACCTCTCGCTGCACTCTTTGTTGTTTCCATGTACCTGAAATTCCCGAGCAACTCAAATTGGATGGAAGAATTAGCAGGGACATTTTGCATCACCGCAGTCACGGTAAAAGGAACAAAGTTCTCATCAACCTTTATTTCAATGGTTCTGCCAACAACGTTGTCGGTTCCAAAAAGTTCCTTTGCTTTATCGTCGGTGATAACAACGTTCTGAAGGTTGTCCAATGCATGTTTTGGTGATCCATACTTTACGGGAAAGGTAAAGACCGAAAAAATAGAAGGATCGCAATAAGAGACTCGCATGAGGCTTACGGTGCCATCGACCTTGATAAAAGTTTGCCTCCATCCATCATAAAAGCGCACATAATCGACCACGTCAGGAAAATCTTGCTTCAAAGCAGGTCCTAAGGGCGAAGGCATATATACATCACTTTCCGCCGGCTGCCCATTCATCGCCTCAGTCCAGCGATACAGCTGGTAAATATTTTTCGCATTCTTGTGAAAACGGTCGAAGCTAAATTCATTGACCGCGTACAAAAGGAACAGTGAAAAACATGCAAGGCCTATTGACAAGCCGGCAATATTTATGAAAGAAAGACCCTTTTGGCGACCCAGGTTCCTCACTGCGATTTTGAAATAGTGTCTTATCATGGAGTTATTTTTTATGTTATCGACTTTCATTTCTCCATTCATCTTCCGTTGTGTCACTCACTGCATCGTTCGGTAATTCTAATCATCTGGATTCTTCCGCAAGTTGTAGTTGGTTCAACCACTTGGAACTACGCGATGCAGTTGCCAATTGCTTATTGCCAATTGC
>AR_comb_assmDRAFT_10140196_pt1 | contig 20179 bp, 19 predicted proteins | sample ArasoioldDNA_FD_10543 | JGI IMG/M metagenome (IMG submission 10543) | reverse complement strand
CATCCGGCAAAATTTCAGAATTTATTTTTGCTTTCTTCGCAACCACTTACGAGAATTTCGTCCCTTTCACCCCCTTGACAAGATTTTTCCCGAATCGGGACGAGCCTCTTCAGCAGCCCAATATCGAGCAGAATCTCGCTCAACACATCCAATGCAATCGGAACATAACTCCGCACTGTCCTTTCCGCGCAATGCAGCAGTCGCGCGGTCGCCGCCTGGTCGTGCTCCTGCAAAATGTGTCGCGCAATAAGCTGACGAGAAAATTCATCCAGCCGGTTCAGGCAAGTCTCCATGTCGTGCACGAAGATGACTCGATCTTCAAACGTCACCACGGTGTAGGAAGTCACCGTGTCTGGAAGAACTCCCGGCCCAACAGCGATGGCACCCTCCCCGTCTCAATCGAGTACCGCATATACCGCCGCAACATCGTCACCGTCCGCCCCCTATCAGTCCTCCTCTCCCGCTCCTCCTCCCAAGACAGCTCCGGAACTGAATTCTCCTCCAAGTTCGGATTTCCAATTTCCTGACTTTCAGAAATCTCGCGGTACCCCATCCGTGTCGCGTTTCGTGTGACATGCCTGTCCTGAGCGCAGTCGAAGGAGTGGAGATTTTGACTTTCTCCGTGCTCCTCTGTGCCCTCTGTGGTGAGTTCTCCCGGATCCCGCCGCCCCCGAAACGTATGCTCCGGCAAATTCTCAATCGACTCGTGACAAAACCGCCCACGCCGTCGAACCGCCTCCTCAATTCTCTCCGCCTCCGCCGAGATCCAATCAATCATCTCGCCCATGCCACACCTCCCACCGCGTCGATGTCGGGCAACCCTTCGCCAGACGCAAACCTGTACTCGCGCTCCGGCCCGACAGGAAGTCGAACCCTTCCCGGTCTCTTCCTTCCCATCGGCAAATCGTCGACCTTCGACTGACACTTCTCGCAGTACACAACCCCGGCCCCGCGCTCTCGTACCCAAGGCCCTCCGCAATGCTCGCAATACTTCAACTCCACTCGCACTTCACCGCTGTTGTTCTTATGACGATGACCGCTCATGACTCCTCCGATAAATTCAGAATGATTTCTCTTGCGTACGTGTATTACTCAACTAACTCGAACCTCATAGCTCATAGCTCGCTGCTCCTCGTTCGAAGAAAAAAAAGCCCTGCGTCAGATTCCGCGCGATGTTTCGCAGGAACCGAACGCAGGGCTCGTTTCTCTTACGATGACCTGCCGTGAGCTATTTAATTCTCTTGGGTACCCAGTCGTCACTGGGGTGCCCCACGTCTGGCGGGTTTTGCCAGAAGTGGGGATTTAAGAAATTACGTCACGATGTCGCCCTTGACCTCCCTTCGCTCACAGGTTATGCGCGATCTCGTCGTCTACGCCCGCACTGTCCCGCTGCCGGAAGTATCCTTCCTCGTAGCCCGACTTCAATACGCGCCCATTCTGCATCACAACGCTCACCTTCCCTGTGAAGCGAAGCGACAACAGCAAGCGCTCCATGGATGCCGACAAGACTTCGGCAGCTTTAACTTTCCGCCGAAACTCACCGAAATACCTCTCTTCATTGAAGTTATCTGGTTGACTCATCATGGCCTTTTACCATAGAGCGTTTTGGTCTCTGAGATGCCGCGATCCTATAGCTGTGAATTTTCTCAGTCAAGGTTGGGTGAACATCCCTCGCCTGTGGAAAACTTTTCCCCTGCAGTTTCAGTATCTTGTCGCGCAAAAACGCATGATAATTTTCTTGTCAGTTTCTTCGTTCACGTGTCTTTTCCCCAGTGCTGATTAGCCCGATCTCTCTGTATTCCTCAGTGTTCTCTGTAGTGAGTTCTTAAACCCATAAGCGTGTCGAAAAGTGCGGATTTGAGCTCATCCTCCCACCGCGATTCCGGGCATGCCTCCGGCGCCAAGCAGTCGCTAACACTCGTCTTTACAAACCTTTTACAGGGTCTACCCCCTTCCGGACCCCTCATAGCCCGGTGCTATACTCCGCCTAATGAAGTTCAAGGCCCTGCAAGACAATCTCCGTAAAATCCTCTGGGACCGCATCCAAGCAGGTGAACTCACCGGACTCCGCATCGCCCAGCAAACCGGATTCAAACAGGCCCACGTTTCCAATTTCCTCAACCGCAAACGCGGCTTCAGCATTGAGGGCATGGACAAGGTCCTCCAGGTCCAGCACCTCTCCGTCCTCGACCTGCTCGATCCCTCCGAGGTCAATAAGCGCGCCACCATCCTCCCGCCGAGCGCCGACGACTTCGAAGACGTCATCCTCACCGATTCCTCCACCGCGGCCACCCAGCCGTTCATCGCCAGCATGCACGTGAAGGAGATCCTGAAGTTCAAGAAATCTTTCCTCCACAAGCTGAGGGCCGAAACCGAAGGCGACCGGTCTTCCTGGCAACGCTTCGTCCTGATCAAGTTCGACGCCCGCGACGCCCAGGCCATGTCTCCCCGCCTGTCCCCCGGAGCCACGCTCCTGATTGACCGCCATTACAACTCACTTAAGCCGTATCGCAAGGGCGAATTAAATATGTACGCTGTTCTGAAAAACGATAATTGTTGCGTCCGTTACGTCGATGTCGCCGGAAGGCATCTAATTCTTCGCCCCCACAACCACTCCTCCCCTGTAGAAGTAATCCCAATCGCAGAAGAAAAATCCCCCGCAGACTACCTGGTAGGCCGCATCTGTCAGGTAGGTCTCGAAGCCTGAACGAAGCCCTCGCTGCGAATGCAGCAATGCCCTGTCATCCTGAGGCGTGCGCCGTTTGCAGGCCGAAGGACCTCTGCACTACCGAGCTATTGATGCGGTAAATAAGAATTGCACCTCTTGGGTTGCAGCGAATGGTCTCACGCGGAGCGTATAGATCGTGACTGCACCCACGCAAAAGAATGCCCCACTTCTCGCGCGTTCCTCTTCGCGGAGAAGTGGGGCGGTTGACAAGCCAACGACTAACGACCCAGCGACATTCTTAGAAGTTGAACTTAAACGCCAGTTGCACCTGCCGCGGCCCCACCGACGTGTTGAAGATCTGGCCGAAGTTCTCACCGTCCACAGTCGTGTCGGGCGTGCCAAACACGGGATGATTGAGCGCGTTCTGGGCCTCGATGCGGAACTCGAAGTTCATCTCCTCCCGGATCATGAACTGCTTGCCCACGGACAGATCCGCGGTGAACGACCACGGGCTGCGTAAGCTTCCCAAGGCTCGCGGAGCATTCCCCAGTGTGAAGTCCTCCGGACGCAGGAAATTGGGGTGATCGTCGGCGTTGTTGCCGACAAAGTACTGATCCATGAAATCCGACCCGTGATTGCGTTTGGGCGCCCCCACTAGGTTCGGACGCTGCGTTCCATAGGTCGGTAGAGGGTTGCCATCCTCGACCGTAAAAGCCAGCGGACGACCGTCGGCGATACGCCAGATGCCGTTCGTCTTCCATCCGCCGATAATCAGGTCTGCCCATCGCGGCAGGTTCCCCAGAAACGGCCGCCCGCGTCCAAACGGCAGGTCGTAGCTGTAGCTCAACTGAAAGACATGCGGAATGTCGAACGTCGAGAGGCTACGCTCCGCCCCGGGCTGGTTGGGATCCTGCAGGCTGGAGAAGCTGCCCAGCCACGTCACGTTGTCATCTGCGTTGGACGCGTCATCGATCGATTTCGACCACGTATAGCTCGCAAGGAACTGCAAGCCATTAGAGAATTTCTTTTCTGCCACCAACTGCAGCCCGTGATAAATGGAACTGGCAATCATCTGCGGTTCCGTAGTAACGCCCGTGAACTGCGTAAAAGGCAGCAGCAGCTGCTGATACGGAATCTGCGCGAAGTTGCTGCCTAACGTGCTGTTGGGATCGGTGATGGAACCAGCAAAGGGATTGTCCACCAAAGTATTGAGACAAGCTATCGTCAACGCCTCGCATGGATCGGCTGCGTCGGGATCGCCAACCGCCAAACCCTCCACAAATGACCCCAGATGGTTCCTGTAGTTCGAACCGCTGAATGGCAGGTGGGTCCCTTTCTTGCCGATATACTCCGCGTTGATCAGGATATTGCTCGGTAGTTGCCGCTCGATCCCGAGGCTCCAGCTCTGCTCGTAGGGCGTCTGGTTCGCACCCGCAGTCCGCAACGGCCCATTCGCGTCGAAGCCAACATCGTTCAGAAGCCCCAGCGAGTTTCCCGCGGGCTGAATCAATCCGTTGGGGAACGGATTATTCAGGTGCGCGTAAGGAGTCGCGTGGTCGACTGGATTGGCGGTGATTACGTTCGTGTACTGGTTAAAACCCTGGCTGCCGTAAGGCGCAACCCCGGTAACCCCCGACCGCGATTGTCCGTAGTAAATCCCGTAACCGCCGCGCACCACCATCTTGGGAACAAACTGGTAGGCGAAGCCGAAGCGCGGCTGAATGTCGTTCCAATCGGTCACGTAATTGGTCCGCTGGCCCGAAGAAGCAAACACTTCGCCGCCCTTCAGGTTCAGGGTGACCGGATTGCCAGTCACTGGATCGTTGTAGGTTACGCTTCCGCCATTCAACGTACTCGTCACGTTCGAGTCAAACCAGTTCTGCCGGTTATAGCGATCCGTGCGCGGCATGGTGACGTCATAACGCAAGCCGAGGTTCAAGGTCAGTTTCGGGGTCACCTTCCAATTGTCCTGCACGAAGAAGCCGTACTGGTAATTGGTAGTGGCGGGCCGGAACTGGATTTCGTAATTCGAGCCACCCTCGTTACCGGCATCGCCCTGCGTGAACATGCCCATCATGAAGCTGGCCATCGGATCGCCCCCGCACTCGTCCCGACCGCCCGGGCACGCATAGGAACCATCTTCGTTGAAGCTGAACTTGCCGACGGGCGAGTTGGTCTGGATGTAGTTGATCTGGTGAATTCTTCCATCGAACCCAAATTTCAAATCGTGGTTCCCATGCACCTTGTCGAGCGTGATTGTAAGTTGTCCGGTGTCCTGGCCAAGCCGGTAGTTGCCATACGGATCAGTGCCGATGTTCGCATAGCCGGCGCTGCTGTACTGGTCGATAAAGATCGCCGGTACTCCGCTGAACCCATTGCTCTGCAAATACGAGGGAAATCCCAGAGTGCCCAGCGGATCGTCCTGTCCGTGAGGGTTGTAAGCGTCAATGTGCCACACTCCGCGCGTGAATCCCAAGGTCGCATTCAGCAACAAAGTGGGACTGAACGTATGCGTGTCGGTGATAGCGAACAGGTGCGCGTTGCTCCAACCCGGGCCGCCCTGGCAGGGATCAGCGAAATTCTTGAAACAGTCCAGGCCCGAGCTCGCTGGATTGTATTGATAGGCAAACTTCCCACTCATCAAATTGTTCTTCGTCCACCGATGGTCGATCTTGACATCGAACTGATCGTTAGACCTGCGGCTCGCGCCGGAACCGAACCAGTTGTTGTAGATGTCATCGCCCGAACTGGGTTCGGGAAACAGCGCCATCATCTTCTGCGCCACCGGATCAATCAGATTGCCTTTTATGCCCGGTGCCGGGCCCCCCGGGCTGGGGTATTGTGCGAGATTGTTGAAGGGAATAAACGTGCTGCGAACGATACCACCAGCGTTGGAGTCCAGAACTCCGGAATACGGATCCCAGATCTGGCCGGCAGGTACATCGCACTGGCCGACAGAATCGAAACTTCCTCCCTGTGCTGCGCACACCTCGCCGAAATCGCCCGCCCGCATCAGATCCGTGGGAACCCCGGCATTCGCAGTGCTCAACCCCGAAGAGCGCAGGCCGTCATAGTCCACGAAGAAGAAGGTCCTGTTCTTGATGATGGGACCACCGAAGGTGAATCCAAAGTTGTTTCGGCGCAGCGGAGGAATGGGTTCGCCATTGCGATTGGCGAACCAGTCGTTCGCATCTAGGCTATCGTCGCGGAAAAACTCGTACCCGCTTCCATGAAACCTGTTCGATCCAGAGCGCGTGATCATGTTGACCACCGACGCCCCCGAATACCCGTACTCAGCGCTGAAATTCGTTTGCTGAACCTTGAACTCCTGCACCGCCTCGGGCGATGGAAGATATGTCGCCGATGTAATTCCGCCGTTCGGTTCGGAGTTCGTTGCCGAAGCGCCATCGGTCAGAATGTCCGCGGTGGCGCCGCGACTGCCGTTAGAAACAAAGTTCGTCCCCAGACAAGGCTCACGGCACTGGTCGTCCATCTCCGTAACTCCGGGCGCCAGCGATGTCATCGAGGCCACATTCCGGTCGATCAACGGCAGGTCGTTAATAAACCTCCGGTTCACCACCTGGCCTGTCTCCGCATCCTCGGTCTGAATGGTCTGCGATTGCGCTCCTACCTCGACCGTCTGGCTCGTCACGCCGACCTTCAGGGTCAGGTTCGTGGTAGCGTTCTGGTTAACGGCGACTCTAAATGGAGCACTAGCCGCCTTGGCGAACCCCTTCGCCTCCGCCGTGACTGCGTACAACCCAGGTGCGACGGACCGGAACAGATAACGCCCGCTGTTATCGGACGTGGTAATGAAGTTGAATCCCTTTTCCTCATCGGAGAGCATCACGCTGGCACCTTGTACGACGGCGCCGCTAGCGTCAGTCAGTTCGCCGCTGACCGTGCCGAAGTACGCCTGCGCGCAAAGCAGCGAAGGCGCCACTAGCGCTATGGCGATGAAATAAGCCCATAGCATGAAAAACGAAGACTTGTGAGAAGTCGAGACGGATGTTGACATGGGGCCTCCTTAAACGCGGTCGAAACACACACAGCCAGGGAAGGCGTGCGATGATTTTCGCCGCCATCCTACACAAATTCCTTGCGCTTCGTCACGCGAAAACGCGCGTAAAAAACGATTTAATACAAAAATTTTCTTGAATGTCCGCGCCCAGGAGTGCTAATAGGGCTTGCCTGTTTTGTTATTCACCGCGGACGGGGAATACTGATTTTCACAGCGTGAGAAATCAAACGATCAACATTCGATATTACGCGGGCACTCCGAACGTCCAGGTCGCGCGTTCAGTGTAGAGCCGGAGTGCCGCCGGCTATCGCGAGGGCGCCTCGCCCTCGCTCCCGGTCAGGAAACGAAAAGATCAGAAGCGAGCAAACGTTCACATCGCGGCCTGCACCCGCTCGACCTGCTCCGATGCATCAGGTTCAGACAGCGGAATCGTCACCAGCACTCTGGTCCCGGATTTGCTCGACGTGATCCGCAATTCGCCGCCGAAAGGACGCAGCCGTTCCCGCATGGCGCGAATCCCGAACCCTGAGGCTCCCGCCTGCACCGCCGCGAGTTGTTCCGGTGAAATTCCTCTGCCGGAATCCTCGATCTCTATGGTGATCGCCTCCGGCGCACGCGCGATCAGGACCGCAGCGCGCTTGCTGGCGGAGTGGCGGTGAATGTTCGTCAACGATTCCTGCACCACGCGGAACACAACCAGTTCCAGTTCGCGCGGCAGTCGCCCGAAATCCTGCGATATATCAAAGTCAATCACGATCCCGCTGCGTTCCGAAGCTCCCTGCACATACCAGCCGATCGCGGACGATAACCCCGCCTCATCCAGCAGAGGTGGATGCAGCAGGTAAGAGGTCGTCCGCAGTTCCTTATGAAGCATCTGCACCAGCTGCTGACTTTCTTCGACCTGCCGCGCCAGATCGGGCGCGACCTCGCGAATCTTCTCGCTCTGCGCCTGTTCCGCCAGGTTCGCTAGATCGAGCCCGATCGCGGTCAGGATTTGCCCCGAACTGTCGTGCAGTTCGCGCGCGATCCGCCGGCGCTCGGCATCCTGCAATTGCATCAGGTGCCCGGAAAGCAGTCTCACCTGTTCTGCGGTGCGGGCCATTTCCTGGTTGCGTTTCTCGAGCTCCAGCGTTCTTGCCTGCACCTCGCGGTCCAGATTCTCCGCCAGTTGGCGATGCCGGGCTTCGCTGGCCCGCAGCGCGAGATCGGTCGCCTTGCGCTCGGTGACATCCCTCACGGTTCCTGAGCAGCCTGCAAAGTTTCTCGTCGGACCATCGGATTCGAATTCCGCCGCGGCGTAGATCTCCACCCAACGCGCCGACCCATCGGACAGCACAATCCGGTACTCCCCAAAATGCGTTTTCGGCTCGGCGCCATTGAAATCTGCTTCAAACTCCGCCGACATGCGAGTCACATCTTCCGGATGGACATGCTTCAGGATTTCCCCCACAGGAAGGGAATCCGCCGTGATCCCGAATATCGTCTTGAAGGTGTCGTCCCATGTGCCGGTATTCGTGGCTGCGTCGTAGCGCCACCACGCCATCTTGGCAGCGTCCAGGGCCAGCTGCCGCTGTTGCCATAGACTCTCGCGCTCCGCCTGCACCTGCTTGATTTCCGTCAGATCGAATGTCGCGCCGGTTATTCCGATGATGCGCCCGTAGGCATCGCGTTGCGGATCGATCCTGACGTGATAGTGGCAAAGCCTCCCGTTCAACGAGACCGTCATCTCGCCCTGGTAACTCACGCCGGTGCGTAGTACCTCCGACTTGATTCCTTCCGTCATCTTCCAGTCTTCCGGGCGCTCCAGAAGGTCGCGATCGCGCTTGCCGAGAATTTCAACAACGTCGTGAATGCCCCGCGGATTGTGTACCCAGCGGTAGCGCAGATCGCGTCCCTGGTTGAAGACCGTGATAGGCGTTCCCCGCAGCGCGACCCTGAAGCGTTCGCCCGTAACCCGCAGCCGCTCTTCGATGACCTTGCGATCCGTGATGTCAAGGAAGGCGCCGACCGCGCCGCGCACATTTCCATCTTCGTCAAACAGCGGAACCGCGTGGCCGAACTCGTAGGTGGAACTGCCGTCTTCAAAACGAATTTCCAGCTCGTTGTTGCGGATTGGCTCCCCGGTCATCGCCGCCCTTTGCAGAGGCAGCTCTTCCGCCGTGAGCTCGTGCCCGTTTTCGAAGACGCGGAAAGTGGGACGCTCTTCCGGCGCCGCGGACTTCGATGTATTCGATCCGTACGGCATCCGCAGCAGTTCGTAGGCAGCGCGGTTGCTGGTCATCTTTGCGCACTTGCGGTCGTGCGAGAAGAACGCTGCAGCGGGGACGGCATCAAAGATGGCCGTCATGTTGTCGGCGTGCGCCTTGGCTTCGGCACGCGCCCGTTTCAGATCGTGTTCTGTTTGCTTGAGTCGCGTGACGTCCATGGCGGCGCCGCTCATCCGGATGGGTTTTCCGGATGCGTCGAAGTACGCCCGCCCGCGCGACAGGATCCAGTGAATGCTGCCATCAGGCCACAGGGCGCGCATCTCGACGTTGTAATCCTGATTCTGCGACAGGCTCCGTTGGACCGCCCGATCCACGCGCTCGCGGTCTGCAGGATGAAGCGCGCTCAGCACGCGCTCATACGTGATCTCGGTTCCAGCCGGGATGCCATACATCTGGAGGCAACGTTCTGACCACGCCAGGCGCCCGTTGCTGAGATCCCAGTCCCATGTACCCATCCCCGCCGATTCCACGAGGAAGGACAGGCGCTCTTCGCTGGCGCGAAGTTCCTCGCCCAAGCGCTGCGCGGCGGCTTTCGCGCTGAGCTTGTGTTGCCCGGGCGCACTGCCGTTGGAAGCAGCGGACTGCGTCCTCCGCCGCTTGCGACTACGGACCTTGGAATCGGATTTCCCCACTTCTCATCCGGAGCTACCAACCGAGTCTATTTCCGGCTTACATCTCACAACACTACAGTGTTCCCTGTATCACCTCGCCGGAAGGGCAGGCCAGGATGTCACTTCAAAATCCTTCGCGGATGTCATGTCGGAAAACACACCTTGTCATCCTGAGCTTGCGTTTTTGTAGGCCGACGGAGCGGTGTACCCGCCTGCACTATCTATGTCGAAATCGGGAATGTACGTCCATTCGGTCAGAAGATTCTCTCGCCGGGCCCCGCCAAGTAGGCGCACACTATTGCCCAAGGAGACTTCTTCATGCCCGAACTCCGCCAGAATTTCATGACCAAGGAATGGGTCGTCATTGCCACCGACCGCGCCAAGCGTCCCGACCAGATGGTTGTGAAGCGCGAGCGCAAGCCGCCAGTGTCGTTTTCGCCGAACTGTCCGTTTTGTCCGGGCAACGAGAACATGACTCCGCCCGAGATCCTGCGCCTGCATGACGGCAACTCGTGGAAGGCCCGTGTCGTGCCTAACAAATTCGCTGCCCTGTCTCCCGATGCCAAGCCCGAGCGCATCATTCACCGATCGCGACGCCGGATGGGCGGGTTCGGCGAGCATGACGTTATCGTGGAAACGCCCGATCACTCGCTGGCCATGGCCATGATGCCTGACTCGCAGGTTTCTGACATCCTCCGCATTTATAAGAGCCGCTACGACCAACTCAGCCTCGATCCGCGCATCGCGCAGGTCACCATCTTCAAGAATCATGGAACCGATGCCGGCACCAGCCTGGAGCATCCGCACTCGCAAATGATTGCCACGCCGGTCATCTCGTACCAGGTGCGGCAACGCTTTCAGGAGGCAATGCAGCACTTCGACGACTTCGGCTGCTGCATGTTCTGCCAGATCATTGAGGAGGAACTCGAAGAACAAAAGCGCATTGTGTTAACCAGCGAACACTTCGTAGCCGTCGAACTGTTTGCCTCGCCCGCTCCCTTCTGCACGCACATCTATCCACGGCGCCACATGGCGAGTTTTGGGGATATCAGTTCGAAGGAGATCGCTGACCTGGGCCGCGTATTGCGCACCGTGCTGGCCAAGCTCTACGTCGGCCTGGAGAATCCCGATTTCAACTTCACCATCCGCACCGCGCCCGCCGAGTGCGTGGGCGTCCGCTACTTCCACTGGTACATGAGTGTGATCCCGCGACTGACGCGCACCGCCGGATTCGAACTCGGTTCCGGCATGTTCATCAACACCGTGATCCCCGAAGACGCGGCGGAGTTCCTGCGGAATGTGAAGGTCGAGACGGCTGTGGGTGTGAGCTAGTGACCATTCACTGCGGAGGCTCAGAGGGGAACTAATCGAGATTTTTGCGAAAAAACAGGGTGTGCATTACTCCCGCTGGTCTTAATTTTAGCAAGCTCAACTGACTGAAAACAGACTGTTTTTTTGAAGTCCAGTTCGCTAGTGTCGGGGAGCACGAGATTCTCGATCGCAGGAGGATTTCATGATTCCCGAAGCTAAACAGGAGGCCGTGGCTTGCGCGCTCCGAGAGGCCTTTGGTGTAACCGACTTCGAAGACATCCGGTTGATGACGGCAGGTTTGAGTTCGGCCCTCAAGTTTCGCATCGTGGTGCGCGGAAGTCCGTACCTGTTGCGGGTCATTATGAGGACCGACGCAATCAACGACCCGACGCGCCAGTTCGCGTGCATGAAGGCGGCTGCCGACGCGGGGATTGCGCCAGGCGTTCGGTACGCCAATATTCCAGACCGAATTTCGATCACCGATTTCGTGGAACCGCGACCGTTCCCACGCGCCCAGGCTCTGGCCCGACTGCCGCTTACGCTTCAGGTCGTGCACCGGCTGCCGGCGATCCCGCGAGTCATCCATACTCTCGACATGGTGGAGGGCTTCCGTCAAAAGTTCATGGCGGCGAAGATTCTGCCGGTGAGCGAAACTGTGGAGTTGTTCGACCTGTACGCCCGCACGGCCGAAGCTTACCCGCGGGACGATCAGGACATGGTGTCGTGTCACAACGATCTCAAGCCGGAAAACATTCTCTTTGACGGAGACCGCGTCTGGCTGGTGGATTGGGAAGCCGCGTTCATGAACGACCGGTACGCCGACCTGGCCCTGGTGGCGAATTTTGTTGTGACGGATGAGGAGGAGGAAGATGTCTACCTTCGGGCTTACTTCGGCGAACCTGCCGGTGAATACCGGCGCGCGCGATTCTATCTCATGAAACAAGCGTTACACATGGCCTACGCAATGTTTCTGCTGGTGCTGGGTTCCCGCGGCAAGCCGATCGAATGGACCGAAGACGCGCCGGATTTCCGGCACTTTCATGATCGCATCCGTGCCGGTGCGGTCAATTTGGGTGATGATGCACTGAAGCTCCAGTACGGCCGGGTTCACATGAACCGCGCTCTGCAAGACATGCGGGCGCCACGATTTAATGAGGCGCTTCGAGTGGTCTCGAATCACCACGCAATGGCATAAGTTCAGAAGATACACCGGGAACAAACTCCGAGGCTGCAAATTAGTGGCGACCGCGATCACAGAAGGATGGTCTGCGCCATCAGATCCAGAAGTCGCGTTCGGTGGTCGGTGCGCTGCCTTGTCCGGCGCCGGCGGCGCGGCCCAGGGTGGGCTCGACGCGGTTACGCCCGGCAGCCTTCGCGCGATAGAGCGCGGCGTCGGCGCCACTCATTGCTTTTTCGAGATCAGTGGCGGATTCCCCGGTGGCGATTCCCAGGCTCAGCGTGACCTGGACGGCCACGCCTCCAGCCATGATGCTGCACTTTGCAATATGCGTGCGTACGCGTTCAGCCAACTCCCAGGTCTCTCCGATGCCGCAGCCCGGGGCGACGATCAGGAATTCTTCTCCGCCATAGCGCCCCACGGAGTCATAGGGGCGAACCATGGCGGCAATCCCGCTGGCGATGATGCGCAAGACGGCGTCACCGGCGGCGTGGCCGCGGCTGTCATTCACTTTCTTGAAGTGGTCGACATCGACCATGATCACGCCGACGGGTTGGCGGTCACGCTCGGCGCGAACCAGTTCGCGCTCCAGAATTTCCATGATCGCCTTGTGATTCCACAAGCCGGTCAGGCTATCGCGCGAGGCTTCGCGCCGCAGGGCTTCCTTCGCCAGCATCAGCCGGTTCTGCGTGACCAGCATCCGCGCGGTCGAGGTGACGAACGACAGCAATACGACCAAACCTGCCAGCATCAGGCGCTGTTGCGCGATGTGCAGCGACATGATCAGCACCAGCACGGGATAGAGCAGGTACGAGATATCGCCGTAGACCCGCTTCTCGCGCTGGGGCGGTTCCAGCGGAATCACGGGTGCCTCAGCCTGCTTCCAGGCGGTAGCGATGATCATCGGAACCACCAGGAGAAAACTCCACAGCAGATCGAACCATTGCCCGGTCTTCAGTTTCTCGCCGGGACCGTAATAGTAAAGGGCGTCGACGCATCCCGAGAGTGAGAGGAATAGCCCCATCGATCCGAACAGCACGCGAACATCCCGCGAGTGCGCGAAGATGGCTCGCAAGACGAACGCCAGGGCTACCAGCGCATATCCTCCGAAATAAGGCGCCCAGACCTCATGTGACAGTCCGGTCTGAGACTCGGACTTTGGCAGGTAGAAGAAATACACGTAGGCCGCGACGCAGATCAGCAGTGCCTGCACGAAATCAAGCACCAGGATGGCATCGATGCGCCCGGTTTCGTGCTCGGGTTCGAGGAACAGCGCCATCGCAAGCGGAGCAAACCAGAAGCAGAATAAAAGGTTGGTGACCCAAGAGACGATTGGGGTTCTGGCAAGATCGTTGTAGACGCCGAGGCCCTGCGCCACCATCCAGAGCCCGTAGGCAAAGATGCCGAGGCGCCAGAAGGCGCGCGCCATGCCCTCGGAGCGATTGGCAGCCAGCAACAAGGAGCCGATCAGCAATCCGCCGATCGCCAACTGTATCAGGTCAGAGAGGAATGGCCCCGGGCTGTTCGCACCGACTATAAAACACACACCGGCGTGGACCAGCCACAAAAGGACCGCAGCCGCCACGATGATGCGTGAACGAGACAGGATCATCCTCGTAAACCAGAAACATTTGTACTGATAACCGACCGGAGGGGAATCCCGGAAAATTTGTCGCAACGTTCCGCACTTTCGGAACCGCACGCCCTTGGACGCTGAAGACCTATCAGTATGAGACCGCGCGTCCTCTAATGCATGTGCCCATGGTACCCGACGGCACGGTTACTGCAAGATCGAAATTAGCCCCAATTTTGGAGCAATCTGGCAAGGATTTCCACAGCATCGCCCAGTTTGGAAAGCTCGTCGGGAGTAAGGCGGTCGAGCTGCGCTGCGAGGTAGGCGATGCGCATCTCGCGTCCCTTTTGCAGCAGGCGCGTGCCCTTCGGCGTGGCGGTGATTCGCATTCGGCGTGCGTCGTCGCGGTCTGCAGTGATCGTGACCAGATGGCTGCGCTCGAGTCCGGCGACGATCCGGCTCATGGTCGGCGGCTTGACCTGCTCAGCCGCGGCGAGTTCCTTCAGTGTTTTGGGTCCGCCGAAGACCAGCACAGATAGCGCGGAAAGACGCGCGGGGCCCTCGCCGGTGGCGATGTCTTGCTTACGCACACGCCGCAGCAGATGAATGGCAGCAGAGTGCAGGCGATCGGCGACGGAGAGAACGTCATTGCTGATTGCTGATTGTGGATTGTTGATTAGAGAAGGACGCGGCATGGAGTTCACTTTGAAGGAATATACCGCCTGCTCCGCAATCTCAGCCGACTTTCTCAGCGGTCTTCGCGGTCAGAGTTTCTTTCTACAGTCTCAGATCAAATTTTCCAACCAAAGTACTTGACAATCACTTGCGAATATAGTTAGCTATGCTAACTAATTTCCTGATGGAGGTCAAGACCATGAGTGTAGGCCCGGGAATCAACAGGCTGGGGCAGGTTCAGATTAGAACTCACGATGTAGAGCGTGCCGCGGAGTTCTACGAAAGAGTGTTGGGGTTAAAGCTGCTTTTCAAAGCGCCGCCGGGACTGGCGTTCTTCGATTGTGGCGGAGTGCGGCTGATGCTGGACCATCCGGATAAGCCGGAGTTCGATCATGCCAGCTCGATCCTGTATTTTGCGGTGCCCGACATCAAGGCGGCGCACGCGGGAATGAAGGCCAAGGGCGTGCGCTTCGAAGACGAACCGCACATGATCGCGCGCATGCCAGACCACGATCTGTGGATGACATTCTTCCACGACACGGAAGACAATCTGCTGGCGCTGATGAGCGAAGTGAAACACTAAAATCGAAACTCCCCTTGCGTGTCATCCTGAGGACTGCGTTCTTTGCGGGCCGAACGACCTGTGCAATGTGCCGGCAGCATTCGTGCTGCCAGCCATTGCATAGGTCCTTCGCCGCAAAACCTGCGGCTCAGGATGACAACGCTGTCTGGATGCGGATACGTGGGCGCATAATGATCAACGGAGGTGGGCGTCATGCTGCAGGCAATGTCTCAGGAGCCGTCCGGCTTTGGACGACCGTGGTTCGCGCTGACGATCGCGTTCGCCTTGCATGTGCTTGACGAAGCCACGACCGGATTCCTCAACGTTTACAACCCTACTGTCACGGCGATGCGGGCGCGCTTTAGCTGGTTCCCGATGCCGACCTTCGGCTTTCGTGAATGGCTGGTAGGACTTATCGCCGGCATCGTGCTTTGTTTCGCGCTGACTCCGCTCGCGGCGCGCAACGCGCGATGGCTGCGTCCTCTTGCATGGTTCTATGCACTCATCATGTTCTTCAACGGCATGGGGCACACGTTGTTCACCATCCTGGGACGAACGGTGGCATCAGTCACGTTCCCGCGGCCGGCGCCGGGATTCTATTCATCTCCATTTCTATTTGTTGGATCGGTGTGGCTCATCATGCGGCTGTGGAAGACGGCTTCCGGCACTCGGCTTACGGCTCCTGCGCACTAAGCCTATTCGTCCATCCTGAGGCCCGCGTTTTTGGGGACCGAACGATCTGCTGTTTGTTGGCAGCATTGCGCTGACAGCAAGTGCATAGGGCCTTCGTCGCCAAAACCTGCGACTCAGGATGACAAGTTCTGAGGAGACGTACGCTTAACGCGCGCTGAATCCCATTGCCAACCATCGCGCCGGCGCGGCAGAATCCCTAGAACATGAGCCATAAGGATCATCGCTCGCCCGAGTCGGGGCACAGTCCGAGTGCAGCCCAGGCATCTGCGGGACAGAACCCGGTCACTGCACCCGAGCATGAAATGGCATCGGAGCACCGACGCGGGCTGCTTCCCGAGAAATATTTCCGCTGGCGCAGCGGGGAGATCACGCGCCTCGAGGCATTTTGCGATGTTGTGTTCGGATTCGCACTGACGCTGCTGGTGGTTTCGCTGGAAGTGCCGCGCAACTACGCCGAGTTGATGGAGGCGATGCGCGGATTCGTTCCCTTCGCCGCCTGCTTCATGCAGCTCATCCTGATCTGGCGAACGCACTACCGCTTCTCACGCCGGTATGGGTTGGAAGATTCCTATACCGTGCTTCTGAACGTGGTGCTGCTGTTTGTGGTTTTGTTTTACGTGTACCCGCTGAAGTTCGTATTCCGGCTAATCTTTGATGAGTTGGCGGGGAACGCGGCGGCGGGCCTCGGCTGGCACGAAGCCTCTGTCCTGATGAGAATCTATGCCGTCGGCTTCGTCGCGGTATTCACGCTGTTTGCCCTGATGTACGGGCACGCGTACAAACTACGGAATGAATTGCGACTGAATCCCGTGGAGACGTTGGAGACACGCCTTGCGGTCCGGGAGTACCTCCTCACGGCGCTGGTGGGAGCGCTTTCCTTCACGTTGGCATTCAAAAATCCAGCGTGGGCGGGCTGGAGCTACTTCCTGCTGGCTCCGCTGCTCACCTTCCACGGCATCCTTAGTGGCAGGCGTGTGCGCCAGCTCGCAGAGAAGTTGGGGCTTGCCTGAACCGTGTCGTTGCCCTCTGCTATGATCGCTGAGAGAGTCATCCGACCGTCGTCATGAATCGCGTCATTATTAGCAGCCTGCAGGATTTCGAAGACGACGAAGAAGAGATCCCCGTCATTTCCGGAAGAGGAGAAGGAATCATGGAAGAAGCCCCCGCCACAGGTTCGGGCGCTGCCCGCCGCAACGAAGATATCGCACTCGATCTGATGAAGTTTGTCGCCATGACCACAGGCTACGGACGCACGACCTCGTCCGGCGTGGGATTTACAGGCTCGGGATCGGCGGCCAAGCCCGAGGATTATGCCGACAAGCTGCTCGAGTTGTACGGCAGGTGTTTGGGCGCGGTCGGCGCGAAGAAGTAGCGGGTAACTCAGTGCTCATAATGAACTGAATGAACACTCCGTGTGTTTCCTCAGGAGTTCGTGCGAGTACGCGATTTTCGGGGTCGGTTCTAGAACCTGCAGGACCGATCAAGAATAAGGAGATTGTTTCCCGAACCGCCCTTGACACTGAGGAATCACCGCCCTAAGCTAAGAACAACTCCCCCGGATGAACCTCGGCTTTTTACGAGACGACGGAGCAACCCCCTGAGCTCCTTCTGAAGTGATAGCAGCCGAACAATAGATCGACTCGCGATGCGCGCCAGCACTCGTCGACAGTTAAATCTGGAGGTCTTTTTGTCAATGACTGACGTTCAAGAAGTGCTGCGAACGAAAGAAAACGAACTCGCCCGCGTCCAAAGAGAGGTCGAAGCACTGCGGACCGTCGCGGTCCTGCTCGATGAGCCAGATAACGCTGAGGCTTACCCATCCGATGCTGATCCCGGCGCCGCTAGCGTTCAGCTCGAAGGGTCCGTAACCCACGAAGATGCCTCACAAGACGAACTTTCGCAGCAGCCGGCGAAGCGGAGCCGAGTCCGAGATTGGCTTGGTCGTGCCGTAGGCGAATAGCGGCAGGGTTAGCAGTACACCGGGGGTTTGCCGCCGGAAATTGAACCCAGCTAGAAACTGAACGCTAGGAAGTCTCTGGAGCTTCCAAAGATTAAAGGATTCCACGCGTTATTGCGACGCGGGTGATGCATGCTCCGACGTCTGCGTCGATAGTTGCGCAGGTGCTGCTTGTGACAGCGCCGCCTTGTGGGCAAAATAGCGGACAGTGACATCTTGACCGATGTTCACTTCTTTAAAATAGGCTCGAGGTTGGTGCCTTGCGGGTGTGTTCGTGAAATTCCTTATCGTTACATCTTCGGCGACGTAGTCCACTTCATTTGGTGCGATCCGTACCCGCCTGAATGCTGGACTGGGAGCGATCTCATCTTTCATTCCATTGGCCGGTTTCCCCCTAGGGCTTAGCGATAAAGGTTCGGGGAGTATGCCAACCCGGGTGTCAGCCGGCACCTGTAGCGCTGACTCGGTCAATGTGGGGGCGGGATGATGACCATGGCCGACCAAAATTGCGAAGGCGATCACGGCTGCGGTTACCGTTGCCCCGATTGGCCACAACTTGACGATCGAGAGCCGATATAGATTCCACTGACCTGGTGTCGATGCGCGGTTGTTGAAGGTAGTCGATTCTGCGGTTACGTGTTCTCCGAGAGGCTGACCCGGCTCGACTCCCGCTGCCGCAAGACTGTTGTCGCAGCCACTGACCGTTTGTTCCTGAGGCGTGTTGTGGCGGATGACACGCGCGACCGTCACGGATTCTTTTGCGAAGTCCTTCGAGCCACGCTGCACAGTCCGTAACATGGCCTCCTCGACCAGCCCCGACATCAATCGATACGTGCGCACCTCTTCATCGAGGAACTTATGAGCGTCGATGAAATGGACTTGCAACACTCCCGCCACCGCCTGGGCCCGGTAGATCGGCAGGATCAGAAGAGAGGTGGCTCCAAACTGTCGGCAAATCTCAGCCTCAATGCGCGAGTCTGTCTGGGCATTCTCGACTCGCAAGATTTCCACTCCCGCTTTGCTGGGAGTGCACACACTCAGCACTGCGGGCACATGGCGTCCCACATCCGTAGCAGCCGTCCCGCTCCCGGCCCGGTAAACCAATTGATTTCCCTCGAGCAGAGCGACGGCGATTCCGCTGGCGTTGGACACTTTGCGCGTACGGTCGGCGATCAGATCTAAGACTTGATCCACGGTGAATTCATCTTTGGCGATGAAGTGTTGCACTTCGACAAGGGCAGAGAGCAATTGCCGATTCCAGGCGCTGTTCTGCACTGCAGACGCGTTGGCTAAGAAGCGTTCGAAGGATTCTCGATCGAGAGTGGCGTGGGATCGCATATGTGGTCCCTGTCAAAAGTACTAGCCTGGACGTTGACAGATAGTTCCGCTGTCCCCGTAAGATGCGAGACCTGAGCTAGTGGGTTGTCGAAAACAGCGCTAACACTCATGGAAGGGGATGCGGTTGGAAGCCCGGAGTTTGGGAAGCGACTCGGAGGCGGTCAATCAGCGATGCGGGTCAGCGACGCTTCTTGGCGGGCTTAAGCCCGAGTATTTTGATATGGAGATTCTCTCGAGGTCAATAAAACAAAAACCGCGCCCTTGCGGGCGCGGTTGATTTTTCTCGCTAGCGGGAGGCGCTCGCGGCCAAGGTAACTCTTAACGGCGCTTCTTGCCCTTTTTCTTCGCGGGCTTCTTCGCGGCCTTCTTGGCTTTCTTCTTTGGAGCCTTCTTGGCTGCTTTCTTCTTGGCCGGTTTTTTCTTGGCTGCGGGTTTCTTCTTCTTGGCTGCCTTCTTCTTCGCAGGCGCTTTCCTGGGTGCGCCTCCACCGCCAGAGGGCGGTGCTGGCTTGGGGGCAGGAGGCGCCGGGGCTGGCATAGGCTCGGGTTCGATCGACTCGGACGCCGGCATTCCGGGTTCTTCTTCCTCCTCCTCTTCTTCTTCGAAATCTTCTTCTAGCGACTCGCTATACGCGCCGCTATCGCCAAATTCCTCTTCTTCATCACGTCCATAGAGCGTGGGGTCGTAAAACGTCATTGCTCCTCCTGATTCAGTGGCGGCCGGGTGCGGATACGCCCTGGCTGCGGGCACGAGAGAATTAAATGACAACAAAAACTTTTGCTGTAACGGCGCCGGATTATAGCACGACATTCGGTGAGGACTGCAAGGACTCTGGACACCAGTTCCGATTCAGTTGCGGGAACTACTTCGAATGTGGTGACCAGAAGCGCCCAGTCGGGATCGGCCAACGTATGGCGATCCCATAACTTGATCCCACGATAAGGTTAAGGGTCGAAACTCAGGCATTTCCTTAGGGTATGTAGGGTATCCAACACTTGGCAACCTTCGTGGCATCTTAGGGGCCTTTCAGCACTTTGGATTACTCCCTGATGCCTGCCCGCCGATTGGAAGACCGAATTCGCGAACTCTGTGCCCGCGCGCTATATGAGCGGGAGCCCCAATGGGGCTCCACTATCCGTCAGCTACAGCTCGCCATCCAGGAACATGCGCTGCGAGTGAATAACGCGAACACCGGGGCGGTGGTGACGGGTAAGCCGGTGATAGTCGAACGGCGTCAGACATAGCAGGTCCGCAGAAAGCTCTATATCCAAGAAATAAGGTGACTTATACAAGAAAGGGCGAAAGCGGGTGGCCTTCGCCCCTGGT
>AR_comb_assmDRAFT_10061377_pt1 | contig 20188 bp, 17 predicted proteins | sample ArasoioldDNA_FD_10543 | JGI IMG/M metagenome (IMG submission 10543) | reverse complement strand
CCGAAAGCAGTCGAAACGAAGTCCTTGAGACTCTGGTCCGCCAGCACTCCCGCCTGGTGTATCGGATCGCGTATGCAGTTCTTCGCCGTCATCACGACGCAGAAGATGCCACACAAGAAACGTTCATGCGCGTGCTGCGTTACAGTTCGAAGCTTGACAAGGTCGAAGATCCAAAGACGTGGCTGGCGCGAATTGCCTGGCGCGTGGCCGTGGATCGCAGTCGTCATCTCGGAAAACGCCGTGAGATCGCACTGGAAGATCCTGAGAGTCCAGCCGCCGAGGTCGCTTCCTCGGACGCTACGGCAGACCAGGCATTGCAGGGAACCGAACTCGGCGGCCTGGTGGCGAACCTGATTGCAGCTCTTCCGGAAAAATTACGTGCGCCTTTGATTCTGTCAGCCCTCGAAGAAATGTCACCTCGCGAAGTCGCCGCAACGCTGGGAATGAATGAGGCTGCGGTGCGTTCGAGAATCTTTCGCGCGCGCGCAATTCTGCGGGAAAAGCTCGCGCAACGAGGTCGCAGTAGGTGAAAAATATGGACGGTCACGAACGAAGGAACGCTTCAAACCGTGCGAACGATGATCTCGATCGAGTGCTGGATGCAACTCTCGCCCGGTATGCGACTGTTGAACCGCGAGCGGGATTGGAGGAGCGGGTTCTCGCGAATCTTCGCTCGCAGGCTGCACGCCCAGCATGGTGGAAGTGGGGCGTCGCGACTTTGGCGTTTGCAGCTGTGATCATAGTGGCCGCCTTGGTTTTGCGTCCAGGAAGGTCGAAAAGCCAGGTGATTGTCCGACAACCGTCGTCATCTGTCCCGAGCCAGCCACAATCGCAGCCCAGAGTAGCGCATCGAGATCACCATCCTGAACCGCCGCGCAAACATAGGCATGAGAACAACGGGATCGATCAAGCGCAGCAGGCCAAGGTTGCCGCTGCTCCAAAACTCGACCAGTTTCCCTCACGGCAGCCATTGAGTGCAGAAGAGATCGCCCTGGCACAATACGTGGAAAATTTCCCGAAAGAGGCTCGACTCGTCGCCGAGGCGCAAGAGCAATTCGCTCTCGAGACACAGAAAGTAATGAACGACTTCGGGTCAGAAAACCGGCCTTCCGGTTCCACTCTTCAAGAAAGGTGAGCAAACATGCGAAAAACGATTGCACTATTCGTTGCTGTAGTTTCCATCGGCCTCTGCTGTGGTCTATGTGCGGCGCAGGCCCAAGATGACTCCAAGAAAGAGGCGCCGGCGCAAGCCGCAAGAATCCAGCCGGTGCAGCCCTACCGCCTGGATTTCTCCTTTAACGAACTGGCGGACGGCAAAGTCGTAAACACCCGCCACTACTCGATGAATCTGACCGCGGGCGAATCCAATGAGATCAAGATTGGAGCGCGGGTTCCCGTAGCCACCGGTTCCACGGCGAGCATCGATATGGTGCAGTGGCAATACCTGGATGTGGGTACGAATATCTGGGCCCAACTGCGGGAGCGCGGGGATGAGCTGATACTAGCCGTGCGCAGTGAAGTCAGTAACCTTGATACGAGCAGTGACGTCGAACGTGTGAAAGGATCGAACCCCATCGTTCGGCAGATCAAAATCTCTGGCAGTACCTTGTTGGTTGTCGGCAAGCCGATCCTCATCGGCAGCATGGATGACCCCAATTCGAAGCGTCAGTTTCAGTTGGAAGTGACGGTGACGAAACTGAAGTAGACGGCACGCAAGGCAATAGTTGATCGATGATTGTTGATTAGAGGCAGTGAAGGTTTGGGTTTTTAATCAACAATCATCAATCAGCAATCAACAATTTCTTCAAAGCGCCGCCCCGGATCGTAACCTGCTTTGTTGGCTGCGACCCCTTCGAGGGGAAGGTTCCACGATCTGGCCTCGCGGCGCTTCTCGTCATCTATCGGCAAGTTTTGCCGCCTGCTTGAATATCTTCACGAACATGTCGCGCGTGAGCTTGCCCGTTTGTGTGTTCTGGTTTGACGGATGGTACGACGCGAGTAACACGTTACCGTCCGGCATTTGGTAGTGAGCGGCGTGCTTGAACAGATATGGCTTTCGCGTCGCCAGCAGTTCGCGCCGCTTGAGATAGTTGAGATAGGCATCGAAGCCGATCTTGCCGAGTGCGACCACGACCTTCACCTTCTTCAGTCCGGCGAGTTCGCGATCGAGAAACGTCGCGCACTCCGCGAGTTCCTGCGGCAGTGGTTTGTTGTCCGGTGGTGCACAACGAACCGCCGCGGTGATGTAGAGATCCTTCAGCCTGAGTCCGTCGTTGCGGTCGGTGGCGTTAGGTTGATTGGCGAATCCTGTTTCGTGCAGCACGGGATACATGAAGTTGCCGGAGGCATCGCCGGTGAAGGGGCGTCCGGTGCGGTTCGATCCATGCGCGCCCGGCGCGAGGCCCATGACGAGGACGCGCGCTTCAGGGTCACCGAATCCCGGAACTGGCTTGCCCCAGTAGTCCCAATCGCGATAAGCGCGGCGCTTCTCGCGGGCGACTTGTTGCCGGTATTCCACGAGTCGCGGACAGCGGGTGCAGGCGATGACCTCGTTATTCAGAATGGTGAGCCACGACACGGCGTCATTAAAACACATGCGAAGGGTGATTCGAGAAAGTGGGGTCGATGATGTGCAAAATATTGATAAAAAACAACTTACGCTTAATTTTAGCAGTCTGTTCCCGGTAAAATATTGGAAACAAATAACTTACAGGTAAAATCTTCTAAAATAAGGAGTTGTGGCCGCGTTCTGCTCTTCCGTCGAGATGCCGAGTTTCGAGCTCTTGGTGCAAAGCATTTAATTTGAAGGACTTAGGTATTTAACTCATTGCGAAATTCCTCGCAAAATCTTCTAAGCAAATGACTTAGGGTAGTTTCTATTCTCTGTTCCGTTTGGTCCCCGCCTCGCTTCGCGTCGGAGGACAGCCGAGGCGGCTGTCCCTACATGAGCTTGTCGTACTGCCGAGGCGGCTCTCTCCTACGTGAGTGGGTACAACACCAGAGTGGTGGGTGATTCACGAGCTGTGCGGTGGATCGAAGCATGCCTCCCTCAGCAACTCAAGTACAACGAGCGCAGAGGATAGGACCAACGGACCGATGAACACACCCATGACGCCGAATGCCTTTACGCCGCCCAGCAAGGCGAAGAAGACAAGCAGGGGATACATCTTGGCCCGTTCGCTGATGATAAGGGGTCGCACCACATTGTCAATTTGGGCGATGAGGCCGACACTCCAACCCAATAAGATCAAGCCCTTCAACCAATGTCCGGTAATAAAGAGCAGAGTGACGGCTGGGCCCCATACTATTGCGGAACCCACGATTGGAATCAGAGAACACAAACCCGTTACCAGCCCCCACAGGATCGGAGATGGCAGGCCGAGGGCCCAGAATCCCAGACTCAGAAGGCTGCCCTGTGCCACTCCCACCGCCAAACAGCCGTGAACATTTGCGATGAGTGAGTTACTGATGCCGGTAAATAGGCGATCGAATTGTCCGGGCTTCAAAGGAACTAGAGACGCAACACGAGCCCTCATCGATTCGCCGTCGCGGAAAAGAAAGAATAGGGTGAAAAATGCAATGACCGCTTCTGTGAAGAAGGAGATGATATTTCTGACGATGCGAGCTCCCCAGGAAAGCAAGAAACGGCTGATCTGCTCCAGCCAACCAAGCAGAGCGCCCCGCACATCAAGGGTGGAAAGGTCGACGTACTGTCCCATCCAGCTGGTAAGGCGATCCACGAAGTGCCTGGCGTAGGGATTCCAGCCGCCTTGTTCAGAGCTCTTTTCGTCGAGCAACTGATACAGTCCACGGACCTCTTTCGTAACGCGAATGCCAACGACAACGCTCGGAACAACAACGGCCACCAGGACCAGGATGGTAGACGTAAGTGCCGCCAGATTTCTGCCGTGTATACGTTGCCGGATCCATGAATGGACGGGGTGAAACACGATAGCAATCATCACGGCCAGAAAGACGGGATTCAGAAAAGGCAGCGCAATCAGGTAGCAGAAGTAGAGGGCGACCGCAGCCAGGGCCAGCAAGAAGAGAGTAGAAGCAGGTGGCCTCTTCTCCGCTGCCGTGGTTTCCGAAAGAGCGGTTTCTGGAACGGTCTTGTCAGACGCAGGTTCCACCGCGAATCCACGACTTGATGCGCTTCTTTCAGGCATGCTCAATGACTGCTCTTCTCAGGCAACGTAATTTTATGTTCAAGGTTCTCTCGGATGCTATTCAGCGCGCCTTCCATAGAAGAACGAGTCTTGCTTACTGCGACGCTACGCACCAGGCCACCTTTGACACCCGTGAGCCCCGCTTGACGCGATCCTTTGACGGTGATGAGATAAAACCCGTCTTCAGCGGATGCATCGGATTTCTCAATGCAAAACGATAAATCGACCGCTGTTTCAAAGTAGTGCGTTGCATATAGCTGCTTGATGGCCAGCACATGGATGTTCTGTGTTGGACCAGAAACACGATAAACGATCCCATGATTGACGCGGATGGTTGGTTTCAGGCCAAAATTCACTTTTTCCCAATAGAAAAAGTTCTGTGCTCCGTCTGGTTTGGACTGCGGATAGTGCAACAAATATTCATCGAGCTCGGGCAGGTACTCGGGAAAAATTGAGAGGCGGTTCAGAAGAGACTGAAACTGTTCCGCGGGGGAGACCGGATCCCGTTTGTCGTGAAATGGCATCATGGCGGCATCGCCGCTCTTCTGGTAGTCATTCACAAGCCGGAGAATAGCCGCTTTTGCCAAGTCGTTTACCTGTTCGGCAACGTCGGCGGCTTTCCAGTTGATCGAAGCGCGTGCGCGTTCCATGGATTCTTCCGGCAACTGCACTTCACAGTTGCCGGGCCGACAATTCTTCAGATCTTCGATGTCTGCGTGGTCAATCGAGAGTCCGGCCATGTCCTCCGCTGTCGGGGGTGTGCTGAATGCGCCCACACCGAGATAGCCCGAGACCTTTTTCAATCGATTCATGTCTTGCATGAACTGGAGGTAGGCCTCGGGCTTCGCGTGGATGTAGACAGCTCCCAACACGTAAACATCCGAAGGTTTGGAAGAAGAGAGAATCTTGGCCACAGCCTTGCCGTGCTGAACATCGGTAATTTGCTCCGGCGAGAGTTGCAGCTTCTCCCGGAGAAACTCCTCGGGTGATAAGACGTTCGCAGGCGCCAAGAACAAGCCTGCTATCACCGGCACGATCGAATTGAGCCAGGTTGTCAATGGGAACTCTGAATAGGGCTAGAGCGAAAGCTTCAGCGCGAACTGTATGACCCTGGGATTTACAGAGGTGCTGCTGATGACACCGAAAGTGGGCGACGTCAAGTTGCTGTCGGGATTGGCGAACTGCGGATGGTTGAGCGCGTTGTAGAACTCGGCGCGGAAGGTGAGAGTCGTGTTCTCGCGAAGCCGATTCAATGTCATTTCCTTCGAAGCCGCCAAATCGAAGTTCGCCTGTCCAGGACCAGTTCCAATTCCTGTAGCGCTGTTCCCGAAGCCCGTGCCGATTCCGTCCGCGCCGATGACGGGCGGAGTTGTGAAACATGTGGATTTGAAATAGTCATTCAGCCTCGACCTGAGTGCACCGCTCGTGAGCAATTGGCCCGTAGCACAGTTACCCGTAAGTTCAGCACGGTCTTCGCTGATCCCGAACACATTGTTCGCATTTGTGTCGGCGATGGTGAGCGCCGTACCCGACTGAATTGTAAAGACGGCAGCCAAGTCCCATCCTCGCAGAAGTGTACGCTGAAGTCCTCTTGATGGGCCTGGAAGCGTCCAAGTCTCACTGACAACCAAGCGATGCGTACGATCGAAGTTGGGCCTGCCCCAGCGCTGTCTCGCGGAGTTTTGGTCGCCAAGCGTGAGCGCATTTCCGGACGACGTGGAGTTGATGTCAGCGCCATCTGTGTCCAGCGTCTTGGAGAATGTATAGGACGCGAGGAATTGGAGACCGCGACTTAAACGCCTGGTCAGGCTGGCCTCCAGCCCGTTGTACCAGGAACTGCCCTCGGATTCCATGAGCTGTAGAGAGTCTGGAGGCACGCCGATGAGAGGCACTCGTTGCGGAATGTTCTCTACGGTGTTGCTCGTGATTCCTCGAACGGGATTTTCTGGAGAAGCGGACAATGCCTGGTTCAGCGACCGTTGCCGCATCAAGTGGGTCCCACGTGTACCGACGTATGCAATCTCCAAAAGCCAATGATCGCGGATGCCGGTTTGTGCATTCAAAGAATATTGCTGAATGATGGCCGGCCGAAAATCGGGCGCGGTGGAGTAAATCGTCGTGTTGGTCGTCGGAGAATATGTGGGAAACTGTGGAAACGATTCCGGGGTAGGAAAGGGCTGCGGGAAGGGAGTGTGAAAGGATGCGTCTGCGTTGGCCTGTCCGGCATTTAATCGAAACACTGAGAACGGGGCGCCGAGAAGGTTCTGGTAAAAGGCCTGTCCGGTCGGTCTCGAGTAGTAGATGCCGTATCCTCCGCGCAGCACCAGCCGAGTCCTGCTGGGCCAGGGTTGCCAGGCAAACCCGATTCGCGGACCGATTGTGTTTTGTCCAAGGCCGTCATTACCGAATGGGTTATTTGCGCGCACAACGCCGGAGGAAAGCTCGTCAGGAAAGTTGGAAGCGACAACATAACCGGCAACACTCCCGCTGGCAGGCGGATTGGGATCAGCTCTGCGCAGGTCGAAGCTCGCGTTTCGTCCCATCCGGTCATCGAACTGGCCGAGGCGCTCGTAGCGCAGGCCGAAATTTAGTGTCAGTGAGTTAAGGACCCGATAGTCATCCTGGGCAAAAGCAGCACCTTCCCACGCTCGATATTCGCGGGTTGTCAGGCCGAAGTCATCGAAAGAGGCAAAGACGTTGCTGAAGGCGCTCCCGTTGTCGCTTGCACTGAGCCCAAGCAGAAAGTCGGGCCAGCTCAGAAATTGCAGGCCGGCTCCAAGGCCCACGAGATTGACATTGTCCTGCAACCGTGTGAGCGAACCGCCCAATCGGATGTTATGTGGCCCACGCACCAGGCTGAGGTCATCGCTGAAGACAAAACTGTTCTGGGTAATTTCTCTCGGGAATCCGGAGGCAACGCTGACGGAGCCCAGAATGCGCAGGCTTGGGAGTTCGTTATTGCGGCTCATCTCCCCTTCGGCGACTCCTATATCCGACCACTTAAAGGGGGTCTGCGCCTGCGTATCGGTTCTTATGCGCGCGTACCCGATCCGTGCTTCGTTCAGCGATTTGTTACTGAGCGTGTAAGTGTGCGCGAGAGAGAAGACTCTGAAGCTGGAGTTGCCGGGGCTGGGAAAGCCAGGAATGTTACCGGACGGGTTGACGCCATTGCCTGGAAAAGTGACGAGTTGATCATTGTTGGCAAAGAAGAAGCGTGCGGCGATTTGGCTGTTGGGCCGCATTCTGTAATCGATATTGCTGGAAAATTGGTCCTCGTTGAAGTGACAAGGATCTGACAGGGCAACGAATCCCTGCTGAGCGAATGGCTTCGCCGGGTCGATGGCATGCGGAGTGGGAATCAGAAAGCTTCCGTCGGAAAGCTTGAGATTCAGCAGTGCCAAAGCGGCGTCATTGATGTTGGATCCATCTGGATCGATGGGCACGCCTCCATGCGCACCTGTCATCCCGCCGAAGAGTTGCCCGAGTGCAAATGGCGAGCGGTTGTCGGTGAGCGGGGGCTCGATCAGGTTGGCGCTGCAGGCAGTCCTGGACTGACCGGCTGCAATCCCGTTGAGTTGACGTGTGCCCTGATAAGAGCCAAAGAAATGGAGCTTCTCCTTAACGATCGGGCCGCCCAGGACGAAACCGAATTGGTTTTGCCGAAGCACCGGACGCGGCGCGCCAATTTGGTTCAGGAAAAAGTCATTAGCATTGAGAGCCTCGTTGCGGAAGAACTCGAAAACCGATCCATGGAAAGCAGCGCTGCCGGTTTTCGTTACCAGACTGACGTTTGCTCCGCCGTAGCGTCCGTAGGCGGCGTCGTAGAGAGCTGTCTGAACCTTGAACTCCTGAATGCTGTCGGGATTGGGAATCGGTATGCCACCGCTGCCGCCAGCGCTCCCCTGGACGTCGCTCACACTGATTCCATCGATCTGAAAGTTGTTGTCGTAGGATCGAGCGCCGTGTACAAAAATTCCGTCATTCGAGGCTGCAATCTGGGATTGAGCTGTACCGCCGAGGCCGAGTTCGCCCGCGTTATACACGCCAGTCGAAACTCCGGGAGACAAGCTTGCGATTTGGGCAAAGTTTCGGGTGACCAGAGGCAAACCGCTGACCGCCTGTTCATTTACCACTCGTCCCAACGTGGCGGAGTCGAGTTGAACGAGTACTGAGTCGGCTGCGACGCCCGTGCTTTCGGTCCGCCCGGCAGGCCTGAGGTGAAGTTCCAGGCGAACCGTTTCTGTGACATGGATGACCAGGTTATCGAGACTCGCCGATTCGAAGTCGGTTTTGCTGGCCAAGACTCGATATCTTCCTGGTGTCAGCAGTACAAAGCTGAACCTGCCGTTTTCATCCGAGGCGCCCGATTTTTCTTCGTCGGTGCCCTGGCTGACGATCTTTATCGTGACGCCCTGCAGGATAGCCCCGGAGGAGTCAAACGCGGTCCCAGTTACAGCTCCAGTAGAGATCGTCTGGCCAAGACCTGCGTGGGTGCAGGCCAGCCAAAGGGCAACTCTCAAAAGACAGCCGAGAACGGATGAAAGCTCAACAGGGCATAGCCGTACCTCCATGCAATTTCGTTGATCGCACTTCAAACCGTGGATCCTCTTGGAGAAAGGTTGTTAAGGCATAGCCCGTTGGGACCGGAGGACCTTTTCCGCGCCTCCGAAGAGCTGAAGATATAGGCTTGGGGTGGCGGCTCTGCACTGTCAAAGTTGACAGTGGTCTAGCCTGGCTCAACAGGGTGAGAATTTAGGAGCAAATTCGGGTAGAATCTTGCCTCGCCATGGCACGGCAATCCCAGTCGGGAGGCGGATTTCACCTACGATGCTGGCGCTACTGAAGCAGCTTATGGGACCTCCGCCCGCCACCGCCGGCCCTGTACGGAAGTACAGGAGCCGCTATGCCCGGACTATCGCGCTCGTGCTTTTTTTGTCTTGCTTCCTATTCCACCTGATAGCAATCGCGCAGGTAAGAGAAGTCCGGCGCGTGCTGATTCTGAATGACCTTGGGATTATCTCGTCGCCCGGTTTTGCGGAAGTCGATCGAGCAGTGTTAGCCGGCTTACAAAAATCTCCGTACCATATCGAGCTGTATGAAGAGAGCTTGGAACTCACCCTTTTCCCTGACGAGGTTTCCCAACGCCGTTTTCGGGAAGGATTTGTTCGAAAGTACTCCGAACGCAAACCGGACGTGATCATCGCCGCCGGGTCGGATTCCCTCAAGTTCATTGCCGAATCGCAGGAGAAGTTCCTGCGCGATACGCCTGTTGTATTCTGCGCGATTTTAGGGGAACTTCCCGCCGAGGCAGGACCCGAAATGCACGCCACCGGTGTTTTGGGCAGGCTTCAGCCGGAGGAGACCCTGAAGGTAGCACTACATTTGCTTCCAGGTACCAAGCACGTTGTGGTTACGGGTGGTGCAGGCAAGTTCGACTACCGGTGGCAAGCAGTGGCCAAGGAGAGTTTCAGCAAGTACGAGTCGAAGCTTGACTTCACCTATCTTACTCAGTTGACGATGCCCGCGTTGCTAGAGCGATTGAAGAATCTTCCGCCCGCTACGATTGTCTATCACACAGCAATGTCACAAGATGCAGCGGGAGAACGCTTTATTGATTCATCGCAAGCCCTGCCATTGATTGCCGCTGCGGCAGACGCCCCTGTATTTGTTGTGGACGACGTTGACCTCAGGGAAGCAGGGGAGCAAGGAGTGGTCGGCGGAGATTTAGTGAATTGGGCCGACGATGCTTCCATTGCGGCGGAAATGGCAGTGCGGGTCCTCAATGGTGAGAGGCCGCAGGATATTCCCATCGTACTCAGCAACAGTGAATACATGTTCGATTGGCGGGCGCTGAAACGCTGGGGGATCAACGAGCGGAATCTGCCGCCGGGCAGCAAAGTACTGAACCGCGAACCTGGTTTTTGGGAACAGTACAAGCAGTATGTCTTGCTTGGCATTTTTATTCTGCTGGCGCAATCAGCGGCGATTCTGGGACTCCTCTGGCAAAGAGCTCGAAGAAGGAAAATGGAATCCGATCTGAGAAGATCCGAAGAAAAGTTTTCCAAGAGCTTTCGACATAGTCCGCTGGCGATCAGCATCTCGAGCATGAAAGAGGATCGGTATGTTGAAGTCAACGAAACCTGGGAGGAATTAACCGGGTGGAAGCGTGATGAAGTGGTTGGCCGCGGCCGCTCAGATATCAAGTTCTGGGTAGACCCCAACTGGGGATTGGATTTCCTCAAAGACGTTCTTGCTTTGGGCAGTGTGCGGGATCTGGAGTCTAAGATTCGCAGAAAGGATGGTCAGATCCGGACAGCATTCGGATCAGCGGAGTTGATTGAAGTCGAAGGCGAGAAATGCTGCCTCTCGGTGTGGACGGATATTACCGAGCGCAAACAAGCAGAGGAAGCGCTGGCCAGCGTGAGCCACAAGCTAATTGATGCGCAAGAGAAGGAGCGAACGCGGATTGCGAGAGAGCTTCATGACGATATTAATCAGCGCCTCGCATTGGCAACTCTTGAGATCGAACAACTCAAGCTGAGTATGCCGGGATTGGGCAGTGATCTTCGGGCTCGTATGAGCGCGCTTGGGGTGCGACTGCAGGAAACCGGTATGGAAGTGCAGGCAATTTCTCATCGTCTGCATTCTTCAAAATTGGAAATTCTTGGGGTGGTTGCGGCATGTAGAAGTTTCTGCCGCGAGATCGCCGAGAAACACAAAATCGAAGTTCGATTTTCGTCAGACGCGGTACCCAAGAACTTGCCTGAGGATGTCTCCCTAACCTTATTCAGGGTCCTGCAAGAGTCACTGCAAAATGCCATCAAACATAGCCGCGCTACACGCTTCGAAGTTGAGTTGCGAGGCACGAAAGGCGAAGTCGCACTTACGGTCCGCGATGAGGGCGTTGGGTTCGATGTGGAAGCGGCGATGAGTAATCAAGGTCTTGGACTTATCAGCATGCGAGAACGGGTCGGCCTGGTAAATGGCACGATCGCCATCAGATCGAAGCCGAAGGGCGGGACAGAAGTCAACGTTCGCGTTCCGGCAGTCGCGGTAAGTGACGCGCGTAAAGTGACATCGGGTGCAGCGTAATCGGAGGTGAGATGGATCGTCCACGAATTCTGTTGGCGGAAGACAATCGGGAAATGCGGGAACGAGTGGAAAAGTTACTCGGGCCGCACTATGAAATCGTCGACTCTGTGGCAAACGGGGAAGAGGCGATCCATTCTGTCTTGAACCATATTCCTGACGTACTTGTGACCGACATCTCGATGCCGGTCCTCAACGGAATTCAATTGGCGTCACATGTGCGGGATGCAGGCTGCCCCGCAAGAGTCGTATTCCTGACGATCCATGACGATGACGATTACGTGGAAACTGCATTTGAAACCGGCGCCCTTGGTTACGTTCTCAAACCTCGCCTTGATTACGACTTGATTCCTGCCATACAGGCGGCATTGCAAGGGGAAAAGTTTCTATCGCACTCAGCGGGCACCGTCTTGGGGTAACTCACAATCTCACGTAATAGCGAGACGAATGGTGCTTCCGGCAGCTTTCAGGGGAAACTGCAGTCTCCGGGGGGACCTCTACCACTGATTTTTGAGGGCCGGAGCTGGGATGTTTCTGCGCCCCGCAAGATGTGGTTCTCGTTCAGAACTCGGAAGATAGCGGCGAGACTGCAAGGGGAGAGCTCCGGTCGTACTCGTTTCTCGATCCTGAAAAGAGCCGGCCTCTTTTAGGAACCAACCTGCGAATTTCGAGCTTGTGGAATTGCCATTCCCATTGTAAGTTCTGGATTGCATTTTCCTCCCAAATGCAAAAGAATACTAAGCTTCCCCCCTTCAATTAAGCTGCCATAACATGTCCACATGGACAAGATAGTCATCAGTTCCGCGGAAGTGGCACAAACTGAAGTTGTAGCTGACGCGGCTGCGCGGCCCGAACCCAAGCTGCCGGCTGCGGTCCCGGCCTGGGCGAAGTGGGCTCTATCGCCATTGGTCCTCGTGTTGCCATTGCTGTGTCTGGTGGCAATTGTTCTGCGGGCTGCCATGCGATCACTCCCGCCACGCAACCGGCATGCCTGGACTGCTTTGCTGGCAACAATGTTGATCGTGAGCGGTTTGCTCACATCCGCCGCGACACTCGTATTTTTCTCGAGCTCACCCTTGCCGCCGCTGACCGAAATGGGGTTGAGCGTGCTCGACGAGACAGACGAATTTCCCAGTCTCCCGACTGCAGGGACGATGTCTGCCAAGAATGTGGCAGAAAAGTTGAAACCTCTAGTGGCGGTAATCTCTCCGGCACGGCGGACGTGGTTGACACACCAGTTAGCGCCCTCCGCCAGTTTCGGAGCGGGAACACTTTTGCAGGCAAATGCAGAAGGCTACTTATTTGTGACTGCGCGCCACGTAATCGATGGACCTGCCTGGCAGGTGGCCCATGGATCACAGGCACTGATCGCGATGGCTTCAGGAGCGTGGGGAACCGCCGAAGTCGTGGCCCGCCATAAAGCATTGGACTTGCTTCTGCTCTGGGTGCCGCGAGAGTCGGGTAGTGGAAAGTTTGTACAACCGTTGGCAAAGGCTGGACCGACAATCGAAGGGGAAAATGTTTTTGTGATTGGACATCCAGAAGGCCTTCGCTTCACGCTGAGCACCGGAATCGTATCGCGCTTGCAAGGAAGCGTTGTCCAGATTTCTGCACCTGTGAGTCCAGGCAACAGCGGCGGACCGGTATTTGACGAGCATGGAGCGCTACTCGGAGTTGTTACATCCATGGTCGACAGGAATGGCGATCCCAATGCTGAAAATCTGAACTTTGCTGTTCGCGCCGACGCCCTCATTGAGGATTCGGGATGGGATTTTCAGGGGATCGGGCTTAGGCGATGGACCGATTATGCGCAAGATGCCAGGCGCGGAAGTACGGTGCAGGTCGAAGGAAAGTAATGAACATTCTCTACATTGGGGCTGACAGGGATGCCTAACATCAACGTGACTGTGTATGACTCAACCGAAAACAAACGTGTACCTGTAGAACTGCCAGACGATGCTCCGTGTAACAAGATTGTCGCCGTTCTTGTGCAAAAGTTGCGACTTCCGACAAATGGGCCTGACGGCGCTCCACTTAGCTATAAGTTTCACCATAAGAACTCCGGCCGGCAGATACAAGACGCGCAAACACTTTCCGAGGCACAAGTGCAAGAGGGAGATATTTTGCGCCTCCAACCGGAAATCACCGCCGGTCGATGGCGAAGATAGTAACAGTCATGTCCGAAATGCACTCAGCAGAAGATAGGTTTTCCCGGCTGCGCCTGATTCCGTGGTGGGACCAGGGAAAGATCGCAAGCTGTCGTCTGCTTGTGATCGGCGCCGGAGCTCTAGGAAACGAGATTCTGAAAAACGCCGCTTTGCTCGGCTTTTCCCAGGTCATCGTTGTCGACATGGATCGAATCGAGGAGTCAAATCTTTCGCGAGCAGTTTTGTTTCGATCCGAGGACATCGGCGGTTTTAAGGCCGAAGTGGCCGCTAATGCATTTCGGTCTCTTGCTCCTGATGCCCGCATTGTTCCTGTGAATGGAAACCTGATGGAATCTTGCGGTTTGGGCCTGCTGGAGTGGAGCGACGTGATCGTTGCTGGCTTGGATAATCGCGAGGCACGGCTGTTTATTAATCGTTCGGCCTGGAAGGTCAACCGTCCGTGGATCGACGGAGGCATTGAAGGAATTAATGGTGTGGTGCGGGCATTTTTGCCGGGTCAGGCTCCCTGCTACGAATGTACGTTAGGTGAAGTGGACTGGGAGTTGTTGCAGAAGCGCATGTCGTGCAATTTGTTGCTGCTTGAACCCAAGGCCGAAGGGAAGATTCCAACTACGCCAACCATTTCTTCGATCATTGCTGGTCTTCAGGTGCAAGAGGCGGTCAAGCTGATTCATGGGTTACCTACCCTGGCGAGTAAAGGCTACATCTTCGAAGGCATGAATCACTCTTCGTATGTTGTGGAGTACACCCCCAACACCGATTGCATGAGTCACTACACGCTGCCGAAAATCGTGCGCCTTGCCGAGAAGTCTGCCGATTTGACCTTGGAGGATTTGCGACGGCGCGCCCAGACAGATCTCGGTTCTCACGATGTGACCATCGAGTTCAGCCGCGATATCGTGCAAAAACTTGCCTGCCCGTCATGCCATGAGGAGGACGAGATCTATCGTCCCTTGGGAAACCTCTTCTTTGAAGAGGCGAAGTGCAGGAAGGATGGGCACCTGCGTACCGTGATGACGTTGCATTCCTACCTCGGAGAGACAGCGCTCGCGAGCCGGAAACTCAGCCAGATGGGACTGCCGGCGTTTGATGTGTTCGTGGCGCGCGCCGGGGAGAAAGAGATCGGCTACATCCCCTACGGTGACGCACCGTTGGTTCTCCGAGAATTGGCGGGACAGGCCGCTTCAGTTCAGGAAGTTGAGGCCGCAAAGTTGGAAAGATGAAGGCCAAGGCCAAACTCGTTTCCGCGCAACTACAGGTGACCATTGACAGCGAGGTTGTGCGCACGATCAGGCAACACGCCCGATCCTCCAGCAAAACCGAAGTGTGCGGCGTATTGATCGGACAGGACCGCGACCGGCTGGTTCAGATCGCAGCCTGCATTGAGGGCGAGAATGCAGAGGGGGCCGGGGCTCACGTTACGTTCACCCAGGACACCTGGGAGCACATCTACGCGGTGAAGGACAAGCAATATCCGGATGAACGAATCGTCGGTTGGTACCACTCTCATCCTGGATTCGGCATTTTCCTTTCGGAGCACGATACTTTCATTCACAAGAACTTCTTCTCATCGCCGGGACAGATCGCGTGGGTCTATGATCCGCACTCAGACGAGGAGGGCTGCTTCGGATGGGTCGACGGAAAGATCGAGAGACTGCCGCGAGTCGCGATTCTCGATCGTCGTGGAGGCGAATCGGCGGAAGTTACCGCACCTTCGGAATCTGGCACGACCAAGGCCAGAGTGGATTTGTCGGCTTCGGACAACGAAGATGTGCAGAAACAGATCGCAGTTCACGTTCGAAGAGACGATGTCGACTCTGAAGACGATGGCGGTACGAGATCGTTGGAAGACCTTGTCGCCAACGTTTTCCTGTATCTCGCGGCACTCGCATTAGGTGGCGTACTGTCCTGGTATTTCTTTCCGCACGTTGTCATCATGCCGGTGCTGGTGGATCCCATGACTGGCAGACCTCTCGACCCGCAGGCAGCGACGCAAGTGCTCGAGCAATGGCAGGCCGACAAGGCGAGCAAAGTTGGCCCCACGAACGCGGGGCAAAATACCGAGCAAAAGGGAACCGAGAAGAAAGAGGACGCCACTCGTGCCAAGTGATCGCGAAGGCATAAAAATCACAGCCGAAGATCTGGCCAGCGTAACGGTATCGCAATCTCCCGTGATGCCCGCGCCGCCGTCGTCGTCGACGACTGCAAGAGTCTATGGAACCATCAACGAGACTGCAGAACAGCTCGTCAGCGTTACACCGGAACGCGGGAGCATTCTGTTGCAGGGGTGGTTTTACCTTGGGCTAGCCGGCCTGCTGGGAGCGGTGACGGGGTGGGCGATCGGCGAGCCTGGGTTCGTCGATGGACGCGGACAGCATTGGGGAAACTTCCTGATGATTCCAATCATCATCACCCTGATGTGTATCGCGTTTGGCGTTGCCGAAAGCGCGGTGGAGCGCTCGGCTCGCAAAGCTTTGCTGCGCGGAGCACTGGCTTTACCTCTAGGCATCTTGCTCGGCTTCATTTTTGACATGATGGCAGAAGCGTCATACTCAGTCCTGATGAGACTCTGCGCGGAGCTGGGTGCGCTAACGAATCGGAATCCCGCCATATGGGTCGGTCGCGGCATCGCGTGGATGGTGTTCGGTGCGGCGGGAGGGACGATCTACGGCATCGTCGGACAGTCAGCAAAAAAGGGCAAGTACGGCGTGCTCGGCGGCGCCCTGGGAGCCGGGCTGGGAGGGGTGCTGTTCGATCCGATTTCCATGGCTACCCATGTCGGCAGCGTCAGCCGGGCAGTGGGATTCAGTTTGGTGGGGCTCGCAACCGGTGTTGGCATGGGACTGGTGGAAAGCGCCCTGAAAGATAGATGGCTATATGTCGTCTCGGGCCCTTTAGCAGGCAAGCAGTTCATCCTCTACAAGTCGGAAACCACAATTGGCAGCCGTCAGGAGTCCGACATCTATCTGTTCAAGGATCCAAACATTCTTCCGCGGCACGCGGTTATCACTTTGAGCGGGGCGCGCGTGATGTTACAGGCAACCGGGACAGTCTTATGGGCTGGTCAGTCGGTGCATAGCCGCGTTCTTCAGGATGGCGATTTGCTGCAAGTTGGTAGATATGCATTCCGCTACAAGGAGAAGCATCGGTCATGACGGCCGAAGTGTGCCCGTACTGTCGCGCTCCCATCGATGCCAGTGACCCGTCGTTGGTGTGCGAAGGATGTGGAACGCGGCATCACGCAGATTGCTATGCCGAGAATGGTGGCTGCACGATTTTCGGCTGCAGCAAGGCTCCCGGAGATGAACCCAAAGTGAGCGTCTCAACGCCTGAACTGGTGGCTGTAACTAGTTCAGCTCCCGTCCATGAGCACCGGCAACCCGCGCCACCTCCCCCTCCTCCGCCCGGAATAGCCCCGAGTCAACCGACGGCAGAAGAGTTGCGCCACGTCGCGAATCAAGTGATGCCCTCGATGTTTGGAGGATTTGGAGCGGGGTCGACACCGCCGGCCGGTCGCGTTTTTCAGGAACCGGAGGTTGTGCACCAGCCCAAGAACCGAACAACCTTCATTCTCCTCGGAGCCTTGCTCGGAGCTTTTGGAGCGCATAACTTTTATGCGGGCTACCGCAAGAAAGGCGGGATTCAGTTGGCGATTACCCTTGTGACACTGGGATTCGCAAGTCCAATGAGTTGGATGTGGGCGGTCATTGACATCTGCACGATTAGTAGCGACAGCCGGGGAGTCCAATTCGAGTCGTAGGAGCGCGCATGGAATACTTCGTCAAGCGAGGTGAACAGCGATTCGGTCCATATAGTCTCTCGGACCTGCAAATGTATGTGCAAACTGGAAACGTACTGGTGGCAGACTTGGCACAGAGCGAAGGGATGACCGAATGGGTTCCCGTCTCACAGGTCCTTGGGAATATCCCAGCTACGCCAGCCATTACCGCCGCGCCAGTGACGGCCGCAGAGCCACAGCTCGTTCCACTGCCGCCCAACCTGCATTGGTCGATTGTATTGATTCTGGGAGTGTTGACGCGCCAGTTGTTTAATTTGGTCTGGGCTTTAGTTCAGGCGAACTGGGCACGCAAGTTGAGTAACGACAATACTCCGCTGGTTCTGGTGGCAATGTACCCGGCAGGGATGATAGCCGGGACCCTGACCATGGCTTTCAATCGTGGGATGGCGGCGCTCGGAGGACTTCTTATCATCGCCGGCGCGATCGTTTATCTGGTCGGGATTTTCTCCATCAAGAGTGCGATGGAAGAGTATTACACGACGACCGAAAACATCGGATTGCAGTTGAGTGGGGTCATGACTTTCTTTTTCAGCACGGTTTACATTCAGTACCATATCAACAGCATTGCCCGCTGGAAGAAAACGGGAGTACTGAAATAGCGGCTAACGAAATTGTGAACTATGCCATCTCCGCGCACACGTCGTCTGATACTCGATGAACAAACCTTGGAAGCCCTTTTGCAGGGCTGGCCGTTGATACAGATTACCGGCAAGGCCGGCATTCCACCTGAGATCTACCGGTTCACCTACAATGTTCGCGGATTATATGTATCGGCGTCTGGGGAAATATTGGAACGTGAGTCGCACGTCATGGAAGTGAATCTGAGCTTGGGCTATCCGCGACGGGCTCCGCAGTGCCGAATGCTCACTCCCGTGTTTCATCCCAACTTCGACGATTCCATGGTATGTATCGGAGACTTCTGGGCTGCGTCGGAGGGCCTCGATGACTTAATCATCCGAATCGGGCGAATGATCGCGTATCAGGAGTACAACACGAAAAGTCCATTGAATGGACTGGCCGCCAAGTGGGCAGCGCAAAATTCTCATCTTTTGCCGATCGACCCAAGACCTGTCGCGCCACCCATCAAGCAGGGAAGCACTGATGCTTCGAAATCCGACGATCTAACATCGACAACCGTAACCACGCCACAGATCGTAAATCCCAGCGACGATCCCTGGACAGAGAAGATTGTGATCGGATAGCTAATCAGCCGGATTGATTCGACCACTCGCTCACGCGTAGGGTTTTGTATCTTTGTCATCCTCCCTTAGGCGTTTGACCTCCTTCTCCTTCTGTCTTTACACTCAAAGATTAACGGCGTGTGAATTTGGAGCTCGAGTTTTCAGAGGCGGAAGCTCCAGAAATTTCCCAGACGTTTGTCCACCGCCGAGAAGGAAATTGTGAGTCCTACAGAAACAACTGAAACCAAACAAGACGGCGTGAAGCGCGAGATTTCGGTCGAAGTCCCGGCGGAAGAAGTCACCCGTGAAACCGAAACGCTGATTGCCAAGTATCAGAAGGTCGCGCGGTTGCCGGGATTTCGCGCGGGGCACGTTCCGGCCACGATCATCCGGCAGCGCTTTAAAGAAGACCTGAAGTCGGACGTGGTTGAGGCGCTGGTGCCACGCTACTTCCGTAAGGAAGCGGAGAAACTGGGGCTAATTCCAGTGTCGCAGCCGCGTGTGACCGATCTGCATATTCACGACGGCGAACCACTGCGCTTCAAGGCTTCGTTCGAGATCATGCCTGAGATCAAGGTCGAGGGCTATAAAGAGCTTCGCGCGGATCATCCCGAGATCGACATCAAAGACGAGGAAGTCGCAGAGGCGCTGAACAGTATCCGGGAGCAGCATGCGACGTTCACGACCGTCGAGGGCAGCCCGCTGGGCGAGGGCGACTTCGCGCAGGCGTCCATGGACGGCCGTCCGAAAGATGTCGACGACAAGACGCAGCCGGTTCATATGGATGAAGTATTGATCGAGATTGGCGGGAAAAATACGGTGCCGGAGTTCTCGGCGAACCTGCGGGGAGCGAATGCCGGCGAGACGCGTGAGTTCGAGGTCACGTATCCCGAGGATGCGAACGACAATCGCCTGGCAGGGAAGACATTCGTGTATACGGTCAAGGTACATGCAATAAAACAGAAAAGCTTGCCCGAGCTCAACGACGAATTCGCCAAGGAACTGGGAGAATTTACTTCGCTGGATCAAGTCCGGAATCAGATTCACGACAACATGCTGGCCGAGCGCAAGCACACGGCAGAGCGCGAAGCGAAGGACAAGCTGGTCGCCGAACTGGTGAAGCGCAATGAGTTTGAAGTGCCGGAGTCACTGGTCGATCGTCAGATTGATTTACGTCTGGAACGCGGGCTGCGCGCCCTCGCCGCGCAAGGCATGAAGATGGAAGACATGAAGAAGATGGACCTGCCGCGTCTGCGGGCGGGCCAGAGAGACCAGGCGGTGCAGGATGTGAAGTCGTCGCTATTACTGGATCGCATTGCGGAGTTGGAAAGGATTGAGGTCAGCGATGACGAGGTGAATCACGAACTCGAAGCGCTGGCACGGCAATCAAAACAGACTCCGGAAGCGGTCCGCACTCGTTTGACTCAGGATGGGGGCCTCGATAGAATCCGGAACAGGATCCGCAGCGAAAAGACCCTCGATTTTCTGTATCAGCAGTCCGCGTAAGTCCCGAAATGAAACGCGGACCATTCGAATCCTCTCCAGCCAGGAAAGTGGTCGAGTTGGGGCGGAGTGTGGAGTGAACGTGAAACCTAACGATCCGCAAATGATGCTAGTTCCGATGGTGATCGAGCAGACTGGTCGCGGCGAGCGCGCCTATGACATCTACTCCCGGCTGTTGCGCGACAATATTATTTTCATCGGCACGCCGATCGACGACAACATCGCGAACCTGGTGATCGCGCAGATGTTGTTTCTGGCTCAGGAAGATCCGGAGAAAGA
>AR_comb_assmDRAFT_10054085_pt1 | contig 20234 bp, 18 predicted proteins | sample ArasoioldDNA_FD_10543 | JGI IMG/M metagenome (IMG submission 10543) | reverse complement strand
TTGAGCATGAAGTGCTTGTATCCGGCCTTCTCCGCCATGACCGGATCCCACGAGACACGGGTGCTCTTCTTCGACACCGCGCGGCCCGAGTAATCGGTGAATTCCACGCCAGACGGAGTGATGACCGCCATCTCCTCGTCGCCGAGAAACACGACATCGCGTGTATGACTGAGGACCGCCGGAATGTCCGAGGCGACGAAGTACTCGTTGTCGCCAAGGCCGACGACAATCGGGGGCCCGTTGCGGACGGTCACGATCTTGTTGGGATCGTCAGCCGAGATGAGGACGAGCGCGAAAAGACCGCGCAGCGACAGCAGCGCGCGCCGTACCGCATTCTCCAGCCCGTCACCTTGCATCTCGCGCTCGACGAGGTGCGCGACAATCTCGGTGTCAGTTTCAGTGACGAAGCGATGGCCTTCCTTCTGGAGCTGGCGCTTCAGATCGAGATAGTTCTCGATGATGCCGTTGTGGACGACGACGATCTGGCCGGTGCAGTCGCGGTGTGGATGTGCGTTTTCTTCCGTCGGGCGTCCGTGCGTCGCCCAGCGTGTGTGCCCGATGCCGTAATCGCCGTCGAGCGGGTTGACCGCGAGCGCATCTTCGAGGCGCGAAAGCTTGCCGGCGCTACGCCGCAGCTCGATCGTGCCGTTGCGAACCACGGCGACGCCGGCCGAGTCGTAGCCGCGGTACTCGAGGCGCCGCAGGCCGTCGATGAGGATCGGGAGAACTTGCTTGCTGCCGATATAGCCGATGATTCCGCACATACATCAGTCGCCAGTCGTTAGTCGTCAGTCGGTCGTCAGTCACGTTTCTTACGACGGTTGGCTGCCCAACCGGGTTTGTTCACCTGTTTGCCGCGGCCGATCGCGAGGGCGTCTTCGGGGACGTCTTCGGTGATCGACGAACCGGCCGCAACGTATGCGTTCTTGCCCACCCGCACCGGGGCGATCAGCTGGCTGTCAGTGCCGATGAATGCGCCGTCCTCAATCACCGTTGGGTGTTTCGCCACACCATCGTAGTTGCACGTGATCGCTCCGGCACCGACATTGACCTTCTCGCCAATCGTGGCGTCGCCGAGATAGGCAAGGTGGTTGGCCTTCGATCCACGGCCGAGCGTCGTGTTCTTGAGCTCGACGAAGTTGCCGACGTGCGCGTTTTCGGCGACGTGTGACGCCGGGCGCAGCTGCGCGAACGGACCAACGATGGCGCCAGCCTCGATCGTTGACTGTCGAATCACGCAGAAGTTGTTGATCACGACGCCGTCACCGACAGTCGAATCGATGATGCGCACTCCCGAGTGAATCTCACAGCCCGAGCCGATCCTGGTCTGCCCTTCCAGATAGACGCCCGGATGAAGCACCGTGTCTTGGCCAATCGACACGACTGGCTCGACCCAGGTCGTGGCGGGATCGACTATCGTGACGCCCGAAGCCATGAGCTCTTCGTTCTTCCGGTCCCGCAGGATCGCAGACACCTCCGCTAGCTCCTTCCGGCTGTTGACGCCCATGATCTCCGTCGGGTCGTCGAGCCGCACCGTCTCCACCGAAAGCCGTTTCGCGCGGAGAATTCTGACCAGATCGGGAAGATAGTATTCCCCCTGGGCGTTCCCCGACCCCACCTCGCGGAGAGCGTCGAACAGGGGTGGAAGGTCAAAAACGTAGACCCCGCTGTTGATTTCCGCGATTGCACGCTCGCTGGCGCTGGCGTCCTTGTGCTCCACGATCGCAGAAATCGCGCCATCCTGCCTGACGATGCGGCCGTAGCCGTCAGGGCGAGCCACGCTGGCAGTCAGGACCGTTGCCGCGGCGTTTTGCGAAAGGTGATGGGCGACCAGCGCGCGGACGGTGCTTTCGCGCAGCAACGGAACATCGCCGGATAGCAGCAGCACCGTACCGCTCTTCCCCAGGAGGAAGGGTTCCGCCTGCAATAGGGCATGCCCGGTCCCGAGCTGCGGTTCCTGGAGCGCGAGCAGAACGTCCGGCCGTTTGTCGAAGTGCTCCCGCATAATTTCGGTCTGATGACCAACAATGACCACCGTGGAGGCCGGTCCGAGCGGAGCGGCTGACAGTAACACGTGATCTATCAGAGGCATGCCGGCTGCGCGGTGCAGCACTTTCGGAAGGGATGATTTCATCCGTGTTCCCTTCCCAGCAGCCAGGACGACGATGTGAAGTGCCGATGCGGGGACCTGAGACCGCGAATCAGCGGCCATGGCTATTCCTGCTGTCAGCGGCGGGCCTTGGTCGTGCGAGGGACGACCGTCTCCGTGGCAGCGCCGACGGCCTGATGGAACGCCTGGAGGTCGTGAAGGGGGCCAAGATCGGGATCTTGTAGTGCAACAGACCTATTTTCTGGATTCAGACTGATCGCGTGTCGAAGATGGACCAGCGCCATCGCGATATCGCCCTTGTCCACTAGGGCAACAGACATAATGTAATGTGCGTGGTCACTGTCAGGAGCCTTCTCGAGCGCTCGACCCAGATGCGCGAGGGCACCCTCGATGTCGCCGGCGTTCAGCGCCACAGTCGCGGCATAGACTGATTCGGTCGGCGTCTGAGGGCCCGAGGGGCGCCGGGCGGTCTCGCGCTCGCACACCTGAAGGTAGAGCCGCGCGCGCTCGACGAGCTCGCGCTCTCCTGGATACCGCTGAATGACCCCGCGGAGGCTATCCGCCGCTGCCCCGAAGTCGTGGCGCTGTAGCGCTCGTACTCCTGTTTCGTAGATAGCGAGTGCCTCGTAGAACGCAGGCCGACGAGGTGGCGCTGGCGGCGCCGCCTGCACCGCTGAAGCTGCGGCGACCGGCTTGGCCTTGAGCTTATCCGTCGGTGCTGAAACCTTGGCCTTTTTTGCCAGGGTCAGCGCCTTTGGAGCCCTCGATGGCTTGCCGGATGATTTCGAAGCTCTGGGGCTCGACTTGCTGGTGACCGATCGGGTGGGCGACCGGCTCGCTGCCCCGCGACGCTGTTTAGCCATGCAGTGCTGGCCGGCCTCCTTTGGCCTTTGACAGTAGCAAACGACTAAGGACGGGTCAAGCGACCTCACGCCGAGCTGAAGCGTTGTTTAGATAGGTCGTTCGGCCTATTTAAAGTGCTCCTCTACCAGATTGTACGCTTGCCGCGCCTTGATCCCATACTTCGCGGCCAGGCTGCGGATGGCCTCGCGCCGGCTCAATCCGTCGATTTCTGTTAATCGACCAAATTCGCGTCCCACATCACCCGCTGAAGGGACGGTCACTGTTAGCCCGACCTCAACTGGTGGAGAGACGACCAGCGTGAACTCGCCGCGCCCCTCAGACATTTTCGCCAAATGTTCTGAAATTGGTCGAACAACCAATTGTTCGTGCGCTTTGGTCAGTTCTCGTCCGAGCGCAACCGTTCGGTCACCGAGCGCGACCAGCATATCCTCGAGGGTCGCGCGGATCCTGTGCGGAGCCTCGTACATCACGAAAGGCCGCCCCTCGTCAGCGAGGCTGCTGAGCCAGCCACGCCGTGCGCCTGCCTTCGACGGCGGGAAGCCGACGAACAGGAATCCGTCGCCTCCTATGCCTGAGCCCGAGATTGCCGCCAACGCCGCACTTGGTCCTGGAATCGGCTCAACTCGAATCCCGGCGGCATGCGCCGCGGCCACTAATCCCGCTCCGGGGTCCGACACGACGGGTGTGCCCGCATCCGACACGACAGCAATGGATTCGCCCGCGAGCAGACGCTGGATGAGTCCGGGCGTCCGCGCCGTCTCGTTGTGCTCGTGTAGGCTCGTCGTCGGCGTCGAGATCGAGTAGTGTTGGAGGAGCCGGGACGTCCGGCGGGTGTCCTCTGCAGCGATCACGGACACTTCGCGCAGTATCCGCAACGCACGCAACGTGACATCCTCGAGATTGCCGATGGGTGTCGCGACCACATACAGAGTGCCGGGCATGACTCCCCGGGCGATTGTACTCAATGTATTCAGCCGAACCCCTACCCCACTTCGTCGACGAATATCTGGCGTACCTGTACGAGATCAATCCCACGACGGCCACCTTTGACGGTGTTCACGTCCACGACGACCTGCTCGAGGACTTCAGCCGTTCGGCCATTGACGCGCAGGTGCGCACCCTTGGCGGGTTTGCGCGGCGGCTCGCCGCGATCGACCCGGCGCGGCTGACCGACGTCGAGCGGCTCGAACGTCCCGCGCTCGAATCGAGCATCCGCGCGCGGGTGTTCGAGCTCGAGGAGGTCCGCACTTGGGAGCGGAATCCACAGCTGCTGGCGGAGACGCTCGCGACGAGCCTCGCGGGCCAGGCGCTCTTCGACTACGCGCCGCTTGCCGAGCGTGCCCGCCGCGTGTTGTCCAAGTTGCGTCAGGTGCCGCGATTGGTGCAATCCGCTCGCGACAACATCAAGGACCCGCCTGGAATTTTCGTCAAGGTTGGTCTCGAGAGTTTCCGCGGCACCCTGCGCTTCATCCAGGACGACCTGCCGCGTGCGTTTGGTGACCTCGGCGATCTGCACCTACTTGGCGATCTCGCCGATGCGGCGACAGAAGCATCGACCTCGATCGGCAGCTGTGTCGAGTTTCTCGAGACGGATCTCGCGCCGCGCAGCAAGGGCTCGTTCCGACTTGGCCGCGAGCGTTTCGAGCAGAAGTTTACGCTCGACGAAGGCTTCACGATCGGCGCGGATCGCCTGCTGTCGATCGCGACGCGCGAACTGCAGAAGACACAGGACGAGTTTCGCCGTGTCGCGTCGCGGGTCAACGGTGGCGATCCGGTCGCAGCGTGGCAGAAAACGAAGGCCGATCATCCGCCGGCGGGCAAACTCGTGTCGGTGGCGGAAGAGCAGCTGGCGGAGCTCGCCGACTTCATTCGCCGCGAGCGCATCATCACGCTGCCTGAAGGCGCGCCGGTCACCGTGCGTCCAACACCGCGCTTCTATCGATGGACCGCCGCAAGTATGTGGACACCCGGTCCCTTCGAGTCAAAGCCGGTGCGCGCGTTCTACTACATCACCGACGTCGATCCGACGTGGCCGGCGGAGCGTCAGGACGAGCACCTGCGCGATTTCAACTACGGCGCACTGTGGTCGATCTCGATTCACGAGGTATTCCCGGGTCACTTCCTTCACTATCAGCACCTGCGCCAGGTCGGCTCGACGCTGCGCAAGTCGATTCTGTTCTCGTCGACGGCGCTCGTCGAAGGCTGGGCGCATTACTGCGAGCAGATGATGATCGACGAGGGGTTCCGGAAGAACGACACTGGCGTCCGGCTCGGACAGCTCGCCGAGTCCCTCATTCGTCTCTGCCGCTGCATCGTCGGCATCCGACTGCACTGCGAGGACATGTCCGTCGAGCAGGCCGTTCGCTTCTTCAAGGAGGAGGCATTCCTCGAGGAGTCGAACGCCCGCCGCGAAGCCGAGCGCGGGACGTTCGACCCGTCGTACATCCTCTATTCCGCCGGCAAACTGATGCTGATGAAGCTGCGCGAGGATTACAAAGCGCAGGCCGGCGCGAAGTTCTCGCTGCGCACGTTTCACGATACCCTGTTGGGAAACGGCACCGTCCCGATCTGGTTGCATCGCGCACTGATGCTCGGACCACAGAACGGGGAAGCGATTGAATGAAAGTCTGAAAAACGGTGAGCTTCCGCCTTATCGCTTAGCTTCCCACGTCAGAGTCACATTTACTTACTTCAGGCGTCAGACTTCAGAGTTCCGACTTTCAGAGACACGTCTTATGCCCCTTTACGAATACGAGTGCGTGACGAACGGCCATCGGTTCGAGCGGATCCAGAAGTTCTCGGATCCTCCCGTGGACGTCTGCCCGACGTGTGGCAGCGAAGTTCGCAAGTTGCTCTCGTCGCCCGCGATTCAGTTCAAAGGTTCCGGGTGGTACATCACCGACTACGCCAAAAAGAGCGGTAGCGTCGATTCGTCGGCATCATCCAAGGGCGAGAGCAAGGCCGAGGGGAAGAGTGAGTCGTCGGGCGGATCGACGAAGTCCGAGTCGTCGGACTCGAAGCCGGCCACCACTCCAGCGAAGAGCGACTAAGCGCGCTGGTCAGACGAAACCGCGGCGCACGTCAGCGCCGCGGCCCGCCATTCAGATCGATCGACTTCAGGTACTCGGTGAACTGCGACGCCAGATCCGGACGGCGCAGAGCAAAGTACACGACCGCTTTCAGGAACCCGAGCTTGTTACCGGTGTCGTGTCGCGTCCCGTTGACACGGACGCCGTAAATCGGCCGATCCTGGAGCAGGCGGCGCAGGCCGTTGGTCAGCTGGATTTCACCAGTGCGATCGCTCTTGGTGGCTTGGAGGATCGGGAAGATGTCCGGCGTCAGAATGTAGCGGCCGATGATGGCGAGGTTCGACGGCGCTTCGGCGCGCGACGGCTTCTCGACCATGTCCTTGATTCGGTAGACGCCGTCGCGAATCTCTTCGGCGTCGATGATGCCGTAGCTGCTCACGGCCTCCCACGGCACTTCTTCGATGGCGAGGACGGGTCCCTCGAACTCGTTGTAGATGTCGATCATCTGCGCCAGCCCGGGCGGCGTGGCGTCGATCACATCGTCGGCGAGGATGACGGCAAACGGTTCGTCGCCGACAAGAGTGCGCGTCACGAGTACAGCATGACCGAGGCCAAGCGGCTCGCCCTGGCGCACGTAGGACAAATTAATCGCGTTCGAGATGGCGCGAATCTCGGCAAGTTGATCCTTCTTGCCGCGGGCTTCGAGGAACGTCTCGAGTTCCACCGAGACATCGAAATGGTCTTCGATCGCGTTCTTGCCGCGGCCGGTGACCAGGATGATGTTGTCGACGCCGGAGGCAACGGCTTCCTCGACGCCGTACTGGATGATGGGCTTGTCGACGAGCGGCAGCATTTCCTTGGGCTGGGCCTTGGTCGCGGGGAGAAACCGCGTGCCGAGTCCGGCGGCGGGGAAGACCGCCTTGCGAACTTTCTTGCGTCCGGGATCCTGTGTTGAAGACATCGCCGTGCATCCTATCAACCCGCCGACCGCGGCGACAAGCCGCGCCGCGATCCATTAGGATCTACTCATGATTGACCCTGTACTCCTGCGCGATCGGCTCGACGAGGTGCGCACCGCGTATCGCAACCGCGGCCTCAACGCCGACGCCGATCTCGAGCAACTGGCGACGCTCGAAGCCAGGCGCCGGCGGCTGATCCCCGAAATCGAGGGCCTCAAGCGCGATCAGAATGCGGCCGGAGACGAGGTCGCACGCGCCAAGCGCCAGGGGCAGGACGCGACACCGCTCTTTGCCGCCAGCAAGCAGCGGGCGCAGCAGATCCGACAGCTCGAGATCCAGCTCGATCAAGTCGAGCAGCAGCGTACGGCGCTGTTGCTGACGCTTCCCAACCTTCCGCATGCGAGCGTTCCCGTCGGCCGTTCTGCGGAGGACAACACGGAGGTCCGCCGGTACGGCGAACCGCCGGTGTTCGATTTCGCACCCAAGCATCACGTGGACCTCGGCCTCGACCTCGGCATCCTCGACATCGAGCGGGCCACGCGGATGAGCGGCTCACGCTTCGCGGTGCTGATGGGAGCGGGCGCGCGTATGGCGCGAGCCCTCATCAACTTCATGCTCGACGTGCACACGCGGGAGTATGCCTACACCGAGGTGGAGCCGCCATTTCTCGTCAACACGGCATCGCTGCGCGGAACGGGCAACCTCCCGAAGTTCGAACAGGACCTCTTCAAGATCGCTGGCGACTGGGACCTCTACCTGATTCCGACCGCTGAGGTGCCGCTGACCAACCTGCACCGCGACGAGATTCTCGACGGCCGGCTGCTGCCGCTGCGCTACACCGCTTACACGCCCTGCTTTCGCAGCGAAGCCGGCACGTACGGTGCGGACATGCGCGGGCTGGTTCGCCAGCACCAGTTCGACAAAGTCGAGCTCGTGAAGTTCACCACACCCGATCAATCCTATGACGAGCTCGAGTCGCTGACCAGAAACGCCGAATCAATCCTCGAGCGGTTGGGGCTGCCGTATCGGACGATGCTCCTGTGCACGGGAGATATGGGATTTGCGTCGGCGAAGACCTACGACATCGAGGTCTGGTTGCCGAGCCAGCAGGCGTATCGCGAAATCTCGTCGTGCAGCAACACCGAGGCGTTCCAGGCGCGCCGTGCGTCGATCAAGTTCCGCGCAGCAGGCACCGGCAAGGCCGAGCTCGTGCATACATTGAACGGCTCGGGCCTGGCCGTCGGCCGGACGCTCATCGCGATTGTCGAGAACTATCAGCAGAAGGACGGCACGGTCGTGGTTCCTGAGGCGCTGCGCCCGTACGCTGGCACGGACGTCATCCGTCCGGCCTCGTCCTGAGGGAGACTGGTCCGTCGCCTTGCGCGCGACACACGTCGCCGGAAAGCCCTTACGGTTGACGAAATCGCGCGCCCCTAATCGCGTCGACGTCGCCGGGGTTTTGGTTGGTACGTATTCTGCCCCTTTGTTCGTCCGAAGGAGGCAGTATGCGAATTCCATTGGCCGCAGTGTGTGCCGTGGCGATTCTCGTTCTCGTTGCGTGCGGCGGCGGAGGGTACGGAGGCAGTAGTCCCAGCGGACCTTCAACGCCGCCGCCTGCCTCGGGCCCTGGCGTCGTCAGCATCGTCGGCAACCGTGGCGCGCAGTCGTTTACTCCCAATCCTGGAATGCCCGCCACGAGTCAGACCGTCGTCTGGCGCAACAACGACGGCGTGACGCACCGGATTATGCTGAACGACAGCACGGCAGACACAGGCGACATTGCGCCCGGCGCGACATCACGTCCGCTCGAGCTGCCTGCGAGCGGGGCGAACTATCACTGCACGATACATCCAGGAATGATCGGCTCGATCGAGAGTTCGAGTGGACAGCCGCCACCACCGTGCACCGGCCAGTATTGTTAGTGTTTGTGAGACGCCACCGCTCCTCACCGCTCGACAGTAGAATAAATGTGACCGTCGTGACGTGCACGACAGTCGTCGCGCGGAGAGGTGGCCGAGTGGTTTAAGGCGGCGGTCTTGAAAACCGTTGAGGTCGAAAGGCCTCCAGGGGTTCGAATCCCTTCCTCTCCGCCACCTTCGCTCTCTGCAACCAAGCGAAGCGTGTCCGCCGTAGCCCGGCTAGGCGTCTCCTCACCCAACCGAGATCTGCCTTCTCGGCTCGCCGTCGTCTGGTCGCGGTCGGAGCCACACCAACCACAATCCTCCCAGCGTGAAGATCATGTTCACCAGCCATACGCCTTGGATCGACGGCGGGTGATATGAGGATGACGCCGCGGCGCGAAGCGCAGCGAAGTAGAGAATCAGTACCCAGACCCCCGAGAAGAGCGCGATCTTGCGCGTATATCCCGAGATGCCCAGCCCCATGAATCCAAGCATGATCGGCATCGTTGCTGTCGTCAGGCGCTTCGCGAACTCCTGACGGGCGCGGGCGCGGTCGTGGTCGGCTTCAGACGATGCGCTCGTGGCGTGGCGGATCAAGTCGGTGAACGTCCACTCCCCAGATCCAAATGTCACGGTCTCCGCCTGGACAATTCGACCGGAAGCACGCAGGCGGTCGGCGACCGACGCTCGATAAGCCTGAGTCGCGAGCGGCAGGATCGACATCGTCATGCTTAGCATCACCAGCGTGCAAACCACCGACATGGCAGAAATGGCCGGCAGCAAGTGACGCGGCGATGTCGGCCATTGTTCAAGCGTCACGGCGAAGTAATACGCGACCAGAAGCGCTAACGCGAACGCCTGTGGCGAAGAGGTCAACAGAAACCAGCCAGGAGAGTGCTGTCCGTTGAACGCGATATTCAACGCTGGAACCATGGCAGCGCCCATGACGATCGGAAGGATGATCGCCATACGCTTTGACACGCTCTCGAAGGTCGGACGCGCGTGGCGACAGGTGTCTGCGATCTTGCAGATCGCCATCGCCTTCCAGAATCCCCAGTAAGCGCGGAGGTACACCAGACGCGAAGCGCTCCTCACGCATTCGTGCTGCAGATCGGCCAGCGCCGGCAGCAGCACGCGTTCGAGCGTCTCGCGATCGAACGTCCGCTCCGCCAGCCGACGTAGCCGCGACCCCGGGATGCGTGGTTCGTTCGTCATCGTCCTGGCTCCGGCGCGAGCGTGCGCGCCACAAGATTCCATGCATCCAGTACCCGCCGGCCGTGTCCGGTCGCGTGATACATGCGACGAGTGAGCGCATCCCGGTCGCGCGACGCCGGTTCGTGATGCGACTCGACCAGGCCCTTCTGCTCCATGCGGCCGAGTGTGACGTAGACGGTCCCGCGCTTCAGTCGCCCGCGCGACTCGTCGACGAGCTGCAGGCCGTACTTCGCGCCGGACGATACGAGGAGGTCGAGGACGATGCGTTCCTTGGCGGACAGGGTCGGGAGTCGGACAGTCTTCACCTCGATAGTCTTACAAAATGTAAGACTCGGATCAAGCGATACTTCCTCAGTCTCAATGGGGTTCCGGATCTTCGCCTTTCTCGCGCTGGTTTTTGCCGTTCTGACGACGGTGAACGCTATGAACAAAGGCGGGGACGCCGCGGTGTTTTTCGAGGGCGGCCGACGCTTTCTCAACGCCGAGCCGCTTTACGCCGGCAGCAGCGCTGCCGCCGGCTTCATCGGCCCACCCTTTCAGGCGATGTTCTTCACGCCGTTTGCGGCCGTTTCCAGCCTGAGTCCTGTCGCCGCCAGATTGATCTGGCACGCGCTGAGTGTGGCGTGTCTCGCGCTTTCGGTGGCAATGACCGTCGGATGGTGGAACGCCGCGCGCGAGCATGAAGGGCTCGCCCCACGTTCCTGGCTGGCGCTTGCCGGGGCACCGCTGGCGGCGGTTCTCTTACCGCTCCTGACGAACTTCGAACACCAGAACCTGAACGCGATTCTGCTCGCGCTGCTCACCGCCGCAACGTGGCAGCTCACCTTGGGATCGGCTCTCGTTGCCGGCGCGCTCGTCGGCGCGGCGACAGCGCTCAAAGTGTTTCCGGCGCTCGTGATTCTTTACTTCATCGCGCGCCGGTACTGGGCGGCAGCCACGGTCGCGGCGCTCACCGCCGGGGGCTTGAGCGTTGTCGTGCCGCTTGGGGTATACGGCGTCAACGGGTTTGTCGATCTGGCGCAAACATTCTGGCGGCTCAGCACGAGTGGCTGGCCGGTGCGAGGAAACAATCAATCGCTGGTCGCAGCAATCGATCGTCTGACGTCCGGCGCAAACCATGCGGGCGTTCGCTTGGCCAGCGAAGCGCCGATCACGATGACGGTGTTTGTGCTGATGGCTCTTCTGCTGCTATGCGCGTTGCTGGCAGTGATGCGAGAGCAACGTTCGACGCGCATGGCGGTTGCCGTCGAGATGACGGCTGTGACCGTGCTTGCGATCTTGCTCTCGCCGATAGCGTGGGATCACTACTGGACGTTGCTGTTCCCGGCGTGTGTCATCGCCTATGACAGCCGTGACAGACGACTTCTCGGCCGTGCGGGCGCATACGCATTCTGGGTGGCGGCAATTCTGACGACGGGACTGTCGCCTCTGACATTAGGAGGCGCCGGCTTCAATGTCGCGCGCCACGTGTCGATGTACACAATCGCGGCGATCGTGATCTATCTCGCGCTGCTGGCGCTGCGACGACGAGTGAAAGTTTGACTTCGGACTTTCAGCTAGTGGTTTACAAACACCATCATCCACGGGCCGATCGCGCCGACGAGATAGACCATGGTGAGGAGAGATAACGTGCGGTGCATGCCGCGTGCGTAGAGGAGCGCGCCGCACGCACAAGCGACGGCCTTGGCTCCGAAGAGCGCGGCCGCAGGACCGACGAGCGCCATCCACGTGGCGATGAGGATGTTACCTTCAGCGTGAAGCCCGTAGGCATGTACAGCCGTGTAGGTGAACAGGCCATCGAAGCCCTGCGTCGTGAGGAACAGCAGCAGCATCACCCGGGACACGACCATTGCGCTATTGCACTGCAAAGAGCGTATCTTTTCAACTGATTGTTTTTCAGTAAGTTACGGCTGTCGAGTCGCCCTCAGAAGTGACTTTTGTCGCTCCCGTATGGACCCTCTGACTGACCACTGGATCGAGGCCCTCGAGCGCCGCCACCTCGCCGATTTGACCAGGCGCGAGGTGGCGCGGGCCCTGAGCGCGCTCTCGTCCTGCTACGTCCAGCGCCGGGCGAAGCTGGCGGAAGGCGGTGCGTTGTCGTCCGCCGGCAAGCGCGCGGCGTTTGCTCTCTTCTATGGCCCTCAGCACTTTCTCGTGACGCGCCACATTGTCGAGTCGTTGCCGGTCGCGAGAGAAGCCATCAGCGAGATCGTCGATCTCGGGTGCGGTACTGGTGCCGCGGGTGTCGCGTGGGCCCTGGCGTCGGGGGCGCGCTCGATTCGCGGCCTGGATGTTCACCCCTGGGCAGTCGAGGAGGCCAACTGGACGTACCGTCAATTCCAGCTCGACGGCCGCGCCGCCCGTGCGAACCTTGCGGTGACGGATGCCTCGAGCGCCAAGCGCACGCTGCAGGCAGCTCGTCGAGGCACGGGGATCCTTGCGGCCTATGCTGTGAACGAGCTTCCGCCGGACGGGCGCTCCGCGCTTCTAACTGCGCTGCTCGACGCACACCGCCGAGGTGCGCGAGTGCTTGTCATCGAGCCGATCGCCCGGCGCCTGGCGGGCGTTGCCGCATGGTGGGACAGCTGGCAGGCAGCCTGGGAAAGCGCTGGCGGCCGTGCCGACGAGTGGCGATTTCCGGCGGCCCTGCCACCTACGCCGCTGGCACTGGCGCGCGCGGCTGGGCTCGACCCCCGGGAGCTCACGGCGCGCTCGCTGTTCCTGTAGTTCGAGCGCTCACGGCCTGCGGCGCGCCTCGTGTGATAATCAGCCCTGTCGGAGGGGCGCTCGGTGCCCCGTCCGGCCCTGATGCTGGCCCTCGATCTCGTCAACACCATCGCCATTGCGGGTGTGGTCCTCTTCGCCGGCTACGGGCATGCCATGGCGAACATGAGCGCGCTCGTCGAGCGATATGGGCCGTTCTTCATCGATTTCATCAATGCTGTGATCATCACCCTCTGTCTGAACCTATGGGCGTGATGACCGCTCCCGTAGCGACGACGGCCAGCCGGCCGAGGATTCTGGCGAATGGCTCAACCTGATAGCGCGGCGCCGTCTGCGCGCCGCGGCCCGACGCTAACGCAGCAAATCTTCATCGGCCTGGCGATCGGCATCGTTGCCGGTTGGCTGGTCAGCGAATACCATCCGTCGGCTGCGATTTATTTCCGCCCTTTCAGTCAGATCTTCCTGCGCCTGATCAAGATGATCATCGCGCCGCTGATCTTCGCGACGCTGGTCGCAGGAATCGCCGGCGCCGGTCACTTCAAGGTCGTTGGCCGGATGGGGCTGCGCGCGATCATCTACTTCGAGGTCGTGACGACGCTGGCGCTCGTCATCGGACTGGTCACCGTCAACGTCATGAAGCCCGGTGTCGGCGTCAACCTGCCGATGGGGCAGAAATCAGAAATCTCAGCCGCGGCGCAGACGTGGGATCAAATCCTCCTGCACACGGTACCGGAGTCGGTCATCAAAGCGATGGCCGATGGCGACGTCCTCCAAATCGTCGTCTTCAGCATCCTCTTCGCCATCGCGCTCGGCATGATTGGCGAGAAAGGACGCCCGGTCGTCGCCTGGTGCGAAGCCGTGGCGGAGACGATGTTCAAGTTCACGAACATCGTAATGCATTACGCTCCGATAGGCGTCGGCGCCGCCATTGCGTACACCGTTGGGCACGGTGGGCTGCGCGTGCTCGTCAACCTTGCCTGGCTGGTTGCAACGTTGTACGTGGCCCTCACGGCGTTCGTCCTGCTCGTGCTTTTGCCGGTGGCGCTCATCTTCAAGGTACCGCTGCGCAAGTTTCTAAAAGCGGTGAAGGAGCCGGCTGTCATAGCGTTCTCGACGACGTCGAGTGAAGCCGCGCTACCGCGGGCGATGGAAGTGCTGGAGCGGCTCGGCGTCCCGCGCAAGATCGTGGCCTTCGTTCTGCCGCTCGGCTACAGCTTCAACCTCGACGGCACGACGCTTTACTTGTCGCTCGCGTCAATCTTCGTCGCGCAGGCAGCCGGCGTGCATTTGTCCGTGGGACAACAGGTCACGATGCTCATCACGCTGATGCTCACGAGCAAGGGCGTCGCCGGCGTGCCACGCGCATCGCTGGTCATCCTCGCCGGCACGCTTGCGAGCTACGGGCTGCCGCTCGAGGGCGTCACGCTCATCCTTGGCGTCGATGAGCTCATGGACATGGCCCGGACGATGGTCAACGTTGTCGGCAATTGCCTCGCCACGGTGGTTGTCGCCAAGTGGGAAGGCGAGTTCCGCGAGGCCAGTGACGAGACGCTCGAGCTCGCGGCCGCCCGCGGAGAGATCTAGCCGGAGCGCTATGCCTTTTGGACTGTCTAACCGGCAGCGGCGCCGGTTCAACCGCTGGTTTCTCGAGGGCCTTCGCGAGCCCGTCGGCCCGCACGCTCAAAAGGTCCACCAGTCGCCGTGGTGGAAGGTCATGTGTCTCACCGGCGTCGACTATTTCTCGACGCTCGGCTACCAGCCTGGCATCGCCTTTCTTGCCGCCGGCGCGCTGTCGCCGATCGCAACGCTCGTACTCATCCTGCTGACGCTCTTCGGCGCGCTCCCTATCTACCGACGCGTCGCGGAAAACAGTCCGCACGGTCAGGGCAGCATCTCGATGCTCGAGGAGCTGCTGCCGCGATGGCGTGGCAAAGTCTTCGTCCTCTGCCTGCTAGGGTTTGCCGCCACCGACTTCGTGATCACGATCACGCTGTCAGCGGCCGACGCCACGGCTCACATCGTCGGCAACCCGTTTGTTCCCGAGCAGTTCAATCACCCGATTACGCTAACGCTGCTACTGCTGGCTCTGCTCTCGGCGGTCTTCCTGAAGGGCTTCCGCGAAGCCATCGGCTTCGCGGTGTTCATCGTTGGTGTCTACCTGCTGCTGAATGTTGTCATCATCGGCTGGGGCATTCTCGAGGTGTCGCACCATCCGGAGTACTTCCCGCGCTGGCGCGATGGCCTGATCGCGACACATGGCAGTCCGATCATGATGCTGGCGGCGGCGCTCATTGTGTTTCCTAAACTGGCCCTGGGACTATCGGGCTTCGAGACCGGTGTCGCCGTCATGCCTCTCGTCGAGGGCGATCCCGGCGACGACCCGCATATGCCCGCAGGGCGGATACGGAATACCAAGAAGCTGCTGCGCACGGCCGCCATGATCATGACGGTCATGCTGATGGGAAGCTCGATCATCACGACGCTCCTCATCCCGCCGCACGAATTCGAAGAGGGCGGCCGCGCCTGGGGTCGCGCGCTGGCGTTCCTCGCGCACGAGCATCTCGGCGAGGCGTTTGGAACGGCATACGACCTCAGCACGATTTCGATCCTCTGGTTCGCTGGCGCGTCGGCGATGGCCGGTTTGCTGAACCTGGTCCCGCGCTACCTGCCCCGCTACGGCATGGCGCCGGAGTGGGCACGCGCGTCGCGGCCGCTGGTCGTGCTGTTCACCGTCATCACGTTTCTGATCACCATCCTCTTCGATGCGAACGTCGAGGCACAGGGCGGTGCCTACGCGACCGGCGTGCTGGTGCTGATGACATCGGCGTCGGTGGCCGTGACATTGTCGGTCCGGGCCCACTACCGCCTGTGGCTGGCCTACTGTGCCATCACGCTCGTGTTCATCTACACGACGATCGTCAACATCGTCGAACGGCCGGATGGCGTGAAGATCGCTTCCTGGTTCATCGTGACAATTATCGTGACGTCGCTCATCTCACGCGTGCTGCGCTCGACAGAACTGCGCGTGCAGTCGGTTGAGCCGGATGCGACAGCGTTGCGTTTCATCCACGACGCCGGCGGTGGCCGCGCGATCCGGATCATCGCCAATCGCCCTGATACGGGGCTGCCCGAGGAGTACGAGCACAAACTCCGCGAAGCCCGCGATTCACACCACCTGGGTCTAGACGAAAAAGTGCTCTTTCTGGAAGTGCGGCCCGGCGATGTATCGGAATTTGCCGGGCGCCTTCACGTCGAGGGGGTCGAAGTCGGGCCGCATCGCGTGCTTCGCAGCATGAGCTCGGCTATTCCGAATGCCATCGCCGCGCTCCTCCTCTACATTCGCGACGAAACGCGGCAGATTCCACACGCGTACTTCGGCTGGACTGAAGGAAATCCCATCGTGTATCTGATGAAGTTTCTGGCGCTCGGCGAGGGCGACACGGCGCCAGTCACCCGCGAAGTGCTACGGCAGAACGAGTCGAACCCGCTCAAGCGGCCGCGGATTCATGTCGGATAGAGGCAGTTTACGCAGCCAGCGTCACGGCACATTCCTCAACGCCACGCCCTTTGACCGCTGTCACTTTCAGTGACAGCCGGTCGTAACGTACCGTGTCGCCAACCTGCGGCGGCCGGCCGAGCAGTGTCAGCACGAGGCCGCTGACGCTATCGACCTCCTCATGTTCGAGGTCGAGATCGAACTTCTGCCCGAGCTCGTCGAGCCGCATCGTGCCGGGCACGCGCAGGCAGCCATCGCGGTCTCGGTACGGCTGCGGCGTTGATCCCGGCCCGGCGTCGATGTCGCCAACGACTTCCTCGAAGAGATCCTCGAGCGTGACGATACCAGCCGTGCCCCCGTGCTCGTCGAGGACCACGACCATCTGCGTACGCTCGCGCCGCATCACAGCGAGCACCGTGTCGATCGATGCCGTCTCCGGCACGAGCGGCAGCGGCCGCGCGTGTGGCTGGCCGATCGATTCGTTCCGCAGCAGCAGGCGCAGCAGATCCTTGATGTGAATCATCCCGACGATATGGTCGAGATCGCGTTCGATGACGGGATACCTGGTGTGCGGCGACCGGCCGAGCAACTCGCGGATTCGTGCCGGTGAGCTGCCGAGTGGAAGACCGGTGATCCGGACTCTCGGAACCATGACCTCGGCCGCCGTGAGGTTCGCGAAGTCGAAGAGCACCTGCAACATCTGGCCGGATTCTGCCCGAATCGCCCCGAGCTCCTCGCTCTCCTGGACGATGAGTTGCAGCTCCTCCGGCGTGTAGTACTGCTCGGCGTTCTGCGCCTGGCGATTGACGCCGAGCAGCCGCAGCAAGGCATTGCCGATGCCGTTGAGGCCGACGACGAGCGGAAAGACAATCGTCTTGATCCACAGCATCGGCGGCGTGATCCAGAGCGCCATCGTTTCCGCCTGCTGAAGCGCCAGAGACTTCGGCACCATCTCGCCAACGACGATGTGGAAATACGTCAGGATGACGATCGCGATCACGGATGCAAGGCCATGCGACACGAGCCACACTGGTGCACCGGCGCGGCCCATCGCCTGGTACAGCCAGTCGGCGAGCACGTGTTCGCCGTACATGCCCAGCCCCAGGCTGGCGACGGTGATGCCGAGTTGTGCGGTCGCAATGTAGCGATCCTGACGCGTCGGGTCCCGCAGCACGTCCTGCACGGCCCTTGCGAGGCGGTTGCCTTTTGCCGCCCGTGCGTCAATCGACGCGCGCGGTGCCCCGACAATCGCGAACTCCGCCGCGACGAAGACGCCGTTCAACAGGATGAGGCCGGTGATGATCAGGAAGGCCGTCATTCGGTAGCCTCGGATCCCGGTGGCAGGACGACCGCCGAAGAGGCGGCGTCGCCCTCGACTGCCTCAACGATGAGCTCGACGCCAGAGAGCGTGACCTGTTCACCCGGAGCCGGAACACCACCGAGCGACTGCGTGATGAATGTGCCGACGGTCTCGCCCGGACTGTGGCTTTTCCAGGACGCGCCGAGAACCTGCGCCGCCTGATCCACCCGCATCGCACCGGGTACACGGACGCTCCCATCTGGAAGAAGAATCGCTCGGGCCGGTGCGCCTTTGAACTCGTCCGAGACGCCACCGATTAGCTCCGCCACAACGTCCTCGAGTGTGATCATTCCTGCCACCTGACCGCCTTCGGCAACCACCAGCACCTGGTGAATCCGTTTGTCTCGCATGTACGCGAGCAGGTGATCGGCGGGAAGGCTGTCGTGAACGCGCGCGATCGGGCGCAGCAGCGACGTCAGAGGCGTCGCCTCTCCGTCGGTGATGAAGCGCGTCACGACGTCTTTGGTGTGGAGGATGCCGATGATGTCGTCAGGCGTCCGTCGATACACGGGCAGCCGGCTGTAGGGACTCGTGGCGACGAGCCGTAGCACCTCTGGCAGCGGCGTCGACACCTCGATGGATGCGAGCCTCGCGCTCGGCACCATCAGCTCGCGCGCCGTGCGCAGCCCAAGTCGAAGCGCCTGGTGGAGCCGAACCTGTTCCTGGGGCTCGAGCAGCCCGCCGTCGCGGCTCTCAGCGATCAGAAGCTCGATCTCCTCCGGGGAGTGCACGTGCCGATGTCCCGTGTTCTTCACGCGCATCAGCTTCAGCAGGAGGTTGCCGCTGCCGTTCAGGAACGCAATCGACCAGGCGAAGATGCGCTCTGCCCATTGCATTGGGATGACGGTCCAGATCGCCGTGCGAGTGGGGTCCTGCAGCGCCAGCGACTTGGGCACGAGTTCGCCGACGATCATGGCCAGCGTTGTCAGGATGAGAAGAACGATGACGGCAGAAGTCGAGAGTGCCGTTTCGGGTTCCAGCCCGGCCACACGCTGGAGGAGCGGCGCCACGCGCGGCGCGATTGACGCCTGCGCGTACGCGCCGAGGATGAGGCTGCAGAGCGTGATGCCAACCTGGGAGGCAGCGATGTAACGATCGAGGGCGTGCGGGTCTTCGACGACAGGCAGCACCCGGGTGGCCAAAGCGTTGCCGTCTTCAGCCAGCCGTCGCAATCGGCTCCGGCGCGCTCCCACCACGGCAAATTCCGCCGCGACGAAGAGCGCCGTCAGCAGGATCAGCAGGGTGATGATCCCTGACGCCAGCAGCATTCGTCAGGGATCGTACTGCAAAGTTGGCCGGCGCGCTAAGTCACTGGGGTACCTATGGATCCAGCGATCAGTGACCACGCGTGCGTAGCCGCGGCCGACTCCTGGCTGCTCGCTGTTTCGGTAACGGGGGTTGATGTGCGCCGGCGCGAGCCGCTAGCCGCCAGCCGCAGCGTCACTCCGCCCGCAACGCGATCACCGGATCGACGCGCGTCGCCCTGCGGCCCGGAAGATAGCTCGCCAGGAGCGCGACGCCGACGAGAAGCCCGCTGACCGCGGCAAACGTCAGCGGGTCGGTCGGCGTGACGTCGAACAGCAGCCGTTCCATCAGCCGAGTCAGAAACAGCGCGCCGGCACCACCGACGGTGATGCCGACCACGGCGAGGACCAGGGCCTGTCGGACGACCATGCGCAGGACATCGCCGCGCTGCGCGCCGAGCGCCATCCGAATCCCGATCTCCTGCGTACGCTGCGTCACGCTGTAGGCGATGACACCATAAATGCCGACCGCCGCAAGCAGCAACGCCGCGCCGGCGAAGATGCCGAGCAGCAACGTTGTCAAACGGCGCTCGGCGACGGAGTTGGAGACCACCTCGTCCATCGTCTTGATGTTGGCGACGACGAGCTCCGGATCGAGGTGGCGCACGAGGCCGACGATTGGGTTGATGACGTGTGTTGCGTCGCCTGTCGTCCGTACCGTGATCGTCATCGTTCCGTACGGATTGCGTGCGTACGGCCAATACGTCATCGGTCGGATTACGGCGTCCAGCCCCGCATGACGGACGTCGCCGACAACTCCGATGATCTCGTCCTCGATATCATCCCATAAGATCTTGACGCGCTTGCCGATCGGATCCTCGCGCGGCCAGTATTTCTGCGCCATCGTTTCGTTGATCACGACGCGGCCCTTGGCATCGGCGGCGTCGCGCTCGCTGAACAATCGGCCCTTGAGGAGCGGCACGCCCATGGTTTCGAGGTAGTCGTGCGTGATGACGCGCACGTCAGTCACGGGTTCCTGGCCCTTCGGTGGCTCCGGCTGACCGATGATGCGCATCGACGTCGCCGCACCGAGGCCGGTCAACGGCAGAAAACTGATGGCGCCCGAAGTCTTCACGCCGGGAAGTGCATCGACTCGTTGGAAGAAGCGATCGAGAAACTGCCCGCGCTGATCCTGACCGTAGCGTGACTGCGGCAACGACAGCCGCATCGTCACCGTGCGCATGGGATCGAAGCCGGGATTCTGATCGAGCAGGCGGACGAAACTGCGCAGCAGCAAGCCTGCGCCAACGAGTAGCACGAGCGCCAGCGCCA
>AR_comb_assmDRAFT_10009193_pt1 | contig 20234 bp, 17 predicted proteins | sample ArasoioldDNA_FD_10543 | JGI IMG/M metagenome (IMG submission 10543) | reverse complement strand
CTTCAAGGTAAAAAATTTTGCTTGACGGTTATTATTCGTTTTTTCATACCTTTTAATTCTAAAGAATTTTTTATGAAACTCGCTTATTTCCCAGTTTTTTTTGTGTTGCTGGGCAACTGTTATTTGGCGGCACAACCACAACCACCGATTACCAAAAAGGAGACGAAGATTTTCAATGAACATGGAAACCAAAGAGCGGACGATTACTTCTGGTTAAACAATCGTAATGATACCAACGTGATTAATCACCTCAAAGCTGAGAATGTTTATACAGAAGCCTTTTTGAAGCCTACGGGCGAGCTTCAGAGAACACTGTATGATGAAATCGTCGGACGCATAGAACAGAAATACGAATCATTACCGTCAAAGGAAAATGGATATTGGTATTATGTCCGCTTTGAAAACGGGAAACAATACCCAAATAATTATCGTAGGAAAGGAGTGATGACCGCAAAAGAAGAATTACTGCTAGACGTAAATGAATTATCGGCAAAGTACAAGATATACCTGTTGCGGGATTGGTCAGTGAGCCGTACCAATGATGTTCTCGCATATGCCGTAGATACTGCCGGCGACAGGCGAAGCATTGTTTATATCAAGAATTTGAAAACAGGTGAGCTCTTTCCAGAAAAAATTTCAAATACATCGGCAAACATCGTCTGGGCTAATGACCCCAACACCATGTATTATGTACTGAACGATCCAACAGTGCGACCGTACAAGGTCATGAGGCATCACCTAGGTAGTGATCCTGCCGAGGACGTAGAAGTGTACAGCGAGAAAGACAGTACATATGGCGTTTCACTTTCGACCTCCCGGGACAATCACTACATATTTATTAATTCAGGAAGCACCACAACAAATGAGGTGCGATATCTCGATGCGAATGAGCAAAAAGCAAAACCTATACTGATCCAACAACGTGTGAAGGACCTATTGTACTCACCGACTGACGCTGTTGGGAACTTGTTTTATATCCGTACTAATCTGGAAGCAAAGAATTTCAAACTTGTTACGGCCCCTATTGCAAGGCCTTTAAAGGAAAATTGGAAAGATCTTATTGGTCATAAGCCCGGGGCCCTACTTCAACGGACGGAAATATTGAAAAATTATATCGTAGTTCAAAGAAAAGAAAACGGTTTAAATAAGATAACCATTATTAACAGAAAGAATAACAGCTCACGCAGTATCGATTTCGGAAATGCAGCCTATGTAGCTAATTTTGCCCTTCCCACTGATGAATACAACAGTGACAGCATTCGATATTCCTACACAACTATCACTTCCCCTAATGCACAATATGAATACAATCTTGCAACAGGACAAAAGAAATTGCTCAAACAGGATAAAGTAGGAGGTAATTATGATCCTTCTTTGTATATAGCGATTCGCGTGTGGGCGATTGCGAGTGACGGAACCAAAATCCCGGTTTCATTGGCCTATAAAAGAAGCATGCTGAGAAAAGATGGCTCCAACCCCTTGTATTTGTATGCGTACGGGTCATACGGTGCGAGCAGCGAACCGTTTTTCAACAGTTCTATCATTAGCATGCTGGATCGCGGATTTGTTTATGCAATTGCTCATATTCGAGGTGGCCAGGAACTGGGGAGGGAGTGGTACGAGAACGGAAAATTGCTTAAGAAGAAAAATACATTCACCGATTACATAGACGTAGCTCAATATTTAGTCCACGAAAAATATACATCAGCAGATCGGATCGTTGCTAACGGCGGTTCTGCCGGCGGAATGTTGATGGGAGCCATCACAAACATGCGGCCCGATTTGTTTCGAGTGGTTATTGCAGAGGTGCCATGGATGGATGTAATCACAGATATGTTCGATGCGAGCCTTCCACTGACAACATTGGAGTATGACGAGTGGGGCGATCCTAATAAAAAAGAATATTATGACTATATGATCACATGGTCACCGTTAGACAATGTAAGAAGGGCAAAATACCCGTCCATATTCGCGACTGGTGGTTTAAATGACACGCAAGTGCCCTATTTTTCCCCGGCAAAGTGGGTGGCAAAAGTGCGTGAGAATAATATCGGCGACAACCCGGTTTTATTTAAAGTGAACATGGGAGCCGGCCATGGAGGTGAATCAGGAAGATTTGAACGTCAAAAGTTAATTGCTATGAAGTACGCTTTTGCATTAAACCAGTTGGGATGGAACGAGCAGACAAGAACTTACAATGGGCTGAAGGCGTTTTAGGTCCGTCGATGTTTCCAAAAATGGTCTATGGCTTTTTATCAATTCAAAGGATTCATGCCCGTCGTTGATGCGTCATCATTTGTGCATCCACTTGCTGTCGTCACAGGCAACGTTGTCATAGGTAAGAATTGTTACATTGGTCCTGGTGCCGCTTTGCGTGGAGATTGGGGAGCAATTGTTGTGGAAGATGGTTGTAACGTGCAGGAGAATTGCATCATTCATATGTTCCCGGGTCTCACGGTGCTGCTGAGGTCATCCGCTCACATAGGTCATGGGGCAATTATTCATGGAGCGACCATCGGCAAGAATTGCTTGGTGGGAATGAACAGCGTAGTCATGGACAATGTCGAACTCGGCGATGAATGTATCGTCGGCGCACTTACCTTTATCAGGGAAGGTGAAAAAATTCCCAATCGAAGCCTCGTTATTGGTAACCCGGGAAAAATTATAAAAAAGGTGAGTGATGACATGATCGCGTGGAAAAGTCAAGGAACACAATTATACCAGGAACTGGCAAAAGAAATGTCCGGCAATTTTGAATCCTGTGAACCGCTCCGTGAACTTCCGCCTGACCGACCCCGGCAGGAGATTTTATATGAAACCTGGAATAAAATTAAGTCAAGCTAGTTTTGTTGCGGCATCGTAAAACTCCGAGCCTATTAGCGAGTATCCTGCCAAATCAGAGTTTCGTCTGTGGCAACCGTGAAAAAGTTTCGACATCCTCCGTCACCCTGTCCGGTAATGCCCCCGCTTGGTGCACAAATTATGCGGCAGTTCTTGTCGTATACGTAATTAAACTGATCGCAACAGGGAGAGCTAAAAAGATAAACGTAGGTATTTCCATATCGATAACGGCGCACAGTCGCCGGGGGATTGTATTTTGGCAAATGCTCGATTGCGTCAATTTTATCCAGGATGCATGCAGGAGTAGGAATGGACTTTTCTTTATTGCAGTTTTTCGTTTGGAAAACCAGAAACAGTGCTGCTGTAAAAACCCATTTCATACGGAGGGGTTAAGTTGTAAAGTCGGGTTGACGTGTCACAATAATTTTGCCAGATAAGAATGTTTTTCTCTTCTATTTTTTTGCAAAAATAATTCTTATAAACTCTAAAATCTTTGTAACTTAAATGTCCTAATCATTTTAATCAAAACCAGGAGTATGAGAAAAGATTTACACGGTTTCGCCCTTGCCCTCGCAGCCATAATTTCCAGCACAATTTCTTCGCAAGCCCAGGATCGTTTCGCGTATGTTATCAGTGACGTCAACCAAAATACAGCGGGTTGGACTGTGCTGCGTAAATTAAACCTTCAAACAGGAGTTTATGGCGACGCAATTTTTAATGGAGCAGATACAAAAGGTATCGCGTATGATGCAGTTTCCAAGAAACAAGTTGATGCGAACACCGGCGTCGGCGTAACAAATTATTCTCCGATGCCATTTGGAACCGGCGTTGCAGCTATTGCTTTCGACAAGAAGAACAACCGGCTTTATTACACTCCGATGTTTATTGATCAGCTTCGCTATATTGATTTAAAAACAATGAAAGTTTATTACTTCACTGATCAATTATTTACAGGTATCGCTAACACTCACAATGACGAGGGGAACGTTGTCACTCGGATGGTGATCGGTCCAGATGGGTATGGCTACGCCATCACTAACGACGGCAATTCCTTTATCCGGTTCAGCACTGGAAAAAAGTTAGTCGTTGAGCAGTTGGGAGCATTGGTAGATGATCCAAACAATACAGGTATTTCCATCCACAATCGTTGCAGTAGTTGGGGAGGCGACATGATAGCTGATGATGCTGGAAACCTTTACGTATTTACTGCACGTAACATGGTGTTCAAGGTCAATATTGAGACCAAGGTAGCATCCTGGCTTGGACCTATCAAAGGGGTGCCTGCAGATTTTACCACGAATGGAATTGTCGTAACTGATGATCAAAAATTGCTAGCAGGAAGCCAGGTGTATTCCAAGGGGTGGTTTGTGATTGATCCTAAGTCATGGAACGCTACAGAGTTCAAGGTGCCAAGCGGAATTTATCTTACGTCTGACCTTGCCAACAGCAATTATCTTTCGACGAAACCCAGGTCAGAAATCACCACGATTCCACAGCCCAATGTTCACACATCCAATACAATTCAATTGTATCCCAATCCCATGGGCATAACAGAGAATCAGTTTAAGATTCAATTTAATAAGCTCATTCCGGGCGACTATAATATCGAACTAACGGACGTGAATGGAAAGCAGATTTTGAGGCAGAGGGTTACAATCACAAGCGATGGGCAAACGCAAACTATAAATCTAAAAAAGAATACTGCGCAGGGAATTTATCTGGTAAAAGTTTCCGATATTTATAGTAAATCCATCTTTACCCAAAAATTAGTGGTCCAGTAAAGAGCTCTCTTAACTGAATCGCAAAAGCGTCGACCCCGTAAGGTCAACGCTTTTTTGTTTGCCACTTATGAAAAAGTACAACCCCACAAAACTCACGCAAGAAATTTGGCTAATCGTATTTATGTCCCTTGCTAAAGAGGAAGTCCCGATACGCTAGAGTGACCGTAAACTGCAGGAAGTTTTCCCTGATTAGATTTTGTGCTGTTGTTCCTCTTTTACCTCCTTCCACTGCCAACGTATACAACAAATTGCTAGCTAATTTCCCGCCCATTCCCGCAGTTATGCCAAATTCGTTTATTGGTGTGTTGTTCACCTGCAAATACGAGTTGCTGATGAATCCACCAAGCTGAAAATATCTTTTCTCGACTAGTTGTCCTCTCACATTTACATGTTGGGCAAATTCCATTCCCGCAGACAGTCGGCTGCTGTTTGTTAAAGCCCAGCCCTCACCCTGGATATTTAATGGCGACCAATTTTCAAAAATGTAATCCGCGGCAAATGTGGTTTTCTTGCTGTGTGTAAGTGTGACACCCACTCCATATGTGCGCGGTAAAAAAAACCGATCCTGCTTATCTATGTTCTCGTTCAGGATGGATATCGTATTTTCCGTCACCGTTATGGTTCTCTCGGCGGGGAGTTTTGTTTTATTCGCGTACTTGCCTCCTAAAGAAAAGTCCCATTCCTTATTTACGGCAAGAGAGTATATCGCGCCGACTTCAAACCTGGGGCTTCCAAAATAGTCTTGCTGTTTTGTTTGAATTGAACTTACCACTGTCGCGTTATTGATCGTCTCTGTTTGATTAATACTTCCAGCAATAATGGAAGATTTTAGTCCAACGGAAACATGCTTGCCGAGCGAGAAAGCGTTTATCCAATGGTAGTCATTTAGCCCCCCATTCCCTTCGTAAACAGCATCGTAAGTGTCACTACTCCCCACCACAGTCTTACTGCCACTAAAATTATAGTTCACGTTACTATATGGTTTGAAGCCAACACTACTCGCCCAGAAGTTATTTATTTTTACTCCGAGAGCAATTCCCTTCACCCAAAAGTCCCTGTTTCTTCGGTTAGTCTGATCAACGCTTTCTCCATCGTAGGTAACAGCTTTTCCCGTAAATGCCGCATTGAGAAAGTAAAAACTTCGCGGTAAGGCGGAAATATCCGCTGGGTTGTTATCAATATAGTACTCAGCCGACCGCGTGGCAATGCCCGTTCCGCCCATGCCACTTGTCCTGTTGTACACCCCCGTCTCGATATCACCAATTCCATATATTGAATACGGACTGTTCATGTTCTGCGCGAATAGCAATGAGGAAATAGAGGACATCAGCAAGATCAGTAAAATTCTTTGCCAGGTCATTTTCATTTGTTAACGGTGAATATTGTTAACTGTAACTGCGTCTTGAATGTTGCTTGTTTGCCATTGCCGATTACAGCCCTGTTTATTTCTCGCGTCCCAGTCCTTTCAATAACAAACACCCCGCGATCGTCCGTGCCGCTCGTTGTTAATAGACCATTGATAAAGGATGTCACGTCAATCTTGTAATAAGTATTCAAGCCATAGATCTCATCTTCCACCGGTGGTGTATCGTTTCCAACTACCGCACCAATGGTGTTTGTCGCGTCCGTTTGTGCCAGGTACAAACTTCCTGGGAGCTTAAGCTTTTCATACGTCTGACCCATGGGTCGAATTACCAATACAGCTTTTTGAAGTTTGACTATCTTATCGGTAGTAAGAATTCCCTTGATCGATGGAAAGATTATTTTCAAAAGCACGCCCGCGCCATACTGCGTAAACGAAATGTGATTCGTTAACTCCGATGGGTATTCTTTTGTTGACGGGAGACTTAACAAAGTTCCTGTTCTGTCAGTCAGGATTTGGTTAAAGGAAAAAGTATTGAGCTTGGCGGGAAAATCGATTGAGTTGCTTGCGGGCAATGGAACCGTTGTGTGGTAATAAATACGAAGGTCAATAGTTGCGGGATTGAGCCCATAGACGCTGGTGGTGTCACCATCATCAACCGAAAGTCGTATCCCCTTAAAATAATTTTGAAAGCCGTCATCGCTCGTAACTTCGTCAGCTTGCGTTTGAAGTTTCTGAAATAACTCCATGCCTTTTACGTCACTTAACCTAATGCTTACAGAGTCATCCACTGAAGGACGTAATCTCACAGACTTGGCGCCCAATGAAACGGGCTTGACGGGAAAGTCAGATGTATTGTATAGATTATTATTATAGATATAATTAATAGCCTGGGATAATTCATCCACATTGAGTGTTTGTGCCCTGCTCGTGTCACCATAATAATATTTATTGAGATACACGATCAGGCACGTCGAATCGTAATGGGAAGCGGAGGGTATTGTTACGGTTTGCGAAGGAATGGTCATTTGAAAAAAAGGCTTGGTTGACACATTGCCAAGGTAGGGATCCTTGTATCTGCCAACCAGCAATGAGCTCACGTTGTTGGTCACAAAGGAATCAAGTAACAAGGTTGAAAGTTTTGGTTCGACTGTGTCAATGTAAACAAGATTGCTGTAATTGTTGTCCGGGACGTTTCCGAAGTGAATGTCAGTCCTGGAGCATGAAAGCCAAAAAAGGGATACAAAAACATCAAGCAGAACGGCAATCCTTTTCTCAGTTACCATTTAACCGCGATTTATTTGTATGCGCAATTTATCCGTGTGCCTAACAGGTAAAGTGTTATAGTATATTAAGCAGTGTAACTAATCTGCGAATTACATTGCAAAATCGATGAGTCATTCGGCCCCGACAATTGAGAAAAGAATCTAAACAAGGCTATGAACTATCAGCGTGCGAAGTGTATATAGTCTTAGAACGCTGCTTCATCTATCTACTTTTTCGGTTTGTCTATTTTAAGACCTTCTTCGCAATCGTTGCTGATACTTTTATCAAAAATTCATTTATGCGAAAACTGTATGCGTATCTCTTGGGGGGATTTTTGATCGGCTCATCATTTTTTATTACCCAGAGTTGTGTGAAATCTTCCACTAGCACGAATACTTTGATTGGTGATTGGGCGCGCAGTTCAGATTTTGATGGCAATGCAAGAAGTGAGGCTTCCATATTTGTCATCGGGGATTACGCTTATCTAGCTACAGGTTCAACAGATAGAGACCGTTTCAAAGATATCTGGGAATACAATCTAAGCCGGCAGTACTGGTCACAAAAAGCCGATCTCCCCGGGCCGGCGCGGAATTCAGCAGTTGCACTTAGCATTGGCAGCAAAGGATATGTTGGCACAGGATACGACGGAGCAAATATGCTGAGTGATTTTTGGGAATACGACCCGGATACCAACCAATGGACACAAAAAGCAGATTTTACCGGTGGTGCACGCTACGACGCTGTAGCTTTTTCTGTAAATGGTGAAGGATATATTTCCTGTGGATTCAATGGCAACTATCTTAAAGATCTTTGGCAATATGATCCGCCGACAAACCAATGGACACAAAAAGCAAGCATCGGCGGTACGAAACGTTCCGCCGCTATGTCGTTTGTGATTAATAACAAAGGTTACATCTGCTCAGGAAACAATAATGGTTCCGCATTGAATGATCTTTGGATGTATGACCCCGCTGCCGACATGTGGACTGAAAAAAGAAAATTAACAAACGTGAGCAGCGATACTTACGACGATGGTTATACCAACATTGCGCGCTACAATGGCGTTGCGTTTGTGATGGGCAACTTGGTCTATATAACTACCGGGGAAAGCGGTTCATTGATCTCTGACACCTGGATGTATGATCCCGCCGCCGATCTATGGACAAAGAAGACATCCTTTGAAGGTACAGCACGAACAGGTGCTGTTGCATTTTCGTTAAGTGGTCGCGGATTTGTGCTCACGGGAAGAAGCGGATCCCTTTCTTTTGATAACATGTATGAATGGCACCCGGACAATTCAGAAGACGCTAATGACAATTAAACACAGCACGATCGTACTCGCAATTTCAGTCGCTGTAGCGATAACGCTTCCATTTTATTACCTGGCCCGGACAAAAAACGTCGATTACAAAATTTTTTATACCAGGGCTGGATGGGGTTACGATATTCTCGTAGATAAAAGACTAGTCATTCACCAGGAATGCGTTCCGGTGTTAGCGCAGAAAAAAGGATTCGCCACGGAGCAATCGGCCAGGGCTGTTGCCAGGATTGTCGTTCACAAGCTGAAAAATAATCAGGTGCCAACCCTTACCTACGGAGAACTTATCCAAGTCTCACACAACTGAAAACACCGCGTAACCAGTGATGAATTTGTTTTATTCCCTCTTTGGATTTCAAAAATCGAAAAGCAAGTCCAGCCTACTGCTCGTTGTTGTTGTTCATGCGCTTAGTTGGTGTCTTTTTTTTCTAGTTCCATTTTTGTTCTATCCGGTGAAATTCGTCGACAATCAGTTCTGGTTGCGCGAGTCAGTGATCAAGGTATTTCCGATCGGGTTGTTTTATTTGAATTATTACTTTTTGTTGCCACGATTTTTCGAAAGAAGAAAATACGCTGTCTATTTTTCCTTGGTATTTGCCACGATACTAGTGGTTGTTACAACAGATATTGCTTTGAAAAACGGATCTTTCAATCGGCACTCGCATTTTCATGGCATTTCGATCGGTGCTGCGCTTGAAAAAAACTCCGGTAAGAAAGCTTCTCTCTACGGTCCTGGCTCGCCCTCGCCTGATGTGATCTTCCCATCTGATTCTGGACTGCCTGAATTTCCTTCACATCCATTAAGAGAACCAACAATTTTTCACATTCCGGCTCGAATTCTTTTCTTGTCTTTTAACCGGGTGGCATCCCTGTGTATGCTGATGGTTTTGTTGAGCGGCACGATACGACTGGGTCTTTCCTTCATAAAAAACCAAAACGAAAAGAAATTATTGGAGAATGCAAATCTGAATGCCGAATTGAACTTTTTGAAGTCGCAGATCAATCCGCATTTTTTATTTAACACTTTAAACGGCATCTACTCGCTCGCACATAATCGTTCAACGCAAACAGAAGAGGCCATTCTAAAATTATCCGAGCTCATGCGTTATATCTTATATGACTCGGGTACTGAAAAGGTGGAACTGGCAAAGGACATTCAGTACATTACAAACTACGTCGATCTGCAGCGGTTACGTCTTTCTTCCAGGGTGCTTGTGAATTATGAAGTGAAAGGAAATCTTACCGGTACTATTGCTCCTCTTTTGCTGATATCGTTTATTGAAAATGCATTTAAGCACGGCATTAGTTATACTCGCTCTTCTTCCATTCACATTTCGATAACAGTTTTTGAAGAAACATTAACACTGGTTGTGGAGAACCCCATCGTTGAAAACAATAGTTTCGTAGGAGGAGTCGGGTTGAAGAATGTAATAAGGAGACTTGATCTTTTGTATCCGCAAAAACATTCTTTAGACATCGTAGACAACGGTCGCTTGCATGTCGTCAACTTAAAACTCAATTTAGAAAGTGATTAGCTGCTTGTTAATTGATGATGAGCCTTTGGCTTTGCAGGTTTTGGAAGACTTCGTAAACCGGACGTCCTACCTAAAGTTGGAAGGTAAGTTTGAGGAGCCATTTGCTGCGGTTGACATACTTGAGACAAAAAAGATTGATCTTCTCTTTCTCGACATAAGGATGCCCGATATCTCGGGCATTGAATTTTTCAAGTCGCTTAATTACAAACCCCAGGTGATTTTTACTACCGCTTACAGTGAGTTCGCCATGGATGGCTTTGAGTTAAAAGCAATGGATTACCTGTTAAAGCCAATTTCCTTTGAAAAGTTTGCCTCGGCCTGTAACAGGGTGAAAGATTTCTTAGAGAGCAAAAACGGAAAGTCGTCGAAGAGCCGTGACTATTTTTTTATTAATGTGGCTCACAAGCTTCATAAGATTTTTTACAATGACATTCTGTACCTCGAAGGATTTAAGGACTACACCAAAATTTATTTATCCAACTTATCTTCACCGTTACTGGTACTGCACAACCTAAAATACTTTGAAGAGTTGTTGCACGAAAACGAGTTCATACGAATTCATCGCTCGTATATTGTTTCCATCCGAATGCTGAATACCATTTCTCGTAAATTAGTAACTATTGGCAGCAGATCATTACCGGTAAGCGACAATTACCGAGATAACTTATTTTCCTCGATACAACAGTTGTCTGATCGCATACAATAAAAAATTCGAAAATCCGAATGTCGAAATCCGAAAGCTACCAAATAGGATAAGGTAGCTCTAATTATTTTTTGGATTTTCGAAAGACTTACAACCATAATTTCCCTTGAAAAAACAAGAGGCTGACTCCGTTTGAATCAGCCTCCTGCAACAGATAAAGTTGTTTTCTTATCTGCCGCGACTCCTGCTTCGACTGCCACTACTGCGACTACTGCGACCCCTTCCGCGGTCATCGTCTTCGCCCCATCTTGCTCTTCCTCCTTTCCTCGCTATACGTCTTACTTCTTCGCGTGGCATTGTGGCAAATCCTCTTCTTCCGGAACGACTCGTCCGACGATTTGATGATGAAGAAGATCGTTTTGAAGTACGCCCACGTCCGTAGTCATCGTCGTCCTCTTCATCTTCCCACCTTGCTCGTCCACCTCTGCGACCAATTTGCGAATAAAATTCCGGACCATATTCCTCGCTAACTGCTTCGCCACCTCTGCGGCCAATGTCTTCATAGAACTCAGGACCGTACTCATCGCGAACACGTTCTCCACCACGACGACCAATCTCCTCATAAAATTCCGGACCATATTCGTCGCGAACGGTTTCACCACCCCGACGACCGATGTCTTCATAAAAGTCATGACCATGCGATCTTGCGGTGGCTTCTCCACCCCTCCGCGCAATACGGCGGCGTTGTTCAGGGTCCATACTACCAAATCCTCGTCTTGAACTGCTGCCTCGGCGTCCCGAACTGCTCCGACCGCGTGACGAAGAGCGTCTCCCTCTCCTGTTATCTTCGTCCTCATCATATTCTTCGTCCTCTTCCCCGTAACCAGTGTCTTCATATTCATCTTCATCACGGTCATCCCAATCTTCATCGCGATGCCTGTTTCTTACACGCTGCCCTTGGTCCTCGTCATAATCTTCGTCATAATCGTTTTCATATTCGTCGTCATAATCTCTACCGCGTCCGCTGTGAGAAGCCCGTCCTCCTTCACTGGTAATACGGCGACGGCGATCCGGATCCATAGAGGCAAAACCTCGGTTTTCTGATCTTCGAGCCATAGTTTTTGATTTTGTGCCTGCACGGCCTCGGATAAATTATCGATAGCCGTTCAGACGGGGTTAACGAATAATAGATACATCACCTTGCGTGAAAGACAAATGGCAGCAATAGAAGTGTAGAACATATTCTACAAAACTGGGGTTGAGGGATCAACTCTCAACAGCTTCGTAACTGTAATAATTATATAAGGCGAATTCGTCATGTCGCTTCATGAGCAACCAGTTGTTCCGGTCGTTTCTCATCAGCACAAACTCTCCTACAAGTTTCGTCCCTTGCAAAAAGAATTTCAGCGATCCTTCTTGCAAAGATTCGAGTGCTTCATATTCGGACAACACATTACCGTTGTCGTCGATAGGTATGTAATTACCCTTATCCCATGCCCGCAAGTCTTCTTCAGTTAGCGGGTGGTCCAGGGTTTCGAGGATATTGTTTGCTACAATTTCATCTTGCATTGCGTGTCTGCGATCAAGTGGATTCATTGATGGCACATCGGGCACAGCCCAACTTTTGACCCCATTTAATTCAATGGTAAAATCAAATTTGAGGCCCTCATCGTTGTTTTTGCGATGAATCACGAATCTCAAATGGTCATTATCTGATCTTTTTTTGCAGGCAGGTTCTCCTGAACGCAGGGTTTTCAGTTCTCTAAACATATTGATAATATTTGGGAGACTTTGTTGGTCTTTCTCGACTTTATAATGCTGAAAAAACTTTGCCAAAGCCAAAAGAAAAAATCGTCGGGTCGGAATGGAAGTAACGAAAGAGAGTGAAAATTGTTTTGGCTGAAGACCGTGTTAACATCACTATGTGATCAGCATGACCAATTAGTAAAAACTTACTTTTGTCGCCTCAAAAAATTTTTGTGGAAAAAAGCAACTTCGTTGATCAAATACGGGTGTACTGCAGAAGCGGTCACGGCGGCGCTGGCAGTAAGCATTTCTTGCGAAACAAGATGACTGCTTTCGGTGGCCCGGATGGAGGTAATGGAGGTCGGGGTGGGCACGTTATTTTAAAAGGTAACTCCCATTTATGGACGCTGCTGCACCTACGTTATTACAAAAACATTTTAGCTGAAAATGGAGAAGCTGGGGGCGGCAATAATAAAACAGGACGCGACGGCACCGATATAATAATAGAGGTACCACTCGGGACCATCGCAATTGATGAGAAAACCGGAGAAAAGGAGGTTGAAATATTGAAAGACGGAGAAGAGACCATTTGGCTCGAAGGCGGGAAAGGTGGGCTTGGCAATACTCACTTCAAAACTGCTACGAACCAGGCGCCTGAGTATGCGCAACCCGGACTGCCGGGCGTGGAGGGATGGAAGGTTTTGGAGTTAAAAGTGTTGGCTGACGTCGGCTTGGTAGGACTTCCAAATGCCGGAAAGTCCACGTTGCTTTCTGTGGTTACAGCGGCCAAACCCAAGATTGCAGACTATGCGTTCACCACAATCACCCCAAATCTTGGCATGGTTGAGTACCGCGACGGGAAAAGTTTTTGCATCGCCGATCTGCCAGGAATTATTGAAGGCGCTGCTGAAGGCAAAGGGTTAGGTCATCGTTTTCTGAGACACATCGAGCGTAACCCGGTGCTATTGTTCCTGATTCCTGGGGACAGTTCGAATCATAAAAGAGAATTTGAGATTCTCACAAAGGAACTGGAACAGTACAACTCGGAATTATTGCACAAGCAATTTGTAATAGCGGTGAGTAAAAGTGACTTGCTTGATGAAGAATTGATGACGGCTATTGAAAAAGAATTACCGCGCGACATACCTCATGTTTTCATTTCTTCTCTTACAGGAAAAGGCTTGATTGAATTAAAGGATTTGCTGTGGCAGGTTTTAAATGTTCAACCCGTGTAGAAGCAAGGCAGCCTTGTTGGTACGAAACAATTAAAGTCATTATGTATTTGAGGAAATTAAAGTACGTTTGTCGCCTAATGAATTTTTAGAAACAAATAAGCAATCATGAGAAAACTTTTAATCACTCTTATTTTAGTTGGGGTCCTTTTCATCAAGTCTTTTGCTGATGAGGGCATGTGGTTACCCTTGCTGTTGGGCCAGCAGGTGTATAACGACATGGTGAAAAAGGGATTGAAACTGACAAAGGAACAGCTCTACAGCATCAACAAGGCTTCGTTGAAAGATGCCATCATCATTTTCGGCAGTGGATGTACTGGCGAAATAGTAAGTCAGGATGGACTGATTTTTACAAATCACCATTGCGGCTACGAAGTAATTGCTTCAGCCAGCACCGTGGATCACAATTATTTGAGGGACGGCTTCTATGCAAAATCAAGAGGGGACGAAATTCCCGCTGAAGGTTTATCGGTGCAATTTCTTTTAAGAATCGAGGATGTAACGAAAGAAATAATGGATTCCCTGCAGGGGTTGTCAGGAATGGAGCGCGTGCAACGGCAGCAGAGGGTGATTCTCAACATCAACAGCAGGCTTTCCGATACGGCTAATGCCATTGAAGCAAGGGTGAGTCCATTATTCAAAGGCAACCAGTTTTTGGTATTCACCTATTTGCGGTATCGCGACATCCGTCTTGTGGGGGCGCCGCCCGAGAGTATCGGCAAGTTTGGAGGAGATACGGACAACTGGGAATGGCCGAGGCATACGGGTGATTTTTCAATCTTCCGCGTGTACATGAGTAAAGATGGTAAACCCGCAAGGTATTCCACGGATAACGTCTCGCTCAAGCCAAAATGGTTTTTGCCTGTTTCCATTAAAGGCCTTAAAGATGGGGACTACGCAATGATCTATGGGTATCCGGGAAGCACCAACCGGTACGAAACATCGTACGGTGTGAAACAAAAAATTGACATCGATAATCCCACGCTGGTAAAGCTTCGTGATGTGCGGTTGAAATACATGTTTGAGGAAATGAAAAAAGATCCCGCAGTGAAGTTGCAACTATCTCCTTCGTATGCAAGTATAGCTAACTATTGGAAATTTTACGATGGAGAGACCAAACAGCTCATCAAATATGACGTCTATGGCCAAAAGAAAAAAGCCGAAGAACAATTCATTACCTGGGCAAGGGGAAAGCCCGAGTACGAAAATATTTTTACTGATTGGTCCAAGGCTTATGATGACTGGCGTCCTTATTCGAAAAACAGGATGTATATGAATGAAGGGATTTATGGTTCTCCCCTGATCATGTTTGCCGGAAGCTTAATACAATTGGAGACTGCGTTGGTGAGTACAAAATCCACGCAGGCCGATCTAAAAAAGGCACTTGACATGGCTAATAGGTACAGGAAAAATTTCCTCGAGGAGGAGAACAAACCGTCGGACCAAAATATACTGGCCGCAATCACGAAGATGTATTATGATGATATACCCCAGGATCAGCACCCAACTGGCTTTTACAATAATTTGCGGAATCAATACGGTGACCTCAAGGACGAAGGCACGTACAAGAAATTCGCTGCTGATGTTTTCAAGAACACGATGATCTTTGACGACGCACGTTGGAATAATTTCATTGCGCTGCCTGACGCAAATAAGTTGCAACAAGATCCTGCATTTGATTTTGCCAGCACCTTCACTAAGAATTACAATACCAAGTACTCCCCATATTTCCAACAATTCACTGCAAAGAACACCGAGTTGGGACGACTGTACTTGAAAGGCATTATGCAAATGGATACGGTGAAGGCAAAGAAAATGTATCCCGATGCCACGTTTACGATGAGAGTTAGTTTTGGGAATGTAAAAAGTTACAATCCGCGAGACGCGGTACATTACAATTATGTTACCACTGCTAAAGGCATCCTTGAAAAATATGTACCCGGTGACTACGAATTTGATCTCCCTGAAAAAGCGGTTCAGCTTATGCGTAGCAAAGATTTCGGTCAGTATGCTGATAAAACCCTAAAAGACCTTGTCGTTGGTTTCATTACAACTAATGACATCACAGGTGGTAACTCAGGATCGCCGGTCATCAATGCCAATGGCGAATTGATCGGTTTGGCCTTCGATGGGAATTACGAAGCATTAAGTCATAAGATTGCATTTGATAAAGATCTCAATCGCACTATTTGTGTTGACATTCGCTATGTGCTATGGTGCATTGATAAATTGGGAGGAGCGCAAAATGTGATCAAAGAGTTGAAGTTGATGAAATAGCGTAGTGTGATCTTTTTATCAAGGCCATTCGTTACTTTGGGTTCGAATGGCTTTGTAGTTCTAACGTTGTAAATGACATTTTGGTAACGCGCAAAACGATATCCCTATTTCTTGTTTTTATCTCTTCTCAGCTGACATATTCTCAAGTTCGGATGAGTATTGCAACTGATCTCTGTGCGCAACGAAGTTTTAAAGAGGGGCAGCGGTTTTGGGCGCTAGGACAAAACATTGTCGTGGATTGGCACTTCAGCTCAAAAGGCACTGCATACGGCCTCATTTCCTATTATTCAGTTGGGAAATTTGAAAACTCGTTAACTGCTACAGCAAAATCATCAGCTACTACACCGCAACAAATTAGTTTTACCAATAACGCGGAGGTTCGTTTCCATCAAATTTCGCTCGGGTGGAAGCAGTACCTGGTCGGAGCATTTGACGCGGAAATAAAGTGGAATCTCTACACTGTTACAGGGTTTGGGTTGATGTTCGGCAAGGCAAAGAATAGCTTTTCAACCGTGATTGATACGTCGTTATATAATCCGCCGGACTATCCCCTTAGCGGCAGCGGTCATTTTAAGCGACTAACATTTGATTTGGGCTTGGGTTGGGAGATACCGCTATCAGCCGCAGCATTTGTTTATTCGGAAGGAAAGGTTTGGATTCCGACGACCGATTACCCCAGCAAATACCTTCTCGTCAACGATAACGCGCCTCTCGTAGCAATTCTTTCCCTAGGATTGCGTATACTGTTTTAATTAATAAGTTCTACAAATGGCTAAAAAGAAGTTACAGATCAAAAGTATTGGCCTTCATAAATTGATGATTCCTTTAAAAGAGCCCTTTGTTATTTCGTTGGGTACTCAGTACGATGCGGAAAGTGTTATCGTAGTCCTTAAAACGGATGATCAAACCGGCTTCGGTGAATGCAGTCCCTATAAGAGTATTAATGGAGAAAGTTTAGACACTTGTTTCATTGTTGGGCAATACCTGGGTAAAGTGTTAAAGGGAATGGATGCATTGGACATCAAGGGCTGCGTGCGCGCCATGGACAAAACGATTTATGGTAACAACAGCATCAAGAGTGCGTTTGACATGGCGCTTTATGACATTGCGTCTCAGCACGCGGGGGTGCCACTATTCAAATACCTTGGCGGAAAAAACAATAAAACCCTGGTCACAGATTACACTGTTAGTTTGGGCAATGCAAACAAAATGGCAGAAGATGCCGCAAAGTACAAAGCAGAAGGTTTCCCCGTGATCAAAGTAAAACTGGGACAAGGCACAAACAAGGACGCTGAACGTATTCACCTGATCCGCGAAGCCGTCGGTTATGAAATTCCATTGCGCATTGACGCCAACCAGGGCTGGGATGTAAAAACGGCCATTGATACTCTCCAAGAATTGGAGCGATACAACATACAACATTGCGAGGAGCCCATCCCCCGTTGGGACTTTATGAGGCTACGAAAAGTTCGAAAGAAGAGCCCGATTCCAATAATGGCCGATGAGAGTTGTTGCGATCATTATGATGCAGAAAGATTGATCGATTTAAAGGCATGTGACATGGTCAACATTAAACTTGGAAAATCCGGCGGCATCTATGACGCGTTAAAGATTATTTCCCTGGCGGAAAAAGCAAAAATGAAAATGCAGGTGGGTGCTTTTATGGAATCACGGTTAGGGATGACGGCCTTTGCTCATCTGGCTTTATGTAGCGATGATATTTTGTATTGCGATTTTGATACGCCCTTGATGTTCACGGAGGATCCCGTGAGCGGCGGATTGACATACCACGAAAACGGCATTGTAAAAGTTCCGGAGGCCACGGGATTGGGCGCAACCATAGACGAAGGGTATCTTGCGAAATTTGAGCATATCATTTTGTAACGCAAAATGTTTTTTTATGAGACGTGTATTTTTTCTACTGGCATTATTTGTTTACAGCCACGGTTATTCACAAATTGATAGCACGCTAATTATGAGGATTAAGGCCCTGGACACGGCAGACATGGTAAAAATGGATACGATGGCGGTGTCTAATGACTCTTTTTCGAAAAAAGTAAGAGCGCTTAGGAGTGAACAAAAGGGGCTCACACTTGAAACCATTTTACGATTAAAAATCGCAGAGGAACAGCAAAAAGATACCACGCATTCAAAAGAGTTCTATCACAAATTAGTCGAGGAAGTGACAACGGGAAAGACCAGCCAGTTGCTTGAAAATAGCGTGATCAACATTTACAGAAGAACATTCACCGAAAAAGAACTTGATGAACTGATGGCTTTTTACAAAACTTCAGCCGGGCAGAAAATGAATACGGAGTACTTATTGGTGCTTGTACAATCGGTGAAAGACGCCGAGCAATTGTTGAAATTGGCGGCAAAAAAAATACAATAATAATTCTTGTGATGTCGGTGGAGTACTGCGTCTATTAATTTTTTGCAAGATATTGTCGCAATCAACCCGAGAATTGGCGTAGCTGTACCGCCAATGATTTGGCATTTGACTTTACTTTTATATCAGCTCAAGACGGTGTAAAACTTGGAGCTATTCTTGTGGCGGAAAAAGTTTCATTCTCTAAATTTTTTAAAAAATTCTTATGCAAAAAATAACTCCATTCCTATGGTTTGACACTCAGGCCGAGGAAGCCGTGAATTTTTATTGTGCTGCCTTCAAGAATTCAAGAATGGGCAGCGTTAGCCGGTATGATGAAGCAGGAGCAAAGGCATCGGGAAGGCCTAAAGGCTCCGTGATGACTGCAAACTTCCAATTAGACGGGCAGGATTTCGTTGCGTTAAACGGGGGTCCTGAATTTAAACTGAATCCTTCGGTGTCATTTATCGTTAACCGCCAAACCGCAGATGAAGTACAGGATTTATGGAACACCTTGTCTCCGGAAGGCTCAGTCCTCATGCCACTTGACAAATACCCGTTCAGTGAAAAATACGGGTGGATACAGGACAAATATGGTGTGTCATGGCAATTGATATTGGCTGGGGGCGAAATAAAACAGGCCATTATTCCGGCACTCACGTTTGTTGGTGGGGTTTGCGGCAAAGCCGAAGAGGCGATAAACTTTTATACTTCAGTTTTCAAAAACTCAACGGTTGGAACTATTTTCCATTACGAACCTGGTCACGAACCGGATAGTGAACAAAATGTAATGTTTGCTGATTTCAAACTGGATGGACAATGGTTTGCCGCCATGGATAGTGCAGGTGAGCACAAGTTTGCGTTTAATGAAGCCGTTTCGTTTATGGTAAATTGCGAGAACCAGGAGGAAGTAGATTACTACTGGCAAAAACTCACCAACGGTGGACAAGAGAGTGTGTGCGGCTGGCTGAAAGACAAATTTGGACTCTCATGGCAAGTAACTCCTACAGCCTTGATGAGGATGCTGGCTGATAAAGATCCGGTGAAGGCACAGCACGTTATGGAGGCGATGCTGCAGATGAAGAAGATTGACTTGAGAAAACTAGAACAAGCATACAATCAAAAAGAGGAGTTGAGCGAGGCGTGAAAAAATGTGAAACGTGAGACGTGAGACGTGAAAGGTGGGAAAATTTTCACGTTTGACGTTTCACGTTTGACGAATTGCTCTTCACGGGTGCATTGTCCTTCCACCGCCACAAATACATCGATGCATAGGTGCGGTATGGGCTCCATTGGTCTGAAATTTTCACTATCTTTTGCATCATAATTTTTTTCTTACGATGTTTTAGATCGTACAATTTTATCACCGCCTGTTGCAGGCCTAAATCATCAACCGCAAATACATCTTCCCGGCTTAGGGCAAACATGAGCAACATTTCCGTCGTCCATCGTCCAACACCTTTTATCTGCGTAAGATATTCGATCACCTCCTGGTTGCTCATCTTTGAGAGCATTTTGTGATCCATTCCTTTTTCGATTTGAAAGCGAGCCACGTTCTGAACGTAGTTTACTTTGGCATTGCTTAATCCAATGGCTCTTAATTTTTCAAAAGGGGTATTTACGATTTGATCCGGGCTTGGCTCCCCACCATAGAGGTCAACAAACCGTTTCCTGATAACGTTGGCCACTTTGGTGGACAGTTGCTGGCTCATGATGGAATAGCAGAGATATAAGTATAGGTTCTTTTGCTTGTTGAGTTTAAATGTCCCGTGTTGCTCAATGAGCTTCTTTAATTTTTCATCCCTGCTGAGATGTTGGACGTATTGCATGAGTAATAAAAATTCGAAATTCGAATATCGAAATT
>AR_comb_assmDRAFT_10024992_pt1 | contig 20236 bp, 19 predicted proteins | sample ArasoioldDNA_FD_10543 | JGI IMG/M metagenome (IMG submission 10543) | reverse complement strand
TAAATCAACGGCAACTGCAGGAGTGAATCGAATACACCATTCTGCAAGACTGTTCAATAATTTATCTGACAATCCTGGCTTGTCGTCAAAGATTTTTAACGAAGGAATGATTACTCTCGCATCTGCCACTACCATATTGATATCTATACCCTGGGATTCTGCAAACGAATTCATAGCAGTGATCACCATTCGCCCATGGTCAGGAGATGCTAAGACAAATGGGGCATCACCTGTAAAATATTGGTGACGAACAAACCAGTCCGTTCTTAAGTAACGGAACCATATCGAAACAAATCGCTTTGACATGTCACCCCGTTTTCTTTTGTTCTTCAAATTGAATTGGAGTCACCGTGGGGACATGTCGGAATCTATTAGAAGCCCACTCTATTTGCCAGGACCCTGGTTTGCCATTGCGAACTTTCAATAGCTCTACATTCCATCGGGGGAAACCGACTCCTGGTATATCACCCGGTAACAAACTTGGTAATGGAGTGATCTTCCACCGAGTGACGCAAGAGGTAATATTGAAAAGATTTTGTGTGTGATGTAGAATAAGTCCTGTAACTCCGCTTTGCTCAACCGCTAATTGAAGTCGCCTGGATGCTGTAAAACTGATTTGTTTTGTCTCAGCTATTACGGTTGTCAGGCTATCACACTTGAGTGCTTCCTCCATAGCCCATAAAACATCCTTTTGTTTATGAACGTCGAGAAAAATAATTTTATCCGGTTCTATTCCAAAAAGTTTGAGAGCTGGAGGAAAGATATTTCGTGAAGAACTAATCCACATAGATACTCCGCCATTTCGCATAAATGTTGAAAGCAGGCCTGCAATAAAGCCACAACTGGCAGTTGCATGTTCTATTTGATTATAACAAAACTCATGTATGGCTGCAAAAGGAAAAGAGGAATTTGGAAAAGCATATTTCATTGGTCCAAGACCTACGTCGACAGGTGTAGTCCCCAATGTAGATTTGAGTCCCTGTAGAGGAAGAATATCCCTTCGCAATTGTGCGATAATATCTGCTTTTGTTGCAGGCATGTAGAATATTAGCCAAGGGTTAGTGCTTAGATTTTTAGCAATGTAACTAAAAAAATTAGTAATGGAATATATTTTTTGCTACTTTTTATTATTCTCTCATTACCAATAAATTCTCTGATCGATTTTAAACAAAAACCTCAGCAAAAGCTGAGGTTTGTTCTAATGCGATGGTGAAGGTGCATGTATACCTTCTGCGATTTCTTCAATCATTTTTCTATTAAAAGCCTCAAGATCTTCAGGGCTTCTGCTCGTGACCAGGCCATTGTCCACAATTACTTCGCGATCGTGCCAGTTAGCGCCGGCATTTTTTAAATCCGTTTGGACTGATGGATACGAAGTAAGGTCTCTGCCTTCAATCAAACCCGTTTCAATTAAGAGTTGAGGGCCATGACAAATTGCAGCAACAGGCTTACCCGTTTCCAAAAAATCCTTTGCAAATTCTACTGCATCTTCATTCCTTCTTAGCTTATCTGGATTTAAAACTCCGCCAGGCAACATTAATGCATCGTAATCGTCCGCCTTCACATCGGCGATATTCTTATCAACCGCTAGTTCAATACTCCAGTGATCATGATCCCATGCTTTTACTGTTCCTTTTTGTGGTGATACGATATGAACAATAGCGCCTGCATCTTCCAAAGCCTTCTTTGGACTTGTCAACTCAACTTCTTCAAAGCCATTTTCTGTGAGAATGGCTACGGTCTTTCCGTTCAACTTTGTCATAATAAAAAATTTAAAAATGAAAACTTAATGAAAGAACAACAAAAACCAGACCTTATGATACAGCTACGTTTTCTTGTTTTAATTCACCCAGTTGTGATTGTAAATATTTGATGACCTCGTTGTGAATTGTCCATTCAATTGGGGTAAAGAAACTACAGAATGTTGATGTTTTTCTAATCGCCTGGCGCGACTTTCAATTTACTTTCATATAAATGTTTCGAGATGTCAGCGGTGAAGCGGTGAAAACTTTCACAACTAAAATTTAAAGTCATGTTCGCTTTTAAAAACAGGGTTCAGCTAATCGGGAACCTCGGTGGTAAACCAGAAATTAAAAAAACAGAGAATGGCAAGAAGTTGGCGCAGTTTAATTTGGCAACAAGCGAGAGCTTTAGAAATGGAAAAGGAGAAAACATAAAGGAAACGCAATGGCACCGTGTTGTAGCCTGGGGCAAGGTTGCAGAAATTGCTGAAAAATATCTTGACAAGGGTAAACACGTTGCGATAGAGGGCAAACTGGTTAGTCGTACCTATAGTGATAAGAACGGAGCTAAAAAATATATTTCTGAAGTGCAGGCAAATGAGATGTTACTCCTGGGAGCCAGGCAATCATCTTAAATCCACATGTACAACTCTTGCGACGATGGAATTCACCTTCCCATGTAAACCATTAGTATTTGAACATCGCTGGGGTTAATTCCCGAAATTCGACTCGCTTGTCCAAGGGTCCGTGGTTTTATTCTTGTTAGCTTCTCCCTGGCTTCGTTACCTAACGCCTGGATTTTCTTAAAGTCAAAATTTTCTGGGATCTCGAGATCTTCTAATTGACTCATTTTTTGGACTAACTCCTTTTCCTTTTCTATGTAAACGTCATATTTAATTTGGATAGAGGCCTGTTCAATTGTATCAATTGGAAAATGATTTAGAGTTTCCTTCAGTTTTGGCAGATGAGTAATTAAATCATCTAGTTCAATGTCGGGACGCAGTAATAGTTTTTCGGCCTTTTGTTTTTCAGTGATGGTAGCAGAATCAATGGCTGCGAGATAATTATTGATTTCGTCTGGTTCGATGATAAATTCTTTTAGTGCGAGCTTTATTTTATCTACGTTTTCTTTTTTTCGAATTACTCTTTCCATTCTTTCCTGTGATGCGAGTCCCAAACGATAGCTCAATTCAGTCAATCGCAGATCAGCATTATCCTGACGCAGCAGTGTTCTAAATTCCGCCCTCGATGTAAACATGCGATATGGCTCCTCCGTACCCTTGCTAATCAGATCATCAATAAGAACACCTATGTAAGCCTGGCTCCTTTTTAAAATCAGGGGGGCAAAATCGTTTATCTTTTGGTGAGCATTTATTCCTGCAAGCAAACCCTGGCAAGCGGCTTCTTCGTAACCGGTCGTACCATTGATTTGACCAGCGAAAAACAGATTTTGAATTAGCTTGGTTTCGAGTGAATACTTCAGCTGGGTTGGTGGAAAGTAGTCATATTCAATGGCATAGCCCGGTCGAAATATCCTGGCGTTTTCAAAGCCAGGTACGCTACGAAGTGCTTCGTACTGTGTTTCTTCGGGTAGAGAGGTTGAAAAGCCATTCACATAGATTTCGATCGTATTCCAACCTTCAGGCTCTATGAACAGCTGATGACGATCTCTTTCCGCAAAGCGATTGATCTTATCTTCAATGCTCGGGCAGTATCGTGGTCCCACCCCATCAATTCTTCCGGCGAACATGGGGCTTCGGTCGAACCCCGTTTTTAAAATATCGTGAACTCTGCTATTGGTGTAAGTTATCCAGCAACTCCGTTGTCTTTTTGGCTTGGGGATATCCTGGTAAGAAAAGCCTACGATGTCTTCGTCACCGGGCTGCTCTTCCATTTTGCTATAGTCTAAACTCCTTCCATCTACCCTCGGTGGAGTACCTGTCTTAAGTCGGTTGCTTTCAAATCCAAGTGTGATCAGTTGTTCAGTAATGCCCGTCGCCGCCTTCTCTGCCACTCTGCCGCCTCCGAAATTCTTTTCTCCTATGTGGATGATACCATTTAGAAATGTTCCATTTGTCAGCACCACGGCTTTAGCCCTTATCTCATGGCCAAGGCCGGTCATTACTCCGTATACAGCACCATCTTTTACTAACAGACCCTTTACCATGTCCTGGTAAAAATCAACGTTGGAAATTTGCTCTAACTGCTCCCTCCATTTTATGGAAAACAACGCCCGGTCATTTTGCGACCTCGGACTCCACATTGCCGGCCCCTTTGACTTATTAAGCATTCTAAACTGGATCATGGAGAGGTCGGAAACAATTCCTGAAAGCCCGCCCAAGGCATCTATTTCTCTCAGGATTTGGCCTTTTGCAATACCGCCCATGGCTGGATTGCAGCTCATTTGGGCTATGGTTTGCATATTCATGGTGATAAGCAACACCTTTGAGCCCATATTTGCAGCAGCGGCAGCGGCTTCGCACCCGGCATGCCCGGCACCTACAACTATGACATCATATCGGGGAAACATGAGCCGGCAAAGGTATTTTATTCAGTGGGGTTTTCCGCCTTTTTCCTTGTTTATGCGCCTTCAGTACAACTGTGGGTTTCGAATGAGATCAACGAGCTTCACACAGAACTCTTTCTGACTGATGTCCCTATTTGGAAAGGAAGTTCGAGCAATTAGAAAGACGTTTCCACGTGGAACGTTAGTGTAACCGATTGGTTTTTATATACATTGAAAGATATAGGTTCTCTTTTTCCCGCATTATTACTTTTTGTTTCTCTGAATCATCTGTATATCCACAAAGATGCAGGGCCCCATGAAAGATCACTCTTAAAAGTTCGTCTTTTAGCGTCGAGTTGAACGAAATTGAGTTTTCCCTCACTCGCTCGGCACTTATGTAAATCTCTCCGATAATTTCTTCAGCGTTCTCGGAAAGATTGAAAGTGATTACGTCCGTGTAGAAGTTATGGCTCAAATATGTCTGGTTGATTTTCAAGAGTTTCTCGTCTGTGCAGAAGACATAGTTAAGCGCTTGTAGTTTCTTCCGTTCTTTCCTGAAAATCTGATCGATAAACGCTTTTAGCTTTTTTCTCGGCGGCAATGTAACTCGGACATCCTGGAAAAAGAAATGGATATTTGGCCGATCGGTCATATTTTCAAAATTCGTAAACAAAACATAATGCACAAGGGTAGATTTGTACGGAGGTGACAATGACTAAACTTTCGGAATTGAGACCCGGACAAAGGGCCATCATAAGGAATTTTACCAGCACGGAGACTTATCTCAAATTAATGGAAATGGGTTGTGTTCCTGGAGAACAAATAACACTGGAACAGGTAGCTCCATTTGGAGATCCGATCTCAATAAAAGTTTCGGGCTATTCACTAAGTCTGCGTCTGAATGAAGCGGAGACAATCGAAGTGGATATAATTGATTGATTATCAAATAATTAAATGAAAATTGGCTTATTCTTTGGCTCATTCAATCCTGTCCATATTGGTCACCTCATCATTGCTAACTACATCCTGAATGAACTGGCAGTTGAGCAAATCTGGTTTATCGTTTCGCCATTAAATCCGTTTAAGATAGAACAGACCTTATTAGATGAAAACGACCGGCTGGAGCTGGTCAAGGAAGCAATTGCCGATGATCAAAGAATGGTCGCTTCAGATGTGGAATTTCAACTGCCAAAGCCGTCATATACCTATGTCACGCTAGACCATTTAAGGAAGAATTTCTCTCAGCATACTTTCGTCGTGATTATGGGGAGCGATAGTTTCAGAAGTCTGAACAATTGGAAAAATTTCGAAGAGATAGTCAGCCAACATCAGATCATAATCTATCAAAGACCGGGCTTCGATGTGACAAATAAAATAAATGCTCAAATGAAAGTTGTAGATGCGCCGATGTTGAACATTTCATCAACCAATATAAGGGAGCTGGTCAGCAAGGGGAAATCGATTCGCTATTTGGTGCCTGACAGTGTAAGAGAAACAATAGAAAGCAATGGTTTCTATAAAAAATAACCGAGTAGTAGACAAACAATAACGATCACGGGCGAGGGAAGCTTTGTATAATTCAACAACAAAAATGTTCCCAAAATAATTCCCACATTGATAAAACTCACCGTTTTTGCCTCAATGATAGAAATATCTTTCATAATGAAGAGTGTAGCGGCAATCAAGATTCCAACTACCGCGGCATTGATTCCTTCAATCGAGCGGTAAACAGCGGCATATTTTTTTAGATTATTCCAAATAGGGAAAAAAAACAGGACCAGCAATGCGCTGGGTAAAAAAATCGCTATCGTTCCGATCAAACAACCCAACAGTTGCATCGCACTTCGTTGGTCGGGAGTATTTCCCATATCTTTCAATGCCATTCCACCTACAAAGGATGCAATGGAAAAGACCGGCCCTGGTATAGCACGAACGATTCCCATGCCGTTGTACATATCGTCCTTATCAATGGTGATAACATTTTGATCATTTTTTTTTCGCTTTACTTCAACAGAACGGATACAAAACTGTTCATACATCATGGGCATCAAAACCTGGCCACCACCAAATACAAGACTTCCCATCCGATAAGTATTTTCAAATAAATTAATCGGCTTACGATTTGGCCAGTTATTCTTTTTTGCAGTCGAACTTACAAATCCGGCTGCAATAAAAATGATTGCAAACAACCAGATGTTCCACCATTTGATTTTTCGGGGCTTTTGTTCAGTCTGTGGTATGCGTTTCCTACTGAGATTTGTTGTCACACCGCCCAGGACAATCAGTAAAGGAAACACCCACGGTTGTTTAAATAAGAGGTAGGTGGTGGTGGCACTAACCAACATGATCACCCATGTGATTGTGTTGCGGATCGATATGCCAAAGGAAATTACCGCAGCGTAAACTAAAAAACCAACCGCCATTGGAGCAATGAACTTAAAAATATCATGATTGATTGCTCTTTTGTCGAAGTAGTGAAGCAGAAATGAAAATGCTCCCATTAAAATAGACGCAGGTAAAATCCAGACAATAAGAGTCAAGACCGCAAGCCAGACACCTCCTCTCTTGTAACCAATTAGAGTAATAGTTTGAGTTGAAGAAGCTCCGGGTAATAGCTGGCAAAATCCGTTGTACTCAAGCAATTCCTCTTTAGTAACATAAGGTCGTTGATGCACAAATGTTTTCATCATCATGGCAATGTGCGCCTGTGGTCCGCCAAAAGCAGTAAGACTATGCAGAAAAACCGATCTAAGAAAATGAAGGTGGCGGAGTATCACCATAATTAAATATAAAAAATTTCAGGATAGAAGAAGATGATTATATTACAAAATGTCCCTTCAATAAATTGAAGTATGATGAAACATCTGATCACATCAATAATAATTTTTACCGTTGTCCAATGCTATGGACAAAAGACCGACAAAAGACTTGAAGAGGAAATAAGAAAAGTTGTCTCGGGATACAATGGTAGCATTGGCATTTATGTTAAGGATCTGAAGCACGGAAAGAGTGTTCATGTTAATGCAGACACTATTTTCCCAACAGCAAGCATTGTAAAAGTTCCGATTTTGATCGGAGTCATGGATAAAATAAACCATGCAGAATTATCTTATGATTCAACAGTCATCTACAAAGATTCCCTTTTATATGAAGGAGAAGACATTCTCGGCTCATTTAAGAACAATGAAAAAATTTTACTAAAAAAAGTTATAATGTTGATGCTAACTACGAGTGACAACACAGCGAGCTTGTGGTTACAGAGCCTCGCAGGAAAAGGTGCAAGAATCAACGAGATACTGGATAGCTTAGGATTGAAATACACGAGGGTAAACTCGAGGACGCCGGGAAGAGAGAATAACAGGAGTCTTTATGGCTGGGGACAAACTACGCCTGCTGAAATGGGAAAACTTTTTGAAATGATTTATCGTAACCAGGTATTCTCACCGGCAGCGTGTGAGCGAATGATGCGCTGTCTTGGTAGAAATTATTGGGATGAAAATGAAGCGATTTCCCAGGTTCCTCCAAACATCGAGGTGTTTAGTAAGAATGGCTGCGTAGATGCGTCACGAAGTGAAGCGATGGTAATAAATGCTCCGCATAACCCATACATATTTTGCATTTTTACAAAAAATAATAAGGATGAAAGCTGGACTCACTCCAATGAAGCATGGACACTGGCGAGAAAAATTTCAAAGCTTTTGTGGAATTACTTTGAACCGAAAGATAAATGGAGTTCTGCGATATCGCCTGAATGATCATTTTAGTAGTTGGTACGCAGCTAAACTCATTATGTAGGCCAGTCCTGTCATGTAAACCAGCTGAATCAGGGGCCACTTCCAGCTCCTTGTTTCACGGCGTACAACGGCTAGTGTACTCATACATTGCATGGCAAACAAATAAAACAGCATTAACGAAATACCTGTTGCTAATGTGTAGAGCTTAGATCCATCTGGCCGAGTTGCAGCTTTTAATTTGTCCTGCAGTTTGAGGCTATTTTGGTCGTCCTCTCCTACACTATAAAGCGTGGCCATAGTACCAACGAAAACTTCCCTGGCTGCGAAAGACGTTATCAGGGCAATTCCAATTTTCCAATCATAACCTAAGGGCGTAATCGCTGGCTCAATGGATTTTCCCAAGATGCCCGCATAAGAGTTCTCCAGCCTAACGGCATGTAGCTGCTTATCTAATTCATAAGTATTTGCACCCGGCTGAGATTTTAACTGTTCATATTGTGCAGTTACCCGTTGCATTCGACCTCCCGGGCCAAATGAACTCAGTGCCCAAAGGATGAGACTGATAATCATGATCACCCTTCCCGCCTCGAAAACAAAAACCTTTGCTTTATTGAGCATCGTGTGCACAACATTCTTCCACCTGGGTGATCGATATGTTGGCAATTCGAGAATAAAATAACTTTTCTCCTTTAGTTTAATAAAATGCTTAGCAACGTAGGAAACGATCAAAGCCATTGCAAGACCAAATAAATATAACCCCATCATTACCAGCGCCTGCAAACCAAAAAATCCAAATAAATATGTGCGTGGGATCACCAGCCCAATCAGAATTGTGTAAACGGGTAATCTTGCCGAACAACTCATGAGGGGCGTAATCAATATTGTCAACAATCGCTCCTTCCTGTTTTCAATATTTCTCGCGCTCATAATGGCGGGAACGGCGCATGCAAAGCCACTGATCATCGGCATCACGCTTTTCCCGTTGAGACCTACGCTACGCATAAGCCGATCGGTAAGAAAGCTGATCCTTGCCATATAACCCGTGTCTTCAAGGAGAGTGACCAATCCAAACAATATCATGATTTGCGGAACAAACACCAGGATGCCGCTTAGTCCTGCCAATACTCCTCGTGTAAGTAAATTACTCCACCACGCTTCCGGTAATATAGATGAGAGAGTCGAATTTAATTTTGCAAATCCAGAGTCTATCCAATCCATTGGATATTGCGCCAGCCAGAACACACTCTGAAAAAGTAAAAACAACACGATGAGCAAAATGATGTATCCCCATCTACGATGGAGCAGTACATCATCCAAACGTTCCGTAAACAGAGTTTTTTGCAGAGGATCTGGCTCCGAGACCGCTACTTGCATGATACGTTTGATGCGGCTATATCGTTGGAGGATTTCTTCGGCTTGCGTTCTTGTTGCATTAAAGTTGTGCTTTCGCTCAATGTTTTCGATGACATCCTGCGTTTCATTATTTAGATCAAATGACTCGTGGTTAATCAGGTAGTGTACCGCCGTATAATCACTTAGCGCAGGAAAAACTTTTTGCACGTCCTCAATTGGCTCTGCGGCTAGTTGTTTGTTTTCAATAAAATCCCGAGCGGGTGCATGGTATAATTGAAGGGCAGTGTGTTCAATAGCCTTTTTCAGTTGTGGAATTCCTTTTTGTTTTCGCGGGTTTACAGAAACAACCGGTACGCCTAATTCTCTTTCCAATTCAGCAATATCAATATTGATTCCTTTGCTTTTTGCCAGGTCCATCATGGTTAACGCAATTACCATTGGAGCTTTCAGATCTAATATCTGCGTACAAAAAAGCAGGTTGCGCTTCAGGTTACTTGCGTCGGTCACGACCACAATTACATCAGCTTTTATCTCTTTATCCTGGTTTAATAAAACCTTATAACTGATCCATTCATCGAGGCGCCTCGGATAAAGGCTATAGGTTCCCGGCAGATCAATCACTTTTGCCTCGATGTTCGGAGACACCGCCATCGACCCTGTTTTCTTATCCACGGTCACACCGGGAAAATTTCCTACCTTCTGATTTAGCCCGGTAAGGCAATTAAATAAAGAAGTCTTTCCGCTATTGGGATTGCCTACCAGTGCTATATGTATTTTCCTTTTCACGAATTGCCTTAACCTGCAAAAATAGTTGGAACTCTAAAGAGCCAGTTTACGAATTGCGGTTTTTATCATTTTCGAAATTCGATCTAGAGCGCTCACCCGTTGAGCTGAATGTTACCTGGGCAATCGCTTGTGGGGTGACAAGCGTTGCTTACTCAATTGAAACATTACAAAATTTTAACCCTGGTGCATTGTCTCTTGCCCCCAAATAAAGTTTGTATTGATACCTTTGTATTCACCTTAATAAAACGATATGAATTTTCTGAACTGGCGCCTGTTGTTGGCTTGTATGCTTCTTTGGCAGGCAGGTATTTCACAAAAAATTAAAAAATCCGATCAACCCATCTTTTCCAACCTTCAGGCACACATCCATTACCTCGCCGATGATAAGTTACAGGGAAGAAGAGCAGGAACTCCAGGCGAGGAAATGGCCATGAGCTATATCAGCGACCAATTCAAGCAAATTGGACTACGCCCAAAAGGCACCGAGGGATACTACCAACCTTTTGACATAAATGAAGGCCGGCAAATTAAAACTGGAACGCATTTCATCATAAATGATAAAGAACTTGCGCTTAATGAAGAGTATTTTCCTTTTGTTTATAGTCCCAACATAAATATTGAATCATTGCCGGCAATTGCTATGCAGGAAACTGGAATGCCATGGTTCATTGATTTAAAAGAAGCGATTTCGGACAATGCGAACAATCCACATTTTGATTTAAAAAATTACATTCATCAGCAGGCGACGGAACTGAAGGGAAGAGGTGCCACTGCTCTGATTTTTTATAATACTTCCGAGAAAGATGACGAGCTAAAGTTTGAGCCAAAGGATAAGTCTGAAACAACAGGTATTCCCGTGGTTTATGTTACAAAAACCGCGGCGAAAAAATATTTCAGCGATTCATCGGCATCTATTGACATGAAATTGAAGCTTGATATCGGAGAAAAGAAAAGAATTGGTCACAATGTGCTAGGATATATCGACAACGGGGCCGCCACCACTGTGGTGCTTGGAGCCCATTTTGATCACCTTGGATATGGCGAGGATGGAAATTCGATGCTTCGTACGGGTGAAAAGCTTATCCATAATGGCGCTGATGATAATGCGAGCGGTACTGCTGCATTAATTGAACTGGCCAGAATGCTTAAGAATTCAAAACTCAACAAGAATAACTATTTATTTATTGCCTTTTCGGGAGAGGAACTGGGTTTGTTTGGTTCGAAATATTTTGTGGAAAATCCAACGATTAAGATGAGTAATGTGAATTATATGATCAATATGGATATGGTGGGAAGATTAAATGATAGTACAAAGACGCTGACAGTTGGCGGATATGGTACATCACCTGAATGGTCTTCGTTGATCGTAGAGAAAAATAAAAAGCTCCCTTTCTTAATAAAGATTGACTCAAGTGGCACAGGGCCAAGCGATCACACCTCATTTTACAGGAAAGATATTCCGGTATTGTTTTTCTTCACTGGTCTTCACCGTGACTATCACAAGCCCACAGATGATTTCGACAGAATTAACTATACAGGCGAGCTGGCCATTGTTAATTATATCTATTCATTGATCGAAAAAGAAAATAAGCAAAATCAAAAATTGGCTTTTACGAAGACAAGGGAAACGCAAACAAGTTCCACAGCTCGATTTAGTGTAACGATGGGAATTATGCCTGACTATACTTTTTCAGGCATGGGAGTAAGAGTTGATGGCGTGAGTGACGGCCGCCCTGCTCAAAAGGCGGGGATCCAAACGGGAGATGTAATTCTGCAATTGGGTGACTACAACGTTACGTCGCTCGAAAATTATATGCAGGCATTAGGAAAATTCAAAAAAGGAGATGCGGCTGTTGTGAAATTCAAGAGAGGGAATGATACATTAGAAAAGCAGGTTCAATTTTGACGCAATGAAACTTCTATTAGACAACAAAAATCTCGCGGATGATTTTTTTGAAGATACAAGATTGCTTGGCATCATGGCACCCATCAAAGATTACCAGTTTTGTTGGCACTTGAATAACATAATGGGCATGGATTTCCGTGTTAATAATGACATCGAGATACAGCTTAACAAAAAGAAAAGGAATTATTTTTTTGCCGTGTACGAATTTTGCGAACCGACTGGTTCTCTTTCGCACTATTTATATAACAATCGCTTTGATGGTGAATATTTGCTCCCTGAATTCAAGCACCTTGACTTTTTATGGCTCATGAGGGGAGACATTGTAGCTGAAAAGGATTTACAGGACACGATCAATGGTATTAAGGGAATCAGCGGCGTTCAGCTTGTGCTGGAATTAACCAATGAAAAGATCAGACATAAAGAGCACCTCGTTTTTTGAATAGTTAATTACTAAAAATGTAAACCATGTGGCAGGAACAAAATAATAAGCTGTATCGGAAATTTGAATTCAAGAATTTTAGTGAAGCGTTTGCTTTTATGACAAGAGTCGCCATGGAAGCCGAAAAAATGGATCACCATCCATTATGGACAAACGTTTACAATACAGTTGAAGTTTGGCTATCCACGCATAGTGCGGGTGATGTGGTGACCGACAAAGACAAACAATTGGCCGCCAGGATTGATAAGTTGGTTTAACGAATCATAAAATCTCCCAAACCTGGATCCCGTAAGCCGGAAGCGAAATTGTTGCCGACCCTTCCGATATTGTTGCTGCCTGATCCCCAAACAACTTTTTCCATTTCTTTCCTGTTCCTTTGGCGTTGCCAAAATTGATAGAAACGTTTTGCTTTGAGCCTGAAAGATTAATTACCACAACGACCGTTTGGCGATTTGTGGAACGCAAAAAGGAGTAAATGCTGTCATTATTATTTTGCAACGCTTGATACGTACCGCTGACAAATGCTTCATTGTTTTCCCGTAGAGCTATTATGTTTCGGTAAAAGTTCCAAAGTGAGCCCGGATTAGCTTTTTGTTCTTGCAGTGATATGCCATCATTTGATTTAAGGTTGGTGCTATCCCACCATGGTCCCGTGTTTTTATACCATGTCGCCATACCTTTCCCTGCGACTGTTTTATACCATTCAAAAGCTTCTCTTTGGGGAATTCCGTTTGCGTCGGTCATTCCATATTTGTCCCAACTACTCATTCCAACCATGCCAATTTCCTCGCCGTAATAAATTGACGGAATACCGCCAATCAGCAAGCTTAGCGCTGCGCCAATTTTGTTTTTGCCGGCGTTTTCATGCATTACGGAACTAAACCGATCCATGTCGTGATTGCCAATAAACACGATTTGTTGTTTGCCGGGTGGCGTGAAGCCAAAGGCTGAATCGGCCACCGCCACAATTTCTTTTTTATTCATGTTCCTGATGGCGAACGCCAACCGAAAGGCGAAAACCCGATCAACGCCGCCTTTCTCCAGGTAATCAAATCCAAAAGACCCCCAATCCGCTTGCTCAGCGACGAATTTCAAGTAAGGATTTTTTTGTTTCAGCCTCCTGATGAGGGGCGTCCAAAAATTGCTGAAGAGATTTGTCAATTGCGGTTTATTGTCCAGGTTGTCCATCATGTGGTCAAGTCGAAAGCCATCTGCACCGTCATCAAATTTCCCATCTCTGTTTGGATCCGTGAAGAATTCAAACAATTTGTAATTATATTCCCTGACCTTTTCACTGTTGAGATTGACAGTTGTTATTTTTCGCCTGGTTCCATCATAGCCAGGCAGTTCTGTAAGTCCAAAGACAATGGTGGACGGTTTCTTATGAGCGGAATCGTCGTACAAAATGTAGTCACTGTATTTAGAGCTTAAATTTCCAAAGGAATTCTTCCACCAGGGATGGTCTTCGGTGACGTATTGTGTTTCCATGTCAAGATAAATCTTCATTCCCCTTTTATGGACTTCCTTAACCAGGTTTAGGTAATCCTGCATGGAACCATACTCTTCATCTATTTTTTCGAAATCACTGGTAAAATAGTTATGGTAGTAAGGAGATTCATATAATGGCAGTAACAATATAGAGGTTATGCCAAGCTCCTGTAAGTAACCAAGCTTCTCCCTGAGACCGTTTAAGTCACCATGCATATCGCCATTGCTGTCATAAAAGCTTCGCTGGAAAACATGGTATATCACCTCATTTTGGAATTTGCTTTGACCGCAACTCTCTCGATAAAACCCGGCCATGATCAGAACAAGAAAGGTTATTTGAACAGTCTTATAAGGCATATTGGTGTATTCTTGACAAAGTTGGCTCTTATCGAAACTCAACCAAGCAATGCGTGTGGATTTTTATGGACTATGGTTATATTTACTATGCTCTTTAGTCAATAGTCAACAGCAGAAATGTTCTCGTTAAGCTTTAACAACGACGTGGCGATTGTAACGGGGGCCGGACAAGGTATCGGTCTTGAAATCGGCTGTCAATTGGCGAAAAGCGGGGCCTCCGTTTTGTTAAACGATATAGATCCTTTGTTAACCGAACAAGCAACTAAGCTCATTAATGAGAACCATGGTCGATGCTTCGGGTATGCGGGAGATGCCGGGGATGTTTCATTTACAGAAAAATTGGTTGATACGGCGGTTGAGCACTTTGGTAGAGTTACCATTGCCATTGCAAATGCGGGCATTACATTATTCGGAGATTTTTTTGATTATAAACCCGACGCCTTCTTTCAAGTACTCCACACAAATCTTGGAGGTAGTTTTTTTCTTGCCCAGGCCGCAGCAAAACAAATGAGAAAACAAAAAACTGGCGGAAGTATCTTATTCATGTCGTCGGTGACCGCCCACCAGGCCCATAAGAACCTGGCGGCTTATGGCATGACGAAAGCGGCGGTTGAAATGCTTGCGAAGAATCTCGTCCTAGAGTTGTCACCGTACAACATAAATGTAAATTCAATAGCTCCGGGGGCCACAATGACCGAGAGAACCAATGAAGACAAAGCATATATGGAAACATGGTCGAAAATAACACCAATGGGTCGTCCTGCCTATCCACGGGACATAGCAGGCGCGGCGTTATTCCTGGTATCCGAAAAAGCAAAACATATTACAGGACAAACTCTAATCATTGATGGTGGCTGGACCTCGGTCAGCCCTTCCCCGTATAACCAGGGGGCAGAGTAGACGTTAATGTGCTATCATCTTCATCCCGCCTCCATTGCCATTATTGCTTAGTCCCGTTTTAGACAAACTATAAGTAAAACTCAGCAAGAAGAACCTTTGCAGACCTTTTACGCGGGTATCCTCGATGTAATTTTGATTAGTACTACGGTTGATTCCAACATTCTTATTTAAAAGATCGTGGACTGAGAATTTAAGTTCACCCCGGTTGAAACGCAGCATTTGTTTAGCAATGCTTGCATTCCATAACGGAACCTTCGCATTGAATCCAGCTGAATATTGGCTCGTAATTGTGTAATTGAAGTCCGTACTAAGAAATAGTCCCCGAGGCAATTGCCAATCCGCCTCTGCGGAATATTCCTGGTTTAAATATTTCGAATTCCTCCCGGATTCAATGGAATAAGTGGATTTAGAATAATTCAGCCCTGCACTCACTGACAAATCTATTTTGTCGGTAGGGCTGGTGTTCAATCTCACCTCAGGACCCAGGGTTATTGTGTTGATGTTATTTACATCGATCCTCGTGGTTGCATTGCTGATAAGTTGCTTGCCTTTGTAATACATCATGTTTGAAGTAAGATCTATTGACCCTTTTAAAAGTCGGACTGGGAATCCCCAACTTACACTACCACTTGCGTTGTAAACACCATTTACATTTACAGGCATAACTGAATCAACTCCCACACTGTTTATCCTGTCATAGTTTACAATCTTGTTTTGCGTCTCCTGCAAATTGAGATAGACAAAGAAATTCCTGTTTTTATAGGGATTCACCAGGGAAGCATTGAGACGAAGGTTTTGTATGAACTCCTGCTTCAAATTTGGATTACCGAGCTTTACATACAAAGGGTTGGTATTGTCAGGAACGGGTTGCAATTGCGATATAGATGGCTGGTTGGTGTTTGTGGTATAGTTAAGCAGAATATTTTTGGATCTCGCGAAATAATATTGAAATCGGCCATTGGGCAGAAAGTTTGTGAAATTCTTGGTAATTGTAAAATCCTTTATCGTTGAGAAATTTTTCCCTTCCAGCTGTGACTGTTGCCAGGAAAGACCAACAGCGTAATTGTATTTTCTTGTTTGCTTTCTTATTCGCAGGCCCGCATTCGTATAGCCATACCGATTTTCAAAATGATTCGTCAAGTAATCATTGACGAGGTCAAATTTTCCGTTATTGCGATTGTAATCATAAGTGAGTTTCGAGGAAATGTTCTTGCTGAGACTTGAGCCAAGACTAAATTCCAGCAATGATTTCTTGAAGATGGGCTCAGTATATACAGCTTTCGCATTGTAGCCTTTGAGATCTCCCTCGGTATTATTTTTTTGATTAATAGAGTCTCTGCTAAGAAACGACCCTGACCGGTCGTAGAAATTTGTAAGAGACTGAATGAGGGCATCACCATTGCTGCTGTTCAGATTAGTTAGAACATTCAGCGAAAATGTTCTTGCCTTTTTATGAAATCTTTTTCTGAAAAGAATATTCGTATTGAGGTTATATCCTTCGCTGTTCGACAAATTGTCGCTAAGGCCTTCGTTAATTTTTGAAGCTTGCTCATTGAAAGTGGTATAGTCAGACAGCGCCTTATTTTTTGTTTTTTGGTAGCTGAAAGAAGGAGAGATTTTTATCGAGTGAAAAGAATCAATTTGGTAATCGGTGCTAAAATTCAAGCGGTGATTATTATTCAGATTATCGGTGTACGAATTTTGTCTATAAAGATTAGCCGGAGAAAAATACTCCCGCTGAATTTTGCTTTGCCTATTCGGATTATAGCGACTATAAAAATAATTGCTGCGGAAATCGGTTTTGGTTCCTATTATATCATTATAGTTCAAGCCGCCGCCAAATGTTGTGTTGATGCCATTATTGTTGCCTCCCAATAAACCAGCAAGCGGATCGTCGGGTCCGACTGTAAGATTAATGTTCCCGCCTGTCTTTAATTGATTCAACGCACCGGTGAAATTCAGAACATCCATGAAGGTGAAGCCTTCAGCATTCGTATTATTGCCCATTCCGATCGCAGACATTTGCCGTGCTCCCTTGAATGAATTCATATTGAACTTCCCCTCATATCGTCCTTCAGTTCCACCCCCTGCATTTATTTTACCAAACATTCCTTTTTTCTTGTCCTTTTTCAATTTTAGGTTGATCGTCTTCTCACTGTTCCCGTCATCAAAGCCCGTCATTTGGGCCTGGTCACTCAGCTTATCAAATACTTGAACTTTATCTATGGCATCAGCCGGCAAATTCTTTGTCGCAATCTTAGGATCATTGCCAAAAAACTCCTTACCATCCACCAAAACTTTTTGCACCTTTTCGCCCTGTGCTTTAACTGTTCCGTCCTTTTCCACTTTTACTCCTGGAAGCTTCTTTAAAAGGTCTTCAACGTTCGCATTCGGCTGTGTCTTAAATGAGCCAGCATTATACTGAATTGTATCACCCACTAACGTTACAGGTGGAGCTTCATTTGTAACAATCACTTCGCTAAGAATCTTGTTGCGGTCATTCATTAAGATGTTCCCAAAATCTATGCTCTTATGCTGATCGTCGATTTTGAAAACCTGGTTGTTATTGTGATAGCTCACGTGAGTGATTAACAATCGATATTCGCCGTTCTGAATATTGGTAAACTCAAATTTTCCATTGTTATCCGTCATTGTAAAGCTAACCAGGGAGGAATCCTTTTTCTGCAGTAATGTAACCGTGGCATTGGCCACGGGCTGTTTAATTAACGTATCAAACGCAATTCCTTTTATTGTTCCATTTTTTTGTGCCGATGAGATTGTCCAAAAGGAGAGACAAAGGAATGTAACGTAAAATCGCCTCATAGCTGTTGATTTGCGCTACGAAAGTATTCCTACGAAGAAACAAAACGGGTTAACCAGTCTTGGTTTAATGTTAATGAAGGTTAAGAAATATTTGCAGGGAACAAAATGTTTAAATAAAGGAAAATGTTGGGAGTTGGCGTAAACGGCTTCGGTTCGTCAGTTTTTACTGATCAAAAACCAGAAGGGTCGTAATTGGAGTTGACGAAAAGCAACCAGAAGTTTGTGAGTATTTTGAGTGATGCGATTGCGGCGAACCAACTCGTGAGCTTTACAAAATTCTTTCGGGTGTTCGGCACTGCGCAGAATCTTATTCAAACGATCAACCTCGTGTTCAATAGCCTGCTGGCTCATGAACTCGTCTTTGAGTAGCACTAACAGGTCGCGATCGCGGGTTTTCATTTCAATCGTTTAATAACCGGTCATTCCCCGATGGCTCGGACAACCGCAATTGCTGCCTTTGCCTGTACCGGAATAATAGTTCTTATTACAACCAAAAGCAACTATTGTTCCTAGCAATAAAAGCAAAGCCAGTATTTTGTTTTTGCGAATCATAAATGGGATTTCTAAATTAAAACTATTTTACAAACAAATTAGTATACCGACTGCCAAAAATTTGAAAATAGCTATGGCCAAAGCGGCGGATGGAAAATTGCTGCGTAAATCCCGCATTCTTGTGGCGCCACTAGACTGGGGTCTTGGTCACGCCACCCGCTGTATACCTGTCGTAAAAGAATTGCTGGCCAATGAGTGCGACGTATGGCTCGCTGGGGAAGGATTACAGGAGGCCTTGCTACGTTCGGAATTTCCCCAACTGCCATTTTTACCACTTACCGGTTATCGTATTCAATATTCCATGTCGCTCGGAGGATTACGATGGAAGATCTTGCGGCAGATGCCTGCACTTATTTCCTCCATAAGACGTGAACATAATTGGCTTCGGCGAGTAATAGCAAGTCACGAGTTTGATGGGGTGATTTCTGACAATCGGTTTGGTTTATATCATTCCACCATCCCATCTATTTTCATTAGTCACCAATTGAACATAAAAACAGGCTTAGGAAGATGGAGTGAAAATGTTTTACAACAGTGGAATTATAAATATATTGGTCGGTTTAGCGAATGCTGGATTCCCGATAATGAAGGCGAACCTAACCTCGCAGGTGAATTGTCACATCCTTCGGTTAAACCCGCAACGGTGATAAAATATATTGGGTTATTATCCCGTTTCGAGTCAGCGCAGGTAGAGTCGATATCTCAGAAAAAGGAGCATTTACTTTTCATTTTGTCAGGTCCTGAGCCGCAACGAAGTATTTTGGAAAATAAAATTGTGGATGAAGTGAGTCATTATGGAGGAACAAGTGTTATTGTTCGCGGGTTGCCCTCTTCGTTGTCTGTAATCCCGTCGACCGGGATGATCAAATTCTACAATCATTTGTCGGCAAAAGAGTTGAACGAAGAAATGGGAAAAGCGGATTTTGTAATTAGCAGAAGTGGCTATAGCACGGTGATGGACCTGGTAAAACTCGGGAAGAAAGGCATTCTAATTCCAACGCCGGGACAAACCGAACAAGAATATCTCGCGAAACATCTTGAGGACAGGCAAATTGCTTTAAGCATCAGCCAACAAAATTTTTCCCTGGCAGCTGTGATAAGCACGGCCCGGAATTTCAATTATTCTATGACGAGCGTTCCGGTTCAGTCGCGGTTAAAAGAAACTATGCAGAGCTTTCTTCAGAAATTACCAAGAGGTACTGTAAAGTTCATCCATGGAAAAATCCCGCCAGAAGAAGTATAAATACTAAATCTTTCTCCCATACGTTAATGTAATTACCAATGACCTTTCTTTTAAAGAAGGAAAGCCTTAAATTGGTAATACCAAAATCCTTTATTTATGAAAAACGTAAGAGTTTTTTTCGCTGCTTTTTTATTACCTCTCCTTCTTCTCTTTACTCGTTGCACACCAGATACCGCCGGACTCATTCCTTCAACCGAAGAAGTATTGGTAAGCAACATCTGGTCCGTTGACTATTTTTTCCACGACCAGGATATAACTGGTGATTTCGGCAGTGCAAGAATATTATTTAGCAGTACAGGCGCTGTCGGGTATCAACAAAACGGGGAAACGATCCCGGGCACCTGGGTTAAAACTGTGGATGCATCGAACAATGAGCTACTTACGATTCACTTTAACACATCTGATAT
>AR_comb_assmDRAFT_10476150_pt1 | contig 20237 bp, 20 predicted proteins | sample ArasoioldDNA_FD_10543 | JGI IMG/M metagenome (IMG submission 10543) | reverse complement strand
CATGCGGACGTCCCCCGCCAGACTCAGCAGACTATACGCCGCATAGGACTCCATACAGCGTTCCTGTACCAGAAAAGCGCCCATGTGCTGCACTGCTTGCCGCATCGTCTGTGCCACGTCCTCGCCAGAGGCGAGCACGGCATGGCAATCGCCCAGGACCAGCTTGCCCCCCAGCACGAACACGGGCAGCCACAGGGTACTGCCGGCGCCGAGTTCTTGCAAGTCGAGGTCATCACCGTAAGGGCCGCCGCACCCGAGTTTACAGTCCTCACGTCTACTCGCTGGCTTAGTGCGGGTTCGATCATGAGGTCGAACGCGAGCGCTACCGGGCGTACTCGTAGCGCTGGGGGGCACCCGCCAGAGACCTGATGACCTGCTAGGCTTGGTGCCCCAGGGGGGACGTTTATGAGCACCCACTGACGGTGCGCGTGCGGACGACGACAGAGGACGGCGGTACGATCGCCACAGACGTATCACCGATGTGCTCCGGGTCGCTGAGCAGGACAGAGGCGACGCCGGCCTGGTCCCATGCTCCTCTACGCCTTGTTGGCGCGCTGTGGAAATAACGGCGCCTCGTAGCTTACTGGCGAGCACGCAGGTCAGGGCCAGCGTTTGGCGCCTGCAGAGTATACCCGCTATCACCTAATGCACCTAGACGATCTTGCCACCACCACCAATCGTCAAACGTCGCCCCCGCCACTCAACCCGCTTACCAAACAGCCCCAGACACCACAGGCCAAAGTTCAGTAGATCGCATAGTGGCAGCAGCCAAAAGTATTGTTGTAAGACCTTATCCTGGAGCCAGTAGACCCCTATGAGCCACCCCATACTCAGGCGTATACTCAGCGTCACTGCCAGGAGCACCTGGCTCAGCCCAGTATGGTGATACAGCAGGAGATTAAGGAACACCAGCACGGTCCCATGCGTCAGCACGGTGCCGAGGTAGCCGCCCGGACGTACAAAACGCCTTGAGCGACTCCAGCGCAGCTGATGCTTCAGCATACCGTAGAATCCCATAGGTGCCAGGACCACTTCGACCACATAGTGGGCAAGGCGTACCTCATAGCCAGCCTTGGCGACCAAATAGCCAAGCATAAAATCATCAACCAAGTAATCGCCAATCGCCTGCAAACCTCCAATAGCATCCAGCGTCGTGCGGGTCATCGCCATCGTGGCACCCAGAGCGAAGTGCATGCCCTCAAGCAGCCACGCTGCTAACACCCCTGGTATAAAGCCGGCTGTGAGACCAATGGCTTCAAGCCTAGCAGCACTGGTAGGTGCTTGCGCTGCGCGATACAGACAGGTCACCAGTCCGATGCGCTGGTCAGCCAGGGGCGGCATTATAGTGCGGAGATAGGTAGAATCAACGCGGATGTCGCTATCGACGATAACAAGCCATTCATACTTCACGCATGCGAGCATATTGTACAGGTTGCTCACCTTCCGGTTCGTTCCAATGGCATTGGCGCTCACCATGAGGGCGATGTCCCGCTCGGGAAAGTCGGTTATCAGTCGGTGCACAATGGGAATCACCGGGTCCAGAGGGTCACGCGTGCCAAAAACAATTTGATAGGCAGGATAGTCTTGTAGGCAGAACGCCGCATAGCTCGCATAGGCTCCCTCATCGACTCCACACAGCGGAATCAGAATCGACACAGGCTGCAGCATGCTCGAGGGGGCAGTGTTCTTCCCGCCGAAGAACCGAACTGCCGCAAGTATGGAGAAGAGGTAGAAAACACAAGCCGCTATTGTCGCACCGGGCAGCAGGAGCTTAACGGCGATAATGAGCATATGTTTCCTAAGGAAAAGAGAATAGCACCACACACAACCGCAGTCTTCATTGGGTCTCTTTTAGGTCAAAGTAGTTCACCAACTCGATGCCAAGTTCATGTGCGCGACGGCATACGCTCGGGCTCGTTAAGGCGGCAAATTCTCGCGTGCACTGCTGTTCAGCGGTGTTGAGCATACAGTCAGCCGGGTAGACTGCCGGATGGAAGTAGATCTCATTGGTTGTGGCATGGAAGTTGTCGAGCATATACAGAAAATATTGCTCGTCCATCTGACCGCTGTACAGATTGCCGTACACGCGCTCGGCATACACGAAATCAGACGCCCGCAGCTGCCGCTTCATGCAATGAGCGAGTAGACTGAAAAGCATTGTATACAGGGCCTTTTTCCCCGTATATTGGCGCCTGAAGTGGACAGCCAGGCCGTACTCTTCCTGTGGCACCCTCATGCGTCGCACACCATAGCGTAAACCAAGTTCAAGAGCGGCCCGGAAGATTACCGGGTGGACGTGCATGTGTAAGTGCCCATCAATGTGTGACAGACGTAAGCCAGTGGCGGCAAATTTGTCAAATTGCGCACGCAACTCCTGGCGCAACTCGCTCCGGGCTTGCGGTGAAAAGTAGTACTGCAATCCTGCCCTTGTGGGGCTCGAGACAAAATGGCCGGCGGCGTCTACGAGCGTCGGAATGGCTGAGGGTGGCAACACGGCCCGCCCCATCACCGTCACCAGGTGAAGACCAACCGCCAGGTCAGGGTGGGCATGCGCCAAACTGACGGCGTGCTCGAACGCCTCGCCAGTCACCATGAGGCTGCAGCTCGTCAGTACACCCTCGGTGAACGCCCGTATGACTGCTTCATTCACGGCCTCAGAGATACCAAAGTCGTCAGCATTGACAATCAGCCGCCGCGGCTGCCCTGCCTGCACTCTCCTTCCAAGATGATGCATCAGCTGACCTGCGTGGCGACAAATGCTTTACGCTTAGCGCGGAGCCGGAGGAATTCATGCGCTTCTTTGTATAAGCGCTGGCGTTCACGCGTATTGAAGAGCGCCCGACGCACAATTCTGAAGATGATCCGTGGACGGAAATAATAGCGATCATAGAAGCGCTCCACGGCCTCGACAATCTCGGCCCGGCTCAGGCCGGGATACTGAATGGCGGGCAGTTGATGGCCCATCTCATCGCTCATCTCGTCTACCGTGAAGTACTGATGCTGTCTCAGGTACGTATCAAACTCGGTCCCTGGATAGGCATGGGCTATCGAGACCTGAATCGTTTCGCAGTCAAGCTGCTTGGCAAACTGGAAGGTGCGTTCGATGGTCTGGGGCGTCTCCCCTGGTAGCCCGATGATAAAATCGCCGTGCACCACGATGCCTAACCTCTTGCAGTGCTGCATAAATGTTCGGGCTTGTTCGACGGTCGCACCTTTCTTGATATTCTCAAGAATCTGCGGATCGCCCGACTCAAAGCCCACAACCAACAGGCGGCAACCTGCCGCCTTCATGGCTTTGAGCGTCTCGTAGTCCGTGTGCACGCGTGAGTTACACGACCAGGTTTGCTGCAGGGGTTGCAGTGCTTCACACAACGCCAGCGTGCGCCTCTTCCCCCAGGGAAAGGTGTCATCATCAAAGAAGAGCTCCTGCACGTCAGGGAAGAGTACTTGCACCCGTCTGACTTCAGCGACGACATTGGCAATGCCGCGTGTGCGCCAGGCATGGCCGCTGATAGTTTGCGGCCACAGGCAGAAGGTGCACAACGCCGGGCAACCGCGCGAGGTATACAACGCGAGGTAGGGATGCAGCAGAAAAGGTATATTATACTTCGTGATATCGAGGTCACGCTTGTAGACCTCTGAAGCGAATGGCAACGCATCCAGATCCTGGAGGGGTGGTCGTGGCGGATTATGGACAACCTTGCCAGCCTGCTTGAAGCTCACCCCGGCGATCTCAGTAAGCGATTTCCCGGCGGCAAATTCGGCGAGGGGATAATCGATCTCTTTACGTATCACGAAATCGATAGCTGGCGACGCCTGCAGAGCATCTTCAGGCTGCACCGTCACCGGCGGTCCGACGAAAGCAATCTTCAGTGCAGGTTTGACGGTCTTCATCATCTCGGCCAGCCGTACATCATTCTGCCAGCCGACCGTGCTGGTGTACAGGGTGACGAAATCATACTGGCTGGCGATAGCGATAGTCTCCTCGGGCGTTATGCCGTGCGGCGGCGCATCCAGCAAACGGCTCTCCGGGATCATGCCAGCAGGGTAGGCTAGCCACACTGGATACCAAAACGAAGTGATTTCACGCGTGGCTGGCCAACGCGCACCGGCCCCACCATCAAACTGTGGGAAGGAGGGAGGGTTCAGTAAGAGCGTCTTCATAGCGTTATGCTCTCCATGTATCTCCGCCCAATCTCCCTGTCGGGCAACTGATGCACCTTTGGTTCTCACAGGAGAGGAGCGCTGCAATAATACGTGCTCCAGGCCGCCTCCACATCGGCGGAGCCGCCTATTTTGTCTAGGCGGCTCCGCCCAATGGCGGGTGAACGGCCCGAAGGCACGTAGAAGTTCGTAGACGCACGACCTCTGCGCTCACAACGTCAAAGCAGCTGTTGGTGAAGTGAGAGAAGGGGCTTGGACATGGCGTCGGCCCTCCCAGTTCCCCCTGGAGGAGTCCCAAGCACCTCAGCACCGCAGGCAAGAGGCGTGCACGGACTCTGCCGGCACGTGGAGGACGCGATGTAAGGTTTGATGCAGATCGCCTTCAGATGGGCTGTGGCAACATGTCCCAAGGCCTGGCGCGGTCAGGCCATACAAACATTGCGGCAGCTTGCCGTTGGCTGGCTGCACAGCCGGTATAGGCGTTGGCTCTCATCGGGATTGAAATGGAAAACTAAATGGCCCTGAGCAGTGAATTTGCCGTATCGTCACGCATACGGTATGCTGTCGAGATTGTAGGGCTGGGAAGGGTGCTAGAGCCCATGTCTGTTATGGTGCGGAGAGGAGGTTTGGCGCATGGCAACAACGTTGGAAGCTATGGTGGCGGCAGCCAAGGCGGTCGTCCCCGCATTCACAGCCGAGCAGGTCCAGGCGAAAGTCCAGGCTGGAGAGCTGTTCGTGATTCTGGACGTGCGGGAGAAAGACGAATACGACCAGGGGCATATTGCCCAGGCCCGGCTGCTCCCGCGCGGCTTGCTGGAATTTCGCATCAATGACGTCGTGCCTGATAAATCTACGAATATTCTCCTACATTGACGCCGCGACAGCCGGGCTGCCCTGGCAGGGCAGACATTGCAGCAGTTGGGCTATCAGAATGTGGCCTTCATGGTGGATGGTTTCACGGCCTGGAGCACACTCGGGTTGCCTGTGATTGGGCAGCCTTTGTAGGTCTATGCACGGGACCGTAGGGGGAAGGAATGCCGAGGATGGACTTTCTACGGGATGTCGGTCAACGAGGCGTCTGGGCGATCGTCCGTCTGTCGATTACCTTCCCCTGGACCATCCTGGCCGTGGGTGTGCTACTGGCCGTATTGTCTGTCTGGTATACTTCAACCCATCTTGAATTTCAGACCTCACGGAATGCCCTGGTATCTCAGAATGCTCGGTATATCCAGCGCTTTGAAGAAATCGACAAAGATTTTTACGAACTTGATTCGTTCATCGTAGTGGTTGAACCGCCGCACCTGGAGCGGGGCAAGCAGTTTGTCAATGCCCTGGCACCTCGGCTGCGGGCCGATACCCAGCATTTCAGCCGTGTGGTCGATAGAATCGACACTGCCAGTCTGGAAGGCAAAAAACTGCTTCTGTTGTCGCCAGAGGACCTGCACACGCTGCAGCAGCGCCTCCAGGATGCCCAGACGTTTCTCACCGATCTCGCTGCAGCGCCGGGTCTGCAGCAGTTGTTAGTATCGATTAATCAAGAGATCAGCAAGGCGCTCGTGACCCATCTGGCCGAGTCGCTCTTAGGGTCCTCTACACCCTCTACTGCCGAGTCGGGGCAGGGGCTGGACGTCTCATTTCTCTCAGCGCTCTTTGAGGAAATGGCGCAAGCCCTGGCCGCACCGGCCACGTATGTGTTTCACTCACCGTGGGCGAACTTTTTTCTGAAAAACAGTAATGTCCTGTCACAGGAAGGATATTTGACCGCGGGGAACGACCGCTTTCTGTTCGTGTTAGTGGAAGATCGCCCGGCTGACCGTAGCTTTGTCAAGCATTCGGTGCCCCTGCAGGTCTTGCGTGACCATATCAAAGCTGTGCAACGTGACTTTCCCGAGGTCCAGGCCGGGGTGACCGGGAGTAGGGCGCTGGGCAGCGATGAGATGGTCAGTTCGCAACGTGATACGGCGCTGGCGACGGTGATCTCGCTTATCAGTGTTGGCATCTTATACATTGCTATCTTTTGGGAGGTGTGGAGCCCATTGCGGGTGCAGATCACGCTGCAGCTGGCGATCTGTTGGTCCCTGGGCTGGGCGACCCTCACCGTTGGCCATTTAAACATCCTTTCAGTGAGCTTTGCCCCGATCCTCATTGGTCTGGCGGATAATCTGGGCATTCACCTGGCGGCGCGCTATAGTGAGGAACGCGCCGCCGGCTATGATTTTCGTGCCGCAATGGAGATCGCCGCACGGCAGACGGGTCCAGGCATTGTGACGGCTGGAGTCTCCGTGATTCTGGCCTTTTATGCGGTTATGCTGGCGAATTTCCCAGGACTTGCCGAACTCGGATTTATTGCCGGGAGTGGTGAGTTGCTCTGTATGGTGGCCAGTTTTACCGTGCTACCGGCGCTGTTCGCCGTAAGCCAGCGCTATCTACGGACGCGTGCCACAGCATGGCAGGCGCAGGAGCGTCGGACCTGGAGTGGGCTGGGACGCTTGCCACGTCTCACGCTGGCGGGCATTGGTGTGCTCACCCTCATCGGTTTGCTCGTGTCGCCGCTCCCGAAATTTGACTATAACCTGCTGCATCTCCAGGCCAAACGCACAGAGTCGGTAGTGTGGGAAAACCATCTCCTGGAGGAATCGGACCGTTCGTCGTGGTATGCGCTCAGCACGGCTGATTCACTCGCCGAACTGCAGCGTAAAAAAGCCCAGTTTGCGGCTTTGCCGGTGGTCGATCGGGTCGAAAGTCTCGCCTCTATGCTGCCGCCTAACCAGGAGGAACGCCTGGCATTGGTGGCTGAGATAGCGCCTGTGGTGGAATCGGTCTCGGCGACGTGGGAGAACGTCGAGCCGATGGATGTCGAGGAACTGAGCACTGTGCTCGAAAAAATCCGTTTTAAGTTACAGCGCCCTCCCAGCGACTGGGACCCCACTAAGCGGCCATCGGAGGAGGGCCTCACCGCGGCGCGTACGGCCCTGATCGCCGTGCAGGAGCATCTCAAGACCCTGTCTCCTGCCACGGCGAGCCAGGCTCTCGATGCCTTTCAACGTGGGTTAATGGCCGACTTCGCTGCGAAATGGACGTTGCTGCAGCAGAATGTGCACCCAACAGGACCCGTGACCCTGGACGATGTGCCGAGCTATCTCCGCGAACGCTTTGTCAGTAAGAGCGGACGCTATCTGCTGCAAATCTTCGCGAGGGATAATATTTGGGAACAAAAACCTATGCAGGACTTTGTGTACCATCTACAGACTATTGATGCCGACGTCACCGGCCCTCCGGTGGTGGCCTTTAACTCGATCCAGAACATGCAACAGGGGTATGTACGTGGCGGTGTGTACGCCCTGTTCACGATTGTCGGCCTCACGTTTGTGCACTTTCGACGCCTCAAACCGACCTGGCTGGCGCTGCTCCCTCTAGGGGTGGCGGCCCTCTGGATGATTCCTTGCATGGCGCTCTTTGGGGTGCAAATGAACATTGCTAACTTGATCGTTATCCCCTTGTTTATGGGCATGGCCTTTGACAACGGTATCCATCTCGTCGACCGTGCTCTTGAGCCTCCCAGGACAGCCAGCAAGCGGGCCACGCAAAGTACAGGCAAGGCCGTTTTCCTGGCGACGTTAACGACGATTGCTGGCTTTGGTAGTCTCATGGTTGCTCGCCATGCCGGCATTTTTAGCTTTGGCTTACTCGTAGCTCTGTCCGTCACTTGTAATCTCGTGGCGGTGTTTACGGTCCTACCCTTGCTTTTGCGAGTGGTCCGTCTTAAGACTGTTGTACCCGATGCGGTAGGTATGACGCCTACTATGAGGGCTGACTAGCCATGCCTCCCAGCACGACCGGTGTCATCGTGATTGCCCACGGGCAATGGTTTGCTGAGATTGCCGGGTTACCCGTCTTACACCGTGTCCTCCTCGGGGGTAGTAAGGCCGGTGTGCGACGCTGGATTGTGCTGGTGCAGCGCGAGGTCCAATGGGTGCGTTCCAGCCTGGCAACATCCTATAAGCTCCGGGAGATCGCCTGGCAAGTGCATGACCTGCATGCCACCGAGCCTGGGCGTCTGGCCGCGGTTTTCCCGGCAGAAGACGTACTGGCAGTAATGGTTCCAGCAGTGTTTGATTATCGTGTGCTCGCAGATCTGCAAGATACTCTCGCTCCTACTCTCTGCGTTACCACGGCTGCGGCGCCTACCCCGGCGGATATCGTTGTACATGACGGTCGGATCGTCGCTGGTGCTGCACAAGGTGCTCCCGCCTACCGTAGCACGGGGATCCTGCGCTGCTCTGGCATGCAGTTGGGACAGGTGCTAAGCCAGGTGTCGGCAGAGATCTGCCAGTCACCTTCGCCAGACATGGTCCTCCTGACCAGGCTGCTCGCCCAGACCACTGTCCTGGCGCTCGACGTCAGCCGGCGCCTGTGGCTCTTGATCACGGAACCACTCGATACCAGTGTCGCTATAGCCGAGGCGCAACTGCTCCGGAGCCTGGGGCGCGAGGGCGACAGTGTGCTGGTGCGGGCAGTGGATCGACGCCTTTCTCAGCTCCTCACGAAACGGCTCATGCGCACGTCGGTGACGCCGAACCAGATCACGCTGGGTTCTGCTGCAGTGGGAATCCTGGGGGCTTTTTTCTTGGCGCAACCGTCCCAGGTGTGGCAGGTACTGGGTAGCCTGTTATTTCTGCTCTCGACCATTATGGACGGCTGCGATGGCGAAATTGCCCGTCTGACCTTTCAAGAGTCAGCTTTTGGTGCGAAACTCGATCTCATCATGGATAATGTCGTGCACCTGGTGCTCTTCCCGAGCATTGCTCTGGGTCTATATCGTCGGGAGTACGATACGCTCTATTTTGTGCTTGGTTGTCTGACCCTGGGTGGTATCCTGGTCTCCATCGCGGTCTATCTACCGTACCTGTTGCGTCGGCAGCAGATGCATAGTACCCTTGCACGCCTCTATGAGCACCTGGCCAGCCGTGATTTTGCTTATGTCTTGCCCGTGCTTGCCCTGACCGACAGACTACAGTGGTTTCTCTGGGCAACCACCGTGGGGACCTATCTGTTTGCCGGAGCCTGGATAGTGATTGCCATACGTGAGCGACGCCAGCAGCACGGTCTCAGCAATGAGAAATCCACCTCGGTGTAGGCATAATACCGGCGGCTCAACCCGGCGTCGGTGGTGTGGGCGTCGACGAGCTGGTCATGGGCGGGACGCGTCGGAGGCCATGCCATGTACGTGTGTACCAGGCATAGGCCAGGAGTCCGAAGCCGTTCCAGACGAGACCTTCGAGTCGCGCTATCAGCCCAAAGGCTAGCCCAGAGACCTGGGTCACACCGAGGGTGGACAGGATGGTAAAGCCGACGCCCTCAAAGGTGCCAAGTCCCCCTGGGACGAAGAAAAACACCTGATCCAACGCGGCGACAGCGATAGTCACCATGATCGCCTCCGCCAATCCTGGCGCATTGGCACCCAGCAGCAGGCGGAGCGCGAGAAAATTCTGGATGTTGCTAAAAGCGCAAGCGTCGAGATGCAGGCCCAACGACAGGCCAAAACGCCATGGATGGGCGATGTAGTAGGCTGTCAGGGAGGCTTCGAGAGGGATGAGATGCTGGCGCCAACGCTCGATCCTGGCTGGTCCTATATTGAAGCTACTGAGCCAGCCGAGCAACTTGGATAAGAAGCCATAGCGTTGCGCGGCAATAAAACCTCCCAGGCCGAGTTGCACGGCGACCGGGAGGGGGCGGCGACCGGTGAGATACAAGGTCCCCAGGGCGAGATGGAAGAGCTGCGCCAGGGTAAAACTGGCCTTGTCAATGACCACGGTGGCAGTGGCCGGTGTCCTCGGCACCGTAGATCCTAATAGGAGGACTTTGACCACCTCCCCGCCAATCGCTGCCGTTGGCGTGACCTGATTGATCGCACTGCCCGCCAGACGTACGATGAAGAGGCGTCTGAATGACACAGCCTGGTGACTCTTGGGAAAGCAGGCGGCCCAGCCAGCCGTGTGCAGCCCCACAGGCACAATTTCCAGCAAGACCCAGGGCACAATCCACCAACCCACGACGCCGAAGCTCGTAAGGAGGTCCGTTATACCCACTTGCCATACCATGCCCCCAAGCAAGAGCAGGCCAGCGAGCAAAAACACATAGACAAGGTAATGGGAAATGCGCATGCCATCGTTACGATGTTGGGGGGCCTCTTAAATGACGATCCCGGCCGTCATCGTCTTCTCTGATGTGCCAACTGCCCAAGTAGGTGGGATATCCCTGACAGTTCGGCATATTAAAGAGCTCTACAAACACGGGGTTCGCGAGTTCTACCTCTGCGGGGTGAGTACCATACCACCTGCACTCCAGCAGGCTCGTTGGCCTGACGATATCGTCTTGTATGTCGTGCCCCATGGCCCCGACACTCTGCCACGCCAACTGCGAGAACGCTTGCCTATGTCAGGCGATCTGCTGTTCGTGCGGGGCGATTGCCTCGTCGATCCACGTCTCTTCGCTGTACTACTGGCGAAGCCTGACCCGCATTGGTTACCAGCACCGAGCGCTACGTCCAACCTACTGCCCGCGGCCGCCCGCCTTTCACACGCCCAGCTCGACACATGGGCGACCGCTGGGCTGCAGCAGTGGTTACAGCATAGCCCGGTGCTCAAACCCGAGATGCTCGATGACTATAGCCCGGTGCACCGTGGTCCTGTGCCGTTCTACCTGCACACAGGCACCACCCCAGAGGAGGCCAAAGTCGCGACGTGGACCCTGATCCGCGCGGCGCAAAAACGTGCGCTCGATCTGCCGGCCCTCATGCTCAACCCGGTGTTCGAAAATCGTCTCGTCTTCTGGCTGTGCAATACCCGTATTACCCCGAACCAGGTGACGGTGTGCACCGGTCTCCTCGGCGTCTACGTCGCTTTCTTGTTTCTACACGGCTGGCTGCGCCTTGGCATTACGCTCACCTACGCTGTGGCGGTGCTCGACGGTGTTGACGGTAAACTGGCTCGTACGAAGTTACAGACTTCACGTCTTGGAGAGTTAGAGCATGTCCTCGATTTTTTCATGGAACATGCGTGGTATCTTACCATAACGAGCTTTCTTGTCACCAGTACAAATGATGCGCAATGGTGGTGGATAGGTGGCGGTCTGATGGTGAGCGATTTCCTCGATAACTTGCTCTACTATGCCGGGCATGTGTGGTTTGGGAAACAACTCGACGAACTGGGGCCGTTCGACCGTGGTTTTCGGCTCATTGCCGGTCGCCGCAACATCTACACCTGGATGTGGATGGTTGGCTTCTGGGCAGGGTTTCCTACCCAGGTCTTCGTCGCAGCGCTGGTGTGGGCGATCGTCACTATAGGGGTACACAGCACTCGACTCGTGTATCATCTGCGTCGGCATATGAGAGCGGCTTGAGAAATGGGTTGAATCCTGGAAGCCTGACATCAAAAAGTCCTGCTATGGTAAGGACAGAGAAAATAGAATTTTTTAGCTTGACTCGCCTGGGATGGGGTTTATGATCCATCCTACCGCTCCTGAGCCAAGATTCTACGAGCGTATTTAACAAGGTACATTGACTGCAATCCTTCGGACTATGAGATGAATCATCGCCACGGAGATCATCGCTATTTAGGAGAAGATACTTCATGGACTTTTGGGTAAAAAGGATCAAACGAGAATTTGACACAAAGCCGATTGCGTGTCATCTCTATGTGACTGATCAATGTAATCTGGACTGTTTTTACTGTACAGAATACGACAACAGTGTCCCCCACCCAAGTCTAGAAGACCTCAAAAAATGGATCCGAAAGATTAAAGAGTTGGGATGTATTCGCATTGGTCTTCAGGGGGGGGAACCATTACTACACCCGGATATCGTTAGAATTGTGCAATATTGCAAGGCGTTGGATTTGAGCACCAGTATGGCTACGAATGGGTTCAGGCTGACACCAACGCTGATCCAGGACCTAGAGAACGCTGGCCTGGATTCGATACAGGTTTCTGTTGATCGGATGACACCTATTCCATCGACCCGCAAATCTCTGAAAACCATCATCCCAAAACTAGAAATTCTCAAGAAGTCGAAGCTTCGTTTTAGCATCAGTGGTGTCCTATTTGAGGAAACTCTCCTAGAAGCCAGGGAAATGCTAGATTATGGGCTTTCTCATGGAATTTCCGCACATTTCCGTCTTGTTCATGCTGATCCTAATGGGCACTTTGAGGTTGATCTTGGAGAGAAAGATGCACTGAAGTCCTTGATTAACTTCCAGATACAAGAGAAGAAAAAGGGGAGAAAAGTTCATACAAGCTGGCATCTTCTGAAATACCAAAATGCTCTTCTCAATGGGGAAAGTGTTGATTGGACATGTATTGCAGGCTATAAGTATTTTTTTATATCTTCCCAGGGAAAATTCTGGCTCTGCAGTTCAAATCATCAACCTAATATAGATATTATGGATGTAACTCCTGAGATCTTGAAAAGCTACTTTCATAAAAAGGAGTGCCAAGAGGGTTGTGGTGTCTACTGTATCATTTCGGAGTCGTTGGCTAACAATCATCCTGTTAAATTTGGAATAAGCGAAGCCTGGGATCACCTTCAGACAAAAAGCTCACGACTCCTGAGATGAGCCCCCTGGATTTTTACCTTGACGGCCACCATAATTTTGTCTATCAATTGATAGACACATGGGCAGGAAAAGCGCCATAGAGGGCATCGTGCCAGGAGGCAGACTATGGGTACGGGAACATGGGCAGTGCAGACGGTAATGGAGGCGGTCATGACGTGGAATTATGATGTCGAGCATCCTGAGCTGCGTGCACTCTACGAGAAGGCGAAGCGTGAGCAGTGGAACGCCACCACCCAGCTTCCGTGGACGCAAGACGTGGACCCGGAAGGCATCATTCTCGACGATGATATTAACCCCAATGTGGCACTCCTGCGTGATTCCGACATCTGGCGTCGCATGACCCCAAAAGAACAGACGCGGCTACGGTACGAAACCCTCGCCTGGAATCTGAGTCAGTTCCTGCACGGTGAGCAACTGGCCATCTTCGTGGCTGGCCAGCTCGTCGCGGCTGTGCCGTGGATTGATGCGAAACTCTATGGCTCCACACAGGTGGTGGATGAGGCGCGCCACGCGGAAGTCTTCTATCGTTACCTGCACGAGAAGCTGGAACACGAATATCCTCTCTCCGACACTACCAAGGGGATTTTTGAGTCGATCCTGTACGAGTCGCGCTGGGACCTCAAATACCTCGGTCTCCAGGTGGTGCTGGAAGGGCTGGCGATGGGACTCTTCACCCGTATGTACCAGGCGGCTCGAGAACCTTTGCTCAAAGAGCTCCTCCACTTTGTACGCCAGGATGAGGCGCGCCATTTTGCCTTTGGTGTCTTATCACTGCGCGATACGTACAAGGGGACACTCTCTGATGCTGAGCGCCGTGAGCGCGAAGACTACGCTTTTGAGGTCTGCTCGATCGTGCGTGGCCGCACCTATCCCAAGGAAGCCTGGGAAGCCATGGGTCTCCCGGTCGACGAGTGCCGCCAGGCCATGGCGGAAGCAGCACGGCGGAGTCAGGCGCAACTGTCGTCCTTCACGCGCGTGACCTCAGCCCTGAAGACTATTGGCTTGCTGAGTGATCGTATGCGTCCGCACTATGCACAAATTGGGCTCCTGAAATACGAGGATACACCGCTGGAAGAGCTGCAGACGATGGGCGTCGCTGCTTAAAGGCCATCTCAATTCTCTATTCTGATTCGGGAAGCCTTACATGAGATCCTCAAGCAATGCCTGGGCTTCTTGGAGGTCAGGGGTGCCAAACCCTTCGGTGAACCAACCATAGATTGGTGCCAGCAGGTCGTGCGCTTCCTTGTGTTGGCCCTGGTTCTGCCACAGCCGGGCAAGGCTCATGGCCGCCCGCAGCTCCAGAGACTTTGCTGTATCTGATCACGGGATAGAGAGCACTGGTAGGGAGTCGTACTGCGTGAGCCAACGCAGATCAGGCTTTTCGCCTTTGAACAAACAGGTCACCGCTTCGACCAGTATTGGAAACGTGGGCCGCCCGCGGATGCGGCAGGTGTGACGCAAGGACAAGACCCGCTCCCCCCAGCGATTGCCTTTCTCGCTGCGGGTCCCTTGGCTGCGTTTGCGCCACAAGACACCGAAGCGGTGGGCGCGCTCCGCAATGTTATTCGTCGCTTCCACCCCCGGCACATCCAGAAACATCCACAACGCTGCGCCTTCCCGCTGCAACCGTCGGGCAAACGTCCCGGCTTTATCCTCCCAGGTAGCATGGCGGTTGACCAGCGCGGAAGCGCGCATACCAGGCCCGCCACTGGCCTACTGTGGGCCATTCCGTGCCCATATGGCACAGCCGTTGGAGTTCGGCGTGCACGCGTGCGCCAAAGCGTGCAACGCCTGCTTCCATCCGCTCTGTCAGCCCTTTGGCTGTGCGGATCAGATGTGCCAGACAACTCTGTCGGAGCCCTTGCCAGTACTGGTAGACGAGGTACCCATCACTCACAAGGGCACCCATCCAATCTGCAATGAACTGCGCAAACGCGGCTTTGGAACGGCTGGGGTGTATCTGAAAGTAGGCGACGTAAGGATTGGCCATCACCCACAGCCAGCGCCGGTCACCACCAGTGAGCCACGAGGTCTCGTCAATATAATTGACCAGGGAGGCGCGCGCTACCTCTCCAATCGCTGTGTAGTGAGGCAGGATGGCGTCAGAGACACGATCCACCATCTTCTGAATCGCCCCCTTGCTCAGCGGTATCCCGAACACGGAGGTACACAAGTCTTGCACTGCACTGCGGCTTGCGCCCACGATGCCCGCCATCTCCCCCACGAAACCTGTCAAGCGTGGACCATAGCCACTGGCCTGGTCGGCAGGGACGGTCGCTTTGCAGAGCGCGCCGCAAGCCCGGCACTGCCCTTGGTGTAAACGTCAGTGCGTCACATCAGGACGAATGACTGGCAGCTCAATCACCTGATGGGTGTGATATAGGGTCAGCTCCACAAGCTCCCGATGGCCACAGACACATCCCTTGGGGAAGAGGCAGACAGTTGCCGTAGGTTCCAACAGTGCCTGCGGATGGCCAAGATGACCAGGTTTGCCTCCCGGCTGCCGGCGCTCGGTGGCTGGCCTCCGTCGTTGGCGCTTGGTCGCAGGCGCATCGATTGACGGTGGCCGGCTGGAGTTGGAGGAGTTCTGGTGTCATCGCGCTTCGAGAGTTTCCAGGCGTTTGAGGAGGGTGAGCACCACCAGACGCACACTTAAGGGGGTCTGGTGCCAATCTTCAACTGGTATCCCAAGTCCCTCTGACCAGGGGTGCGGGATCAAGCATATCGCTCACGATGCGGTCTCCTCGTGCCTCGTGAGCCTCATCTCTACCACACAATGGATGGCGCGGCAGCAGAAAAGTGTTGGGTGAGAGGTCTGGCTAATGCATCATACCCTGTGATCAGATACGTGCGGCGCTCATCTTGCACTCGCGTATGGGGTGTGGCATCGAGTTGGCGGTATGGTTGGTGCAACTGTCTCTAGCTAAACGTGCTAGGTTCACGTACAATCGCCTTGTCTCATGGCGCATCCAAGGAGAGCCTATGACGTGTCCATACTGTCAGCGTGCGAACTCTGCGGATGCTTGTTGAGGAGAAATGGTTGTCACCCTCTGCACTGCTGGAAGAGATTACCAAACGCCTGGTCCAGGGTCTGCACCCAGAGCAGATTATTCTTTTTGGCTCGCATGCGTACGGACAACCCTCCGAGGCCAGTGACATCGATCTGCTGGTCATCGTCGCAGACTCGAATGAGCCGCGTCACCACCGGGCGCGTCAAGCCTACATGTGTCTACGGGGACTCACTGCACCGACAGAGGTGCGGGTGTTAACCCGTCGTGAAATAGCCCAAGCGGCAACCGTCCCCACCTCGTTCGTGCACCAGGCCCTGCAACGTGGTAGGGTGCTGTATGGATGAAGCCAAACGTCGCGAAATCCGCCAGTGGCTAATCAAAAGCCAGCGCGACATCGGATCGGCGCGCCGCCTTATGGAAGGCCAAGAACCGTATCTGGACACGGCCGTCTATCATTGCCAGCAAGCTGCCGAAAAAGCCTTGAAGGCATTCTTGACGGCACGCGACACGACCTTTGAAAAAACACATAATCTGGTTGCCCTGCTGGCTCTATATACGCCGTTCGAACCGGACTTTGCGCAATGGGGAGGAGGAGGCAGCAATACTCACTCCCTATGCGACAGAGTTCCGCTATCCGGGTGAGCTACTCGAACCAGAAAGAAGTGAGGCAGAACAAGCCCTTGCCGCAGCTGAAGCCTTTGTACAGTTCATTGAACGATTGTTGCACGATGCTATTGGGTCCTACGTGTTATATGGTGGGTGCTAGGTTCTGCTTTGCATCTGGGCACACTGGGTGAGTCTCACAGGGTCAGATAGGCATTGGCGGGGGTGCTAGGGAGGAGAAGCGTGTGACCAACCCCATCATGATCATGGGCTGCTCCAGCGACGCTGGCAAGTCGTTTGTCGTGACAGCGCTGTGCCGCCACCTGGCCAATCGTGGCGTGTGCGTGGCGCCCTTCAAAGCACAGAACATGAGCAACAACGCCGCAGTCACACCGGATGGTGCGGAGATCGGGCGGGCGCAATACTTGCAGGCGCTGGCAGCGCGTACCACGCCGCAGGCACGGATGAATCCGGTATTACTCAAGCCTAGCGCTGATACGGAGAGCCAGGTGATCGTCATGGGCCGGGTTGATCCCACTATCAGCGCCATGCCGTGGTTGGAGCGGCAGCCCCGCCTGTGGCCCATCGTGCGCGAGGCCTTGCACAGCCTGCTGCGCGACTATGAGCAGGTGGTCATCGAGGGCGGGGGCAGTCCGGCGGAGATCAATCTGCGTACCAGCGATATCGTCAACATGCGTGTGGCCCACGAGTGTCAGGCTAATGTCTATCTGGTGGCCGATATCGATCGCGGTGGGGCGTTCGCCCATCTGCTGGGCACCTGGCATTGCCTCGAAGCCGAGGAGCAAGCCCTCGTCAAAGGTTTTATATTAAATAAGTTTCGCGGTGATCGAGCGTTACTGGGGAACGTCATGGAATGGCTGTACGAGCGCACCGGTATTCCCACGGTTGCCCTCCTCCCCATGGTGCGCCATGCTTTGCCTGAAGAAGACACCCTGCATCACCGTGCCTACCCCGAGGCGCAACAGATCAACCTGGCACTGGTGGGCTACCCATACGCCAGCAATCTTGACGAGTTCGACCCGCTGGTCCATGAACCAGGCGTGACCGTGGTGCCCATCCGCGACTGTACGCGCCTCGATGCCTACCACGCCATCCTGCTGCCGGGCAGTAAAAATACCGTCGCAAGCCTGCGTTACCTGCGCCAGAGTGGACTCGCTGCCGAAATCAGCCGGGCGGTGCAGCGCGGTGTGCCAGTGCTCGGTATCTGTGGTGGACTGCAACTGTTGGGGCGTGAGATTCATGACCCACATCGCCTCGAGAGCGGCGATTGCCCAGGGCTGGGTCTGCTCGATCTGACGACTACCCTGGTGCCAGACAAAACCACACGCCAGCGCCAGGTACCCTGGCAAGGGACCTTCCTGTGTGGCTATGAAATTCACCATGGGCTGACGCAGGCTGGCGAGGGAGTACAGGTCTACTTACCCGACGGCCTGGGGTGGTGTCAGGACAATGTATATGGCGTGTATGTCCACGGGTTATTTGAAAACGCCTCCTATCGCCAACAGTTTCTAGAGCATCTAGGCTGGTGTGGGCAAACAACGGGCGAGTGGTCGGCGGTGGTCAATGCCAGCCTGGAACAAGTCTCCGGGCTGATTGTAGAGTCCGGCTGGACCATCTAACCGATGGACCTGGCACGCATTAAACCAGTGTCACAAATCGCGGAAGCACCAGCTTTGTGATGGTCTCCAGGCGGCTATTGCTCTGCTGGGAGAGACGTGATAGTCCAGGCAAAGTAGGGTGGGTTCAGGCACTCGAGGCAATCCTGTACGGTGATGACTTTGGTCCGATCGCAGTTGGCAATGGGATGCACGTGCAGATAGAAGGCCAGAGGCAGGTTGATGAAGAAGTTGGCGGCCTGGAAGGTGCAGACTTTTTCCCTGACGAGGGTTTGGTAGAGGGAAGCCTTAGGCAGGAAATCCGCCGAGCGTTCCAGGTACCAGCCAACCCGGTGCACGAGGGGCCGGCGGGGGGATGGCCGCGTTATCTCACCCCAGAAACAGAGATTGAGCGCCACAGCAACACCCAGATACGCCGCGGTGATCCAGCGGTGCCTGGCCCAGTCGAGCCGGGACAGCGCGGCCGTCAAAGAAGCCATGATTAAGAAAGAAGGGAGAATATAGTAGCGGATGTGATTCCGGTCTCGGAACAGAATGAACACCGCCACATAGACGAATGGCCACAAGGCCAGCAGACGGGCGTATGGAGACATCTGGAAGAAAGTGCTGGGCTCCAGGCGGCGGTAGGTGTAGAGGGCAAAGGCACCCAACAGGGAGCAGGCCCAGGCGTATAGCACGAGCCGCAGGGGTAGCGGCGGGCTCCAGGAGGCCAAGTGCTCGAAGAGCACCACGGCCGACCAGACTTGAATCAGAGCCTTGAGGTGAAAACCGCAGAAGAGTACGAGGCCAAAGGCGAGACCTCTCTTGAGGAGAGCGTCCGTGCTAGGGGCGTGCTGAGATGCCTGGCGCAGAGGGTACGCAGCCAGCGGTCCATCCTGGAGCCAGTCCAGATATAGGCAGACGCGAACCCTAATGGGATCAACAGGAACAGGACCGTGAAGAAGTACTGATGGTGCTGCCACTGCGTCTCCGTAATCTGAGACTTGATGAGGAAGACCAAGGCGGCCATCAGGCCGTTGCAGAGAGAGAGACGGACAAAGTCCCCAAGCTCTCTGTCGTCCCTGAAAAGCATCTGGACCAAGATGACTAGGGCTAGAGAGACAGGCACGGAGATGAAGATGAAATGATTGATCACGCCGATGTAGTTCAGGACCAGGAAGGCCAGGGCATTGCCAAAGGCCCGTCGCCTGTCCTCCATGAACCTGGCACACAGGACGAGGATGCCCGTTAGCAGCAGATTCTGCAGGGCCGTGACTTCCCAGGCCAGCCGCGACTTAAACACGAACAGGGCAGACGTGCTAAGGAGATACAGCCACACCAGCGCACTACGCAGGCCGAATCGTTTCGCGAAATGCCACGTGGCAATGACCATAGCCATACCATTAAGGAGCACCCCGCCGATACGCAGGGAGAACACATCGGGGGGGAAATATGTAAACACCCACGACAGCAGCCAGGCATAGAGCGACCCGGTGTAGGTGTTCATTTCATGAGGAGAATACAGGCCTAGGTCTCGGACTCGTAAGGCAAAAAGGCCTAACAGGCCTCATCTCCGTGCAGCCCTGGAAACTGTGCCAGGTGGCAGGAGAGCAAGGCCAGCAGGTAGACGCAGCCCAACACTACCATCCAGGACCAGACCCGCCTCACGGGTGGAGATGGTATGTGGTTGGGTGGGTAAGGGCGCATTACGCGATCGGCGGGCGACGCGTGTGCCATGTGGTACTCTGCTCATAGGCGTGTGCCACCTTCAACAGGAGTCCATCAGCGAAGGGCTTGCCAGCGAGTTGGAGCCCAATTGGTAGGTCCTTCCCATCCACGTTCACAAAACCACACGGTACGCACAGCGCCGGGACATTGGCGAGATTAAACACGCCAGTGAAACTGCGGCGCCCAGCCATACGCTGGTGCGCTTCTTCTTTACTCTGAATCCCAGGCCCTATCGGCAGCAGTGGTGCTGGTTCTGAGGAGCCAGGCAAGGCCAGCACCTCTGCCTGCTGCAGAGCGGCAAACACCTGATGGCGCGTCAGTTCACGCAACTGTTGCGCTTTATAGTAGAGCTGCGCTGGCAGGATAGCGCCCGTTAGGAAGTCGATCTGCACGTTGTGGTCATAGTCGCGTAACCGTGTCCTGATCCAGTCGTGGTGCAGCGTCGCACTTTCGACAGCCAGGATGGCACGGGTGACTGCCGCAGCAGACGGCAAAATGGGGAT
>AR_comb_assmDRAFT_10937806_pt1 | contig 20294 bp, 28 predicted proteins | sample ArasoioldDNA_FD_10543 | JGI IMG/M metagenome (IMG submission 10543) | reverse complement strand
TCGGAAGCCATCTGAGCCTGTTCAGGTGAGTAACCCTCAGCCGTCATCTCAGCCTTCTGCTTCATCCCCAGCAGACCCATCTGGCCCTCGGCGTAGGTCATCGCCTGCTCCTGCATCAGCATCTCGCGCTTGAACTCGACCGTCTCGTCGGTCATCTCAGGCAGGCGAGCGATGTCTCGGACGAACTTCTCCAGCTCCGGGTCCGGGAACCACTGCATACCGGCACCAGCGGTAGAGGAGATAAACGCAGCGAGCTGCTGCAGGTCAGGCGGGTCAACGTTCGTAGGTTCGAACTTGGGCAGCTCATCCATCTTCCACCCATTGACCTCGAACAGTCGAGGCACAGCGTGACGGTTCAAGGTGTCAGCGATGGTCTTCACGATGGCGTTGAGAGCGGCCCGGAAGATGCCGCTCTTGTCTGTGTGCATGGAGTAGGAACCGACACCCTCGTGACCGACCAGAATGAAGTCAGCCAGCACAGACATCAGAATCCGCTGCTCGTACCGCTGGATGATGCCCGTGGTGTCGAACTGGCGAGAGCCACCGGAGTTCATCAGTTCAAAGTCGAAGAGGGGTTGCTTGGTCTCCTGGTCGTACTGAGCAGGGAGAACCAAACCTTCGTTCTCATCCCGTCGCACACCCCGAACCATGCGCTTGAAGGCTTCGACCGTCTTCTGCTGCTTTGAACCCTTGGGGGCGTTCAAGTAGTCAGCAGGAACCCGAGCCACCGGCATACCAGCCAGATCTCGCTCGATACCGATAGCCTCGAACTCCTCCAAGCGCTTCTTGAAGTACCAAGATCGATAGGCAGTACGGAGCAGGGACATACCTTCGGGGTTGCCCTTGGACAGGTTGGTACGGAAGAGCAGGCTCTTCTCAATCGGGATAACAGCGGTCTTGTAGTGCGGAGGAGCGAGCTGGACCAGAGCCTTGATCCCGCCAGTGTCATCGAAGACCCAACGGAGCCAGGTCTCCTGAGAACGGATGGGCATCTTCCGCCATCCGATCAGTCCATCGTCGTGCTTGGATCGCTTCGACCCGTCCTTCTCCCAGGGTCCGATCCGACGCTTGTAGACAATCTCGTGCCATGACCAGCCGTAGGTGATCATGGAGAGAACCTCACCGATGAAGTCATCCCAGGAGTGGGACATATCGTCCAGACAGGACTCCAGGAACTCCTGGGCCTTCACAGACTCATCGGTCTGGTCTGCGGGGACTACCTTCCATTCGATCTCGCGTACGAGCTTGTCGATGGCGAAGAGCAGAGCACCCACGATGGAGTCGTTCTGCGACATCTCCTTGAAGACCTGGATGGCCTTCCGACCCCGGAGTGCAGGGAGAAACTCCTCATCGACAATGCCACCGGCTCGCTTAAGACCAGTGACGCCCAGCTCGATCATGGGATCGACTTGCTGGACCTCACCGGCTTCAGGAACGTCGTCGTAGAACGTGACATCCCGATCAGGACGAGTGGTGGTCATACCTATAGTCTCCTGTTCGGTGCCAGCCTACTGAGGGGCTCCCTCACAGCAGGAGTTCTTCGTTTTGCACTCAGGGCAAAGCCACCGGGTAGAAATCGGATCAAAGATATGCCCGCAGCTTACGCACTCCATCACATGTTCCAGATCAGACCATGAGCGAGTATTCATCGAATTCGTCTGATTTCTTATGGACCTGTCCGATGGTCCACTCCGACTTCCGGTCATTGTTCCGGTTCGTCTCCATCTCCTTCGCCATCCAGTTCGGGTCCTGGTTGTTCGGGAGGACCACTGGCTCAACAGCGATGGCTCGTTTACTCACCAGATTCCAGGCGAGAGCAGCAGAACAGACCTCATCCGGAAGGTGGAATTCCTTAGACCGAGAGTAGAGGTCATCGACCGAGCAGTACAGGTGTGCCTTGTATACGGTCTCAATTCGAGGAGCCCGAACCTTGTCGTTCTCCACCGCGTTCACATACTCCGTAAGCATGTTGTCGCGCTTGGCACCGGTCATCAGGAAGCCTCGTGCGCGTACGTCCAGGTAGTCCTGGACCACGTTGCCCAGACCAGTTCCATCGTGGATCGCCTCGGCGTTGTACTTCCGCATGATCCGGTTGAAGTACTCGATCATCACCGGGTAGGGACGCCGACGCATCCTCACGCAGTAGACCATCTCCATCGGAAGCCTCGTACACTTCCAAACCGTGATCACGGTGAAGTCCTGCTCCTTGGCCCAGTCAGCCGCGATCACGTAGTCCTGATCGATCTTGTACTCCTCGAAGCGGTACTGCTCGAAGTCCTTGGCCTTCTTTACAGTCGTCTCCTCGGTCGGCGCTGGGTAAGAGAATGTCTCCTCGACCTTCTCAGAATCGAACGCACGGTTGCCGATAGACGGCTCACCAAGCTCATACTCAACTCTCCACATCTCGGCAGGGATCTGCCGCTTCTTCTCCTCGATGAACTCTGGGCGTAGCCATCCATCCACAGGGTTGGAGGTCTCCCGGTAGCACCAGGTGAAGATCGGCATCTCCTCTTCCTGGTGACGCCGGTACATCTCCGCGAAGGTCTTGTCCGCGTACTGCCAGGTGGAGGACATGGTGGTGTTGGGCTTGATCCACTCACCACGCCAGTTCTTCTGCTCCATGGGCTGACCGAGAGCAGCGTCCAGGATCAACTGGTCCATCTCATCGATCTCGTCCAGGAGAAGGAACGGAGGGTGAGGACCACGGACGGTCTTCTGAGAAGCGGTCAGAGGGCGGATCTTGGCACCGTTGCGCAGCTTGATCAGGGTCATGCTGTCGTCTTGTACGAGGTACCGAGGAGCGTGTTCAGAATCCCAGGCGTCTCGCATCGTCTGGTGGATGTTGTTCGACTGGTTCAGAGAGCCACCCAGGATGTTCACATCGGCCCCCATAATTGCAGCCTTCGTCAAACCAAGGATGCTCAGGGTTCTCGACTTGCCTGCAAGTCCACGGGAGCCATGGATCAGGATCTGCGGCTCTCGGCTGAAGTACGCCGTCGCGAATGCGTCGAAGGGCGCATCGTGGTCCGGGCATACCTTCGTCCTGGGGATGCGGTGTCCCCAGAGAGCCTGTGTCAGGTACCAAAGCTCTTCCTCGTTCTTCGGTCCCCGTTCAAGGGCAATCGTCACTTACTAAACCTAGCCGGAAGGAAGTCGGCCAGAAAGATCACGTCTTTGGTATCCGGGATACCTCGAATGGTCCATCGGCCTGCTGGACAGTCCAGCGTGTAGTGCCAAGCAAAGTCATCATGTCCGTGGGTGGGAGTCAGCTCGACTGCGAACCGACCTTCGACCAGCTCTTCATCAGCGTGCAGAGTCGCCCACGCAACTTCTTCCTCGGTCACCCACAGCCGACTGGGAGAGAACTTGACCCGTCCCTTGAGCGGCAACCCATCGGAATCTACAAACCGCCCCACTACCTGCACGCTTCTCATATTCTTCTCCTGTGTAGGTGATGGGGAGGGCAGACGGGGATCTCCCTCCCCACCACGTCTATTTACCGACCGAGGTCGAGTCCTCCAGCAAGCAAAAGCACAAGCAGTACGATTCCGACTACTGCCAGCACCCAAACAATCGGGCTGCTTTGCCAGACGCCACGTTCATCCCTATCCACAACAGGCACCTCCTTCGGTGGAATCGCGCGCAGGATGCCCTTGCCGGTGTAATCCTCGACAAAGGTCTGAGCTGCGCTGAGTACAACCGTCAATATGGCCACGAGCGTGCCGAACTGCGTGTCGTTCATGTTGTAGATCCAGGCGTCAATGAACTGGGCCAGGATGAGGCCGGTGCCTCCCTGGACGCCGGTGCGCACCGGACGAGCTACCCCTTCGGATACCTTCTTGTGGTTAGGCATTGTGCTTCCTCTTCAGTCTCTTGACCTCAGACCGGACCATCAGCATGAACGCTGTCCGTGGCCAGAACCCAGGGTCCCAGTGAGTACTTTGACCCCAAGCTTTGGATACTTCTGCGTGAGTGGTAACACCCCGTACCCCGCGCTTGAGATCTTTAGCCGTCACAAAGTACGGCGGAAGGTTGTAAGCCAAACAGAGCTTCGCCGTGAGGCGAGCAGTACGCTTCAGCATCTTCTGCTGGTTGGGCTTGGTCCATCGCCAGCTCGCCTTGAGCTTCTTCCACGTAGTGCTGCCCACATCTGCTGTGGGAACAGGACCGGGGGTATCGCACATCTCGATACCTAGACTGTTCTGATTCGGTGGGGCGTGCCAGCAGATCACAGAGTCGTAGGCGGCTTGAACGGTGTTCTCCGGGTCCACCACGTAGTGCGCACTACCTCCAGCAGACTGTGAACGGAAATATGCAGCAATCTGCTCAGCTCCTCCGGGCTCACAAGGAGAGACCGTAGAGTGAATGACAACTCTACGGATCGGCTTATTGGCACCCTCAGACCAATGAGCGGGTGGCCCCAGGTACTTGGGACTTGGTGCGGGGTAGTCCATCTATCCTCCTAGGCGGTTACTACCAGTGTCCGCACCATATCCATTCACTGAGTCTGTTCGAACTTCTCCCGCCTAGATTGCTTCTTCTCGTAACGGTCGTGACCGACCTGCAGCAATAGGGCGATGCACTGCCCGACAATGGTGATCGCCACCAGCCAAATGGAGATCACCGCGATCTCGATCTGATGTGGATAGCCGGGGTACACGACGTTCCCCAGTGAGATCCACAGCGCGAGTCCCAGAGCAAGACTCTTGAAGAAGAGAGCCTTGCCCACGTAATGCTTCCACCATGGCCTAGTCCCGTAGACCACCAAGAACACCGTCTGCCCCGCCACCGCTACGATCAGAGCCCACTCGTACGCGGTAAGCCACCCAGAATTTGGCACATTAACCTCCGAAGATCTCTAGGACCTTCTCGGTCCACCCATTCATCTCGCGCTGCACCCGAGCGCGATTCGCAAGATCTTGAGTCTGTTCCCGATTTTCCTCAGCACGTATGAAGCTCTCTTGGGCCTCATGGGCCTCCTGCTCGCGCTCTTCCGCACGCTTGTCCCAAGGCCACTTCATGAAACGTCCCTCTTCTCGATGTCCGTCTCCGTACCCACAGCGGCACGAAGATCTTCGAGGAACTCGGTCAAGGTAGGGGCGGTCTCCTTCATGACGAGAGACATCTGTTCGCCCTGGCTGTGGATCGTCTTTCGTTGAGAATCGATAGTTGCTTGCATGGCATCGGCCTCGCGTCGGGTCACCAGTCTCCCGGTGGCGATCATCCAGAACATCCACAAGCCGAACCCGATTCCGCCAAGCGGACCAAGAAGGAACACGGGAAATGTCTCCATTCACAGTTCCTCTTCCCAGACTATGTTCACTTCGCCGCAGCGCATATCGGTGCCTAGACCAGATACTTCCAGGTAGTCGCTGGCCTGGATGCCATAGACCAGACCGAACCCCTTGAGCTGGGTGTTGAACTTAGTCAGATACGAGGCCGGGACATCGAACCACTTCGACTCACCCTTGTTGATCGTTCCAAGTAGCGTGATGTCGTTCATCAGGGAGTCGTTCATCGGCATGTCCGACTCACTCTGCTCTTCGTGCCAGAACAAGCGCACGTTCGCCGCAGGCTGACCAGTGTCGTTCTCTCGCGTGATCCTGATCTTCGCACTGGTGACCGTAGGTTGACCCTGCTCTCCGACCAAGCTCCCGATCTTGTTCCCGTAGAACCAGAACCCATCGGAACGCGGAGACTCCCGAACGATCAGCTTCCCGGAGTCGTAACTAGCACCATCCACCCCAGCGGAGCCAGCGGCAGTCGCCTGGATGTTGGCTTCCTTCTTGATGACTTTCTGACCCACCGTCTCGGTCTTGGGCATCCAGATCTTGGAGAAGGTACCTACCGACCAGTTGCCGTTCTCGTCTTCGGTCCAGGCTGAGAAGTAGTAGTACTGGCCACCGGGAAGGTTGGTGTTGGCGGTGGGATTGACCGGGTATTGCTTGTAATCGAAGTCTGAGGAATCTAGGTGGTTCTGATTACTTGCCGGATTGGAGTCGTTGTACCACCAGTCGCTCCACGGCTCGTTCTTCCAGTCAGTGTCAGGCTCGTAGAGAAATCCAGTACCGAACTGAGTCTTCGGCTGTTCCTTGCGGGAAACCAGGACACGAACCCTCTTCAAGTCCGTGTCGTTCGCTCCACCGGGAAGCCTGATACCAACCTTGATGTACCGGTTCTGGATGAGCTGGAGGGATACCTCGGGAGGAGACGAGGGAGTGGTGTCGTGCTCGTAGGCGTGTTCCCAGCTTCCTGAGACCTTCACATAGGCGTCGGTGACAGGCTTGTGTACCCCTCCGACCTTCACGAAGGGTCTATTCACCGTCTCCCAGGTGCCGTTGTTGTTGTAATAGAGAGTCATCAGTACCTGAAGTAGACATCGCCGTTGGAGCCACCGGTCGGAGCAGTCGTACCGGAAGTGATCTGAGGACCAGCAGCCGGGTAGATCTGAGTCCACGCTGAGTCGAAGTAGACGTAGATCTTGTTTACATCCTTCAGGATGGCGAGCTGGCCTTCCTGGGGAGCAGTGATCTTGGCATCTCGGTCAGCAACGCTGTTATAAACCCCAGCCAGCCGCTTCTCGATAGCGTTGGCCAACGCGGTGATATCAGCAGGGATATTCGGGTCGTCTGCATCCTCCGGAATCGGAAGACCCTGAAGCGGGGTAGTGGTAGCCATAGCTCCTCCTTCTACGTCATCGTCTCATCCCAGACTAGGCGAGGTTGCTGAGTTCGGCTTCTACCATCTGGATCGTCCACGCCGCAGAGGCACCAGCATTCAATACAAGACCGATAAACGATCCATTCACTGTTGAGTCGAACCCAGAACCAACGCTGTTAACTACAGGACAAGCAAGCACAGAAAGACCGGTAGAAGCAGTGCTACCGAATGCCTTGTCATGCATCATCGCCCCGACCATGACCAGTACTGCGCTGGTGCCTGAGCCAACTGATCGGAAGGTAGCGAAGACCTCGATAAGACCGTTGTCCGTGACTGCTGTCTGTGCTGGGAAGGTAACGCTGGCCCGCTGGGTATCCAATGCGCTGCCGTTGGTACCGATCAAGATGGCGATGCTCGGAGTAGCGACACCAGCAGCCGTCTTCGTCACCGACATCCGACAGCGATACTTGGTACCAGCTTTCAGCTTGCCGTTGGGGATCGCGCAGCTCGACCCAGCGAGATAGGTGCTGGCAGCGAACCCTGGCCCCTGAGAAGTCAACGAAGCGTTGTTGACCGAAGGAGTAGCGCCACCCCCACCACCAGGACCAATGGTGATCGCGTTTCCGGAATCGTCCTTCATCAGCAGAGCAGTGCCGTCTGTGGTGTACAGCGCTGCATGACCGGTGGCAGGAGTACCCGGAGCACTCTGCTCAGGGAGAAGCAGGGCCTTCTTGAACTTCGGCATCAGCCGAGGACCACCACGCGGTACTGAGCCGAGGTAGGAGCGCCACCCCAGTCAACTGTCACCTGACCACCAGAGGTGGCTGCCTTGGTGACATCCGGGAACACCTTCTCGGTGGACTCCCAGACCTCTACCTGGATGTCTGTGCCCAAACCATGAGTGAAGGTCTGCGGGTTGGTGGTAGCCACACAGTCCGCAGCGAACTTCCGGGCTACTACGGAGGTATCGATACCCACCGTGTCCGCAGCCACCGACATACCGGTGCCCTGACCGACCGCCAGCACGCCGCTGGCCTCCGTCAGACCAGCTCCAGCAGCTCCAGAACCGATCCGGATACCGGCAGCGCTCTTGGTCAGGGTGGTGCCATCCAGCTCGATGGTGAACGTGGTACCACCCAGCTCAATACCATTGCCGTCAGCGGTGTAAGTGACACCCATAGTGATCGGGGTGAAGGACAGCGCGGTAGAACCGACCGTGATCGGACCATCCGTGGTCTCCAACCACATGGTGTCGCCGTTGACCGTGCCCTCGTTGACGATGATGAAGGCACCAGGGATCTCTGATCCGGCATCAAAGTCCGTGGAACGAGTAGCCGCACCCGAAGCAGGAGCGATGTAGATCCCGTTCTCCGAAGCGGTGGTCTGGTTCTTCACGAAGATCCGGTCACCAGTGACGATGCTCTTGCCATCCAGGCTCTGCCCGTTGGCCAGCGCAGAGGCGAGGTTCACGTTCGCAGTGGTAGCCAGCCGCGCCGTGCGCTTGTTGGAGAGACCAGAGACTAGGTTGTCCACGTACTGCTTGTTCGCAACATCGGTAGCACCGGTCGGGTCTGCTGCATTGATCCCCCGCTGATTCTGTAGATCAATACCCTTCTTGAACTTCACTGGCATGGGATCTCCTAGATATACGCCCAGCCGGTCTCAGGCTGAGTCCACTGGACGAGCAAACTGTTTTCGTCTACAAACACCACATCGGTGAACACTGGTTCGCTGGGGTTCGAAGCCAGGATCAGTGTAGGCATCGCTCGGGCTCCGAGATTGTGGTTGATGGGCCATTCCGCAGCCGGGTTTGTCTGTACGTGGGTGTAGAAACCCACTGGACCCGGAGGGCCTGGAGGACCCTGGGGGCCGTCCTCCAGTAACTCAACAACCTCTACATCCTGAACATCTGAGACCACCACTCCGGTGCTGTCTGTGGTGATCAGAACGTCCACGGTCTCGGTGACCACATTGGTGAGTAGCTGCTCAGGAGTGGAGACCAAAATCTCGATCACTTCGCTGTCATCGGAGATGATCTGACCATCAGGATCTGAGCTGATCAGAATGTCCAGAGCCTCACCAGGGGCGCTGGTGAGTTCTGCCGAATCCTGTTCAACTTCTACCAAGTAGTCAGGCACGAGTGATCTCCTTGACCGCCGTGACCTTGCCCTTCAGGTAGGTCCGCACATCTCCATTGGGGAAAGTTAGCTGAGCGTCCCAGACACCGTTACCGAAGTTGGTTTCGCCTGTGACCTCTGCACTCAGGTACAGCTCAACCTTGCCTGTGTTATCTGGATCAGACTGGTCAGCAATAGTGGTGTCGAACTCCGCGATCAGCGACTCATCTTCAGCCCGAATCTCAGCCTTGGCGGTGACTCCCTCCAGATCCACGTAATCACCAGGGTCACCGTCAGAAGTGCGCTCTCGTAGACGGAAGGAGAACCGATAGGTATCACCCTTGTAGATGGTGAGGTTCTTGCTGACCGGAAGCGCCATAGTTACATCATCCCAGCCTTAGCCAGCCTGAGCGTTCCTGAGTGCTTGTACTGCACTGAGGATCATGTTGTCGTTGATCACGTCGTTCCGAGCCCCGGTGTCTGGGTTGTTGTTGATGTTGGCAACCCCCTTGGCGTAGTCCCAGGCGTCATCCCAGTCCGGGGTCGAGCAGAGCTTCCAGATATTGGAGTTAGCCCAACTCAACGGCTCATCCTGACCTTCAGCCGCAGCGGCAGCCACAATCCGAGCGATCAGAGACTGGGAGGAAGCCATCTCCACAATCGACTGGTAAGACATGAGATCTCCTAGAGCTTGATGATGTGGTTCACGGCGAGGTACTTGGGCTTGATGTCCACTGGATCATTGGTCAACCCATTGCCTGTACCAGTATCCCCGTTGACACCGTGAGTGTGGGTGGAGCCTGTCGTCTCGCTGGGCATGTTGGCAATAGATGTGGTGTTACCGGCAGCAGCTCGTCCGCTAGAGCTACCCACAGCAGTACCTCGCTGCACGTCGTGAGTGTGGGCTGAGCCAGTAGTGGTAGTCCCCAGAGTGCCCGCGCCGTGCGTGTGACCGGGCAGGTTGGATGCAGCGAGGGTGGCCGTATCCGCGCCTCCAGTAGACCCCAGCGTCTTGGTCGCGCTGGCTCCCATCAACGTCCGGTCTCGGGTATCAGGCGGGTAGAACGTGGTGCCTGAGCCGCCGTAGGTGTAACCAATGGTCGCGAATAGATCTGGGTAAAGCGCAGTGCTCAGTGGATTAGACGAGCCAGTACACAGCGCCCAACCTGTCGGAGCCGTACTCCCGGCGTACGGAGCCATGAACCCAGGTGGGATCAACCCGTCGAACCGTCCACCACCAGCACCATCGACCTCGAACTTTGGCTTAGCGGTGTCTCCGGTGCGCTTGGTGCCACTAGCGATCTTGGCTACACCGGAGACCGGAAAGTTGTTGGCAGCCGGTGGATTGACATCAGGTGTGGTCAAGAACGAGGTGTAGTTGACCTTGATCACCCCAGTAGCCAATGCAGGCTGCTGGATCATGTTGGTGTCGCCAGGGTAAGAAGAACCCTTGCCTACGTAGATCATCACCTGGTTGGGATCGTTAGCTCCAGGAGATAGCGGGAGCGCAGCAGCTTCTACGGTGACCTTGGACCGCTTGGGCGGGATGATCGTGGATACCGGTGACCTAGGAGTCTCCCAGGGCACGCCTGACCGGTAGTAGGTAGAAGCGATGTGCCTGGTGTTGGCCGTGTTCTGGATGGTCTCGTAGCGGTCGAGGGTGCTGTAGGTCCGCATCAATCCGCTCTTGTCGATGGACTTCCACACCCCAGCACCGTTGTCCCACAGGAAGCCCACTTTGTTCGGCATCCCGGTCTCCCAGTTCCGAGTGCCGTCCTCAACGTGAGTGGTGTCGTCCATGGTCCGGAAATCACCGGTCTTGGACGAAAATGTGTAACCAACGTGCCCAGTGGTGAAGTTGTGGTCTGCAGGGTGATGCACCAGACCAGTGAGATTGATGTTGTACGGGGTGGGGTGATCGTTCGTTGAGACCAGAGTCAATCCACCACTGGCGAAGGTGTAATGCCGGAACCGAAGAGTATCGACTGTGTTGGACTGGGCGATCACGATCTTGCCAGCGGTGTCGTTGTAGTCGATGGCTACCGCTGGGTCATCCGTACCTGAGACCTGATTCCACTGGTACTCGTAGTTCAGAGCCAGCGTGGTGGTGTTGTAGGACTGCACGAAGTAGGCCGAACTGTTGTAGCGGCCGATCACCACCAGGCTCGTTCCCCGGTAGGCCAGGTTGTAGGGAGTGAAGCCCACAGTCTCTGGCCCCGACAGGCTCTTAGTACCGGTGGATGCGTTCCACCGCTCGATCTGCATACTCGCGCCAACACCGCCAGGATCACGGCAGGTGTAGTAGTAGGTCGAACCGTCGTAGACCCAGCCGTGTCTTTCAGCCCAGTACCCGTCGTTGGTGAACTGGAAGGTGTCGTAGGTGTAGTCCAGCTTGGGCGCAGTGGTGGGCGGGATAGCACCTGCGTTGAGGTTGATCTCGCCACCAGTCTTGATGTCCGTACGACCAGCCAGCTCAGCAGCCGATTCCCCCGCAGGAACATCACCAGTGGTGACCAGCTTGTCGAAGGTGCCCTCACCAGCGACGATCACCAGTCCAGCAGCAGGATCGACGTTCATGAACGGGGAGCCACCGCTGGGACCATAGGCACGTAGACCGGCCTTGTCGATGATCACCCCTTGGTTCTCTTCCGCAGTAGTACGGAAGACACCAGCAGTGATTGTCGGACCCTGGTCTGTGGTTATCCCAGTTTCCTCATCCGTGTTCGTACCAGAGATCTCAGTACCACCCAGATCGGAACCACCTAGGTGATCAGGCAGCGTGCCTGGAGTAGTGACAGTCTCGGCCAGCGCGAGCAGGCCAATCGGGGCTGCGATCCAACCAGTGGGATGCTCATAGACATAAGGCTTATTACCGTCAGTCTGGTTCAACCACAGGTCGCCATCGTCCACAGCCGTCATCGTCGGGTTACTGATTGGCCGCTTGACTGGCAGCGCAGATGGATCTTCGGCCTCCTGGAAGACCCGCATCTTCCCATCTGCAGTGGCCACCGCGTAGGTGGCTGCGTAGTACGAAGAGGACTTGACCTTGGTACTCCAGGTTGGGGAGCCGCTGGAGTAAGTGACCTTCTCAGCCGTCCACAGCTCAGTCCCCGCCACATAAGCAGGCTCAGTGCTCTGCCAGGGAGCAGAGGGTGTCGTCCCAGTGGGATCAGCAGGAGTGTTACCTGTGGTCACCTGAGCCCAGTATGGGAACACCCCGGTGACACTGATGCCCTGCGAACCCGTAGAACCATGTGCGGCCACTGCGTAGGACGTAACCGGTGAAGGCGCTGATGTGAACGTAGTAATGGTCCGGGTCCATAGAAACTCACCTGGAACTGTGGCTACTGGACTAGCACTCCAGGTACCTGTAGGTGGTGTAGTTCCACTCGTGCTTACCCGAGACTCAACCAGGGTGGAAGAAATTCCTCGACCATCATTACCATCAACACCGGCATCACCCTGCGGGCCTTGATCTCCGGGGTCACCCTGATCACCCTTGATCAGCGACCATTGGTACTGGGTGTAGTCACCAGATTCAATGGATGTGGTCTTGTTGACCGCGACACCGATGTATGTCCTACCGGTGGGATCGTTGGAGAAGTTCGTACCTACAGTGTCATCTGCGTACTTCACCCATGTGTACAGGCTCTGGCCATCATCACCCGCAGGCCCCTGAATACCCTGATCACCCTGTAGAGATGCCAGCCACTCTTCCTCGGTGCCTACGAACCCGTTGTCCACAGCTACCTGGTAAGCAGACTTTCCCTCTGGGAGATCAGCAGGGTCAATGGCGTCTGCGCCCAGCAGGATCGGGACGAACTCAGTGCCGTCGTGGATGCTCAGCCTGTGTCCATTGGCAGAGTCGTACCACTGATCGCCTTCCTTGGCTGGGGGAGTAGGCGGCTCAATCTCTCCTACATAGGTGAGAGTTCCCTCTACTCCCCCAGCAACGTCTTCCCAAGCTCCAGCATCATCGTTGTAGACCTGGAGGATCTTGGTGTCAGTACGAAAGATGATCTGACCGGGGACACTGACTTCAGGCAGCTCTGACCCGGTGAACATACGCACAGTAGTCCCCTCATAGGACACTCGCTGCCCAAGACGAGGGGACTGTGTGTGATCGTAGTTCTCCGTCACTAGTACAGATCACCGTAAGACGTGTAAGACCCACCAGCAGATCCAGGAGGACCAGCAGGACCCTGGATACCAGCGGGACCAACAGGACCCTGGGGACCTTGTTCACCCTGATCGCCCTTCGGCCCAGCGCCTACCTGGACAAGAGAGATCGCGCCTGCGGTGATGTTGACCTGAAGGTCGTCACCAGAGCGAGCGTAGACATTGAGGGTCTCAGAGCTGGTAGCCCTGTGAGGCCACGTAAACGAGGCGTAGGTGGCGTCATCGACCACAGCGCTGTCCTGTACCCGGATCAGCGTGGTAGGCCCTGTGGTGGACTGCAGCCACAGCCCACGGAGGCCATCTCCTGCGTTGGCCCCCAGCTCGAACTTCACCCAGCAACTGATCACGTAGTCAGAGCCTGCAGTGAGGACGATGTTGGTCGAGGAAGCGAAGGCGTTGAGGTCGTCGTAGACCACGTTCCCGAAGCCCACGAGCGTGTCTCCATCGGGGACTACACCCTGAGACGAAGAGACTGTGGCCTTGCTCAGATACTGGGTGATCGCTCCCGGAGGACCGGTCTCTCCCTGCGGCCCCTGTTCACCCTGGGGACCAGTAGCACCAGAGACGCCTTGAGGACCGATAGGACCAATCCCCTGGAGTACACCAGTTCGGACCTGGATGACTCCACCGTTGTTGAGTCGAACTACATTAGCCATTAGGGAAGTGTCCTGTTCTTTCGAGGAGCTTCGTATTCATGCAGCATCCGCCTTGCGTTCTCACGCGGGGTCTTTCCACCCTTGAGCTGTAGCTTCCCCCGATTGTGGGCCAGGAGACGCTGAAAGCCATAGCCTCCGTGCTTCTCACCGATCTTGGCGGTCTTGGGTAGACCAGAAGGAATGCCCTTGGAGATCATCCGCATGGTCTTCAGCTTCGCGGGCGTATGCATGTCGGTCCAGTACAGACCTCGCCTCATACCCTTTGACGGGTTCTCTTTGCGGTAAGTCTCAGCAACCCTCTTCGAGGCTTCCTTGCTCTTCCGACCAAGGTTGATGCTGTCCCTGATGCCCTTCTGCTTCATATCGTCAATAGTCTTGAAGCCAGCAGTGTTCATGTTCTTGTACTTAGCGGTGATCTTCCCGTAGCTACCAGCGTTGTGCCGATAGAAGGCAAATCGCGACTTTTCGTCTCTGAAGCCACGGTCGTTGGTCTTGTCAGCAACAGCCTTGAGCCGACTCTCGTTCTTGTTGAATCCCTTGTGGACAATGCCGAAAGCTGACTCTTCCATCACAGCACCGTGATCCTCTTGTTGACGATGACCTGACCTACCAGAAGCCGGAACTGCTGTTCGCCTGCGTAGTCTCCACCATCATCCACAGTCACGAACATGTCGTACTGGTAGAGCCCAGGATTGAGAGCTGCGGTCTGTTCTGAGGAGATATGGAGCTGGATCATCCCGATATCAGTCGAGTAGCTGATCTCCGGGATCTCGCCATCAGGAGGAGTGGTCTCAGGAGTGGTCAAGGACAGCACAGTCTGAGTACTGTCAGCGATGTCCAGACGCATGGGGTCAACCATCTTCTGGGCGCGACCATAGTCGTCAGTCCACACGATCTGAGCGGTGAAGTCCTCGCCCTGGTCGATTACCAAGGGGACATTAGCTGCGGGCATTAGGCGACCTCCTCGTCTCCATCATCGTCAGGAGAGCCAGCCAGCTCCTTCAGCTTCTGCAGGTAGTCCTGCTCCTGGCCACCGATCACAAGTACGGTGTTCTGCTGGGTAGCGGTGTCCACACTGTCGAGGCCAGTGATCTTGATCCGGCGATCCATGATCTTCAGAACAGCCTCAATGGACCGGGGATCACCTGTCATAGCCGAAGGCCATGCCTTGGTCTGGAGGATGTCGAGTCGGTCCAGCTCCATCTGGAGGAAGCCAGCTCGTCCCGCCTCAGTGATGAATACAGCTCCCTGCTTCATCAGGGAGTTGATTGCGTGTACGACTTCAGTTGTGGACCTGTAGCCCAGGTCATCTGCGATCTCGGAGAGCGAACTACCCGACAGCTTCTGCCTGTACGCTTCCTCCGCTCGGGAGCTGACTAACGCTCCCTCTATCGCTTGCTCCACTTCCTTCGATGTCTCGTCTTCCATGAGCGAAGTCCTCTACTACTTGGTCTATCGTGACCTTCTCGTTATCCAGCAAGCGGTGGATCTTCCGCCTGACGCGGCCAGAGGTACCTGCCCAGACGCCGTACTCTTCCTTCTGTTCTAGTGCCCATCGTAAGCATTCGCGATAGACCGGGCATACATCACAGAGCTTGGAGGCTTGGCGTACCTGCTTGATCGACATCGTGGGTTGCTGCTCATCGTCCCCGAAGAAGTAGCTTGAGCCCACTCCGTAGCACCTACCGTGCTTCTGCCAAGCTGGATATAGATCCTCTACTGAATACGAGAAAAACCGCTCACTGTCGATCAGCGGCGGTTCTTGTTCTCGGCTTTCCAGGAAGTCATCAAAGTTCTGCCAGTTGTCGGCTGCGGTCGGCAAGCTTGACTCCGTAGAGTCCGATGCAGGCTGCATCAACCCGGTCTTGATTACATCCACACAGCGCAGCGTAACTTGGGTATGCAGACTCAAGCCACTCTCTGACAAATTGTTTGTCGGCGTTTCCTTTCCCACAGACCTCTTTCTTCCACACAGAGACAGGGACAAGCTCGGTTCTGGTCTCCGGGAACATGGTCATGATTGCCCCTGCTGTCTGAGCGATCTGTAGAGAAGCACGCGCTCCTCGGCCCAAAAGGGGCTCTTCGATCACGATGAAGTCGCAGACCTTGAGTCGTTCCTTGGTCCAATAGGCGAGGCGAGAAAGCTCTCTGTTGCGACTGTGCTGTAGTACTTGAAGATCAGCTACGTGGGTCATCCTGCCGTTGACGTAGATCGAGTACGCGCTCTTACGTACTCCCAGGTCTATTCCGCCAACGATCACTTATCTTCGATCACTTCTGGTTCAGCTCGCGGATCTACCTTGCGCACCATGTCCGCGAAGGCTTCTGCCTCTTTTCTTGATGCGCACTTAATCTCCACCATACGTCCATCGCTGGGAGCGCGATAGACCACAGAAGCCTTCTTCACGAAGGAATCGTCTCAGATGCGGCCACCCATGGTCATACGTGCGCACTCATAGCTGCAGTAGTACTTACCCATCCATACCCAATAGGGCGGATCAATAGGCACATCCTCTGCACATTTAGGGCAGATCAGGATCTTGACCTTACTTTTCATGGTCTGAATATCCCCCACAGCACTCTGAGTGGTCGAGGTCTGTTCCATTGTCCTTCTCCGACTTAGGTGTCTTAGCAGGCTCGGGGTCAGGCTCAGAACCCGGATCAGTAGGATCATTGTCCCTACCGCCATCCGTAGTGATGGAGTAAACGGCCTTGATTGACCCATGAGCAGAGTTAACGCTGACAGCCTTGACCCGCTTGTCTGCGACTACAGAGCCAATGGAAAGCCGGTCCTTCTTGGTATTCAGTTCCTCGAATGCGCTGAGTAGACCTGCATCCTCAATCAGCTTGTCCTGATCCTTGCGATCCTCGATGAAGTCGCCTGCCCAGAAGACGTAGCTGTCACCATCAGCCCGATCCTCAGCTATCTGAGCAAAGCGACTGATGTGGTCCTTGGTCTCTGGGGACATGTGCTCAGGGAGCTGTGTGTTGACTACATAGACTGAATCACCAGTGCTTCGGTCCCGGAAGTGGTGAGAAGCGAGCTTGTGGGGAAGATTCTTGCTCCCGACGTGGCGATACTGCTTGCTGTTGAACAAGACCGGCAGTTGCCTATCCTCTGCGTTCTTCGTACGCGGGGGTAGAGCCACTCCATAGCCCTCAACAGCACGTAGGTCATCGATGTACTTGGCGCTGTTCTGGAAGGCCCACAGATCAGGCTTCCAGTTCTCTGTGACCCAGGCGATGTCGTCCTTGACCTTCACAGGCTTGTCGTCCTCTGTGTTGGTAGTGACGATCACCCGCTTGACCTTCACAGGCTCAGGCTTGGGCTTGCTGTCCTGACGAGAGTCCAGGATCACCATGATGGCGTGGTGAGCATCTGCTCCCGGCGCTACACCAAGGGTCTTTCGGTCCACAACCTTGTCGTACTTGGGATCCCAGGCCAGCCACATCACTCGGTCTTGGTGGTACTCAAACCCCAGGTCTTCGAACACAGTCTGTGGTGTCCAAGGCCCCTTTCCCATGGGGTAGTTCATGTCACCACCGACACGCACTGCATAGCCGCGTTCCATATCGGCCTTGATCTTGGACTTGAGGATTCGCATCCCCTTGGCCCAAGCTCTACCACCAGCGCCTGTGTAGCCCTGCTGATTGCCTCTGGCCCCGATTACGGCGTTGGCGTGGACTGAGTAATAGACGCGATGACCCATGCGCACACGCACATACCAACGGTCCTTCCACATGTTGGGGTTCTCAGCACGAGGGATACGTGGAGTAAGGCGTCCTCCACCAGCCTGATCGACCTTGCTGCCGTTAGAGACCAGGATCGAGGGGTCAACAGGTGGCCCTTCGTCCTTGTTGAAGAAGATTAACCCGGCTCTCCTCAAGGCTACGTGAGCGTTCCCTGTCTCAGAGATCAGGCTTACATCGGGATGCAGATTCCTGATCCACTGGACCAACTCGTTCTCCTGGTGGTTGCCCACATAGGAGTTGAAGACCAGAATCCGCTCAGTCACAGGTCATTCCTCTGTCGGTATAGACGAACTGCTGTTTCAGAGATCTTCAGGTGTCGAGCGATCTTGGTGTTCCCGTACCCAGCCTCAACACACTTCTTCATCCAATGATGGTAATCCCTGCGCAGGAGGGCTTGCTTCTGTCGGACCTTGGCAAGCTGGTCCAAGGGGTCAATGTGGTAGATCTGCGCGTCACTCATTTACTTCCTCCCACTCAGGCTCGCTCTTCATCTTGTATAGCTTGACGTTGCGTACGAACCCCTTGTCTTCCTCTTCCCACTTCTTCAGGTTGTTGTACTGATCCCAGGGGCTTTCTGTCTCCCGAGAAGCCTTGGACCAATGCTCATCAGGGATCTCTGAGTTAGGCACTGTCTGAGTGGTGTTCTTGTAATAGATCGGATTCTCGTTCGAATACCGGTACAACTCGTTCTGCTTCACTACTTCGAACTCAACCTTGTACATCATCGTTCACCTGCATCGTGTCGTTGGTTGTAGAGGAGCTGTTCCTGAGTGAGTCGTCTACTCCCCAGATCAGCCATCTTCTTGCTCATTTCCAGGAAAGACCGAAGGGCACCTGTGCGGAGTTGGTAGTAATCCATTCCACGGATAACCCGCCCTGATCTTTCTTCCTCGTGCAGCAGCATGTCGAGTTCACAGGCGCGTGCGTAGTAGGCGCTTGCGAGTTCTGCGAGCTGGAGATAGGGGCTTTCGATAGGTGGGTCTTTGCGACCCAGAAGAACGTCGCAATACTCAAGTAGCTCGTCCATGATCTCTTCAGGTGGCGGAAGATGCGTGCCAAGGGGTACCTCCGTGAGCTTCTGACCGAACTGGACATGAGTAGGGGCGGCTACTCTGCGCTTGATCATCAAGCTGGCTGCGCCTGCTGTGCCTGCGGCTTGAGGCGTCCATACCACTCGACAACCTCGTTCTCGCCCTTCTGGTAACCGTCTACCCAGCACTCCTGCCAGGGCCTCGTACGCTCACCGTGGAGATACTGAGCTTCGTTCCCGGAACTGGTCTCGCACCACAGACCCGGCGCTGCGTTGCAGTACGGGCAGTAGGTGAACTTGTATGCGTACTTCTCAATCTGATCCCACATCTGCTAACTCCTCTGCATGAGCCCAATCCCTGATCACAAGACAGTGCTTGCGGAATGGGCAGCCTGAATATCGATAGCCACTCTTGAGTTCGCACTCAGCCAAGGGCTCATACAGCCTTTGGGCCTCAATGTGCTCCCACATGTCCTCTGCTCCCCGTTCGATCTCTTCAAGAGGGAGTTCTTGTCTGGAGAGGACGATTTCCTTGAAGTCTTGGGTGTCCTTGTTCTCGTAGATGAGAATCCCTCTCTCAGCACCTGTGGTGAGTACATAGGTCCCCACCTGATAGGTGTGACCATCGAGAGGGCCGAAGGACATGACTCGGCCAAAGCCATTGGAGTTAGTGGACTTCAGCTCTACTACAGAGCCTTCGTAGGCGATGCCGTCTTGTGTGCCAGAGAGTCGGTACTTGTTCTTCCCGACTGGTACTTCTGCTTCCCACATCCAGCCCTCAGTGAGACCAGCCATCTGCCAGCGCAGATGCATGAAGGTCCCGTTCTGGAAGATCTGGGCTGTCTTGGGGCTGGGAGCGAGCTGAGGTAGTCCGATGTACTTGAACTGCTGCTGACGCCTACAGGAGCCCAGAGAGGACGCTGAGACGCTTCCTCGCCTGTCTCTCGGCTTCTTGCTCAGTTCGGTGGCCATGAAGTTGAGGGCCTCGATGGAGTACTCAGGGTTGGAGTTTGATTCCAGCCACTTCTCATGGCGAGGGGAGACGATCAGACCAGAGTCGATCTTGTACTTGGCGAGATCCCCGAACTTCACAGTGCTGGGCCTCCATAGATCCTCGGCATGTCCCCATCACGCCCAGGTGATCCCATCGGACCTTGTGGACCTGGAGGACCAGGAGGGCCTTGATTGGCCTGCTTCAACAGGATCACGCAATGTTCATAGCTGACCGAGTACTCCTCAGCCAGAGCCATGTGGCGATCCCATGGCTGACCACAGGCGCTGCAGACGATGATGTGGATTGGTCCTGGTCCGCTCACTTAGGTGGCCTCGCTAACCATGAGATAAGGAAGAAGATGAAGATCCCTACTCCCGCGCAGATGATGAGTGCTTCCCACCAGTCCATGTCACCAACCTATGTTCTGTTCGTCTCAATGTACATAGGACACGCCCTCAGATCTTGTATTCCTCGATGGTGGTCTTCCTGAACTTCACTCCCCTGGACATAAGACCAAACCTGATCGCTCTCACAAGGATCTCGTTCTGAGAGAGCTTGGTCTTCTGAACCCTCTCTTCAACCATCTCGGCAAGGTCTTCTGGGAGTCGCAACGTCAGCTTCTTCTCTGGTGGCATGGTGGTGACACTACACCACCATCAATCCTCTAGAAGATCTTCGGGAAAAGGGGTCTTCACGTTCACATGTAGCCAGCGCATCTTGGGCTGCATACGTTCACTGTCCCAGCTCTTCTGGCCATTGGCTGTCACGTCGTAGACCTCGATCTCCATGTGGTCCTTGTCGATGATCTCTACCTGGAAGTCCAGGGGAACGTTGTTGACGTTGATCCCGTGGGTGTTCATCCAGTCCAGAACCCTCTCCCGATCCTCATGCCTCCCAATGAGGTT
>AR_comb_assmDRAFT_10161574_pt1 | contig 20310 bp, 21 predicted proteins | sample ArasoioldDNA_FD_10543 | JGI IMG/M metagenome (IMG submission 10543) | reverse complement strand
GTCGTACTTGCCGGCCAGGAACGCGGCCATCCGGGAGGCGTTGTCCTCGTCGACGAATACCTCCACGCGGTCGATGTAGGGCAGGCCGGCGACGAAGTAGGCCGGGTTCCGGACGAAGGTCATGCCGACGTTCGGCCGATACGAGTCGAGCATCCAGGGCCCCGAGCCCACCGTAGCCTCGGGCCGCTTGAGGTCGCCGAACTTCTCCACGCACTCCTTCGCGATGATGGGCACGGCGTGGGAGTTGGCCAGCATGTCGAGGAGCCAGACGTAGGGCTCCTTGAGGGTGATCTTGACGGTGTACTTGTCGGGCGCCTCGACCTTCTCCACCGACGACAGCATGTAGGCGTTGGCGTTCCCCTTCAGGGTGCGGAAGCGCTCGATCGAGTACAGCACGTCGTCCGCGGTCAGCTCCCGGCCGTTCACCGGGGGCTTCGCGTGGAAGCGCACGCCCTTGCGGAGCTTGAAGACGTAGGTGAGCTCGTTGGGCTGCGTCCACGACTCGGCGAGGTCGCCCTCGACCTGGAAGTAGCCCGGGGTCACGCCTGGCCCGGCCTTGTACTTCAGCAGCCGGCTATGCGTGAACGAATAGGCGATATGCGTCTTGTAGGAGATCGTCAGGTGCGGGTCGAAGTGGGGAGGATCCCAGGCGCGGACGTTGATGGTGCCGCCTCGCTTGGGTGTCTGACCCCGGGCAGTACCGGTCGAAAGCGGGGCCAGCGCCGCCCCCACGGCTGCGGCGCCGCCGAGTCGAAGCAGCTCGCGCCGGTTGACATCGAAGTCTCGCTGGGTCCTCTTCGACTCTCCCACGCTCATGATTGGGGGCCCTCCAGGGCGTCGTCGCTGACGCAAAACGTATCGGATGGCCGCGAAATGTGGCGACACTCTGGCGGCAAAGCCTCGGGAAGTCAAGGGGGAGCTTGGCCCCAACGCCCTGCTCGGCTATGATCCTCGCGATGCGATCTGGCTACGGCCGTCCGACCCTCTCGGAGAACGTCGAGCTCACCCATATCGGTCCGGGGACCCCGGCGGGCGAGCTGTTCCGACGCTACTGGCAGCCGGTCGGTCTCTCGCCGGCTCCCGGCGAAGGGCCTCGCCCTCTCCGGGTGCTGGGCGAGGACTTGGTGCTCTTCCGCGACGGTCACGGCCGGCCGGGGCTCCTCGACGCGCATTGCTGCCATCGAGGCACCTCGCTGGAGTACGGGCGCGTCGAAGCGGACGGCATCCGCTGCTGCTATCACGGCTGGCTCTTCGACGTGGAGGGCCGCTGCCTCGAGCAGCCGTGCGAGCCGGTGGAGAGCACCTACAAGGAGCGGGTGTTCCAGCCGGGGTACCCATGCCGCGAGTACGGTGGGCTCGTGTTCGCCTACATGGGGCCGCCGGAGCGCACGCCGCTGCTGCCGCAGTACGACCTCGTGGAGGAGGGCGAGGGGGTCGTCATCGCCGACGGGACCAGCTACGGGCTCGGCGGCGGCGAGATCCTGAACTGCAACTGGCTGCAAATCTACGAGAACGTGATGGATCCCTTCCACGTCGCGGTGCTCCACTCGGTGTTCAGCGGCGGGCAGTTCTCCGGCGCGCTCAACCTGAGGCCCACCGTGTCATGGGAGGAGGCCGACGCGGGCGTGCGCTCCATCCAGGACCGCGCGCTTCCGGATGGGAGGCTGTTCCGGCGGATGACGGAGATCCTGCTGCCCAACATCCGCATCGTGCCGAGCGTGGCCGCGGGTGAGCCCGGCGAAGGCTTCGAGCGCGCCCGACACATCGGCTGGATCCTGCCCATCGACGACACGCACACCCGCATGTATTCGCTGCTCCGCGTGCCGCTGCGCGCCGGCGAACCCGTGTTGCCGCCGCGCGCCCGGCACGGCGGTAAGCTCTGGGCTGAGCTGAACGAGGAGGAGCATCATCGGATGCCCGGCGACGAGGAAGCCATCGTCAGCCAGCGCCCGATTGCCATTCACGCCGACGAGCATCTGGCGTCGTCCGACCGCGGCGTCATCCTGACCCGCAAGATGGTCGCGCGCGGCATCGCCGCGATCCGCGAAGGCGCGGACCCGCCCGGTGTGCTGCGCGACCCGTCCGCGCGCGTCGTCACCACTCACGCCGGCAACGCGGTGCTCCCCGCGCGGCCGCACGCCGTGACTCATCCCTAGGAGGAGAGCCCGTGCTGTTCGAGCGCTATGACCCCCCGATCTTCTTCGACTCGCTGTTCACCCAGGCCGTGATGGCCGGCTGGATCCTCACCCTGGCGGGCTGCGGCATTCTGTTGCTCGCCGCCGTGTGGTGGACCATTGCCCAGGATTCCTCGCAGACGAGCCCGCGCTCCGGACTCTGGCGCGGGCTCTGCACGATCGGTTTCGCGACCTTCCTGCTGGGAGTCGGCTGGCAGCTGGTCGGCTACGTGAAGTTCGGCGCGCTCAGCTGGTAGCGCCGGGGGCGGCAGGCGGCGGCCACGGGATCTTCATCGCGTCGAGCCGCCGCAGTCGGTCCTGGCCGAGCGCGCGGTCGTAGACGTCGGCCAGCGCCTCGGCCGTCCAGCCTCCGGCGTTGGTGGCGGTGCGCAACGGCGCCGGGTGGGAGAACAGCGTCACTTCGCTGCCGCGCACCCCGATGACTTGCCCGGTGACGTGGGCCGCGCGGTCGCTCGCCAGGAAGGTGACGACCGGCGCGATCGCCTCGGGAGGCGTGGCGGTGGCGGTGCCGCGACGCTCGTCAGGGAGACGCTGCGTCATCCGGGTGTCAGCGGTGGGGGAGATGCAGTTCACGGTCACCCCGTACTTCGCCATGGCCAGCGCGGTGGAGCGCGTGAGCCCCACGATGCCCTCCTTGGCCGCCGAGTAGTTCGGTTGCCCCGGGCTTCCCTCCAGGCCGGCGGCGGAGGTGAACGTGATGATGCGGCCGCGCTTCTTTTCCCTCATATGGCGCGTAGCGGGCTGCAATACGGTGAAGTGCCCCTTGAGGTGCACGGCGATCACCGCGTCCCACTCCTCCTCGCTCATGTTGAAGATCATGCGCTCGCGGAGAATGCCGGCGCAGCAGACCACGATGTGCAGGTCGCCGAAGGTGTCGACGGCACGCTCGACGATGCCGCGGCCGCCCGCCATGGTGGCGACGTTCTCCGGACTCGCCACCGCTTGCCCGCCCGCCGCCTGGATCTCCTTCACCACGGACTCGGCGGGCGCGCTGGAGGGCTCGCGCCCGTCCACGCTGACCCCGTAGTCGTTGACGACCACACGCGCGCCCGCGCGGGCCAGCCCGAGCGCGACCGATCGGCCGATGCCGCTGCCCGCACCCGTCACCGCCGCCACTTTGCCGTCGAGGAGCGCCATCGTGGAAGCCCTCAGGCGGGTCCGAAGCCGACCATCGTCTCCCCGCCGGAGACGAGCGGTCGGAAGCGCACGGGCAGGCCGACCCGGAGCGAGTCGAGGGGAAGATCGGTGATCCGCCCGAGGAGCGACACGCCCTCCGCGAGCCGCACCACCGCCACCGCGTAGGGCGTCTGGCCCACATGCCCGCGCGGGGCCACGCGGATCACCGTGTAGGAGGAGATGGTGCCCGCGCCCCCGAGCGCTATCGATTCCCAGCCGCGCTTGCCGCAGGCTGCGCAGAACTCCTTCGGCGGAATGGCAAGCTCACCGCACTGCGTGCAGCGGATGGCGGTGAGCCGTCCAGCACGGGCCTCCGCGAAGAAGTCCTTCAGGTGGACCACTTCATCAGTCACGGCCGAACAGGCTCACGAGCACGGTGGCGGTGTTGCCGCCCAGCGTGTGAGTGAGGCCGGTGCGCGCGCCTTCGACTTGACGCGGTCCCGCCTCGCCGCGGAGCTGGGTCACGATCTCGGCGATCTGCGCGGCGCCGGTGGCGCCGATCGGATGCCCCTTGGCCTTGAGACCGCCCGAGACATTGACCGGGATCTTCCCGCCGAGGCTCGTCCAGCCTTTCTCCGCCGCGGGGCCGCCCATGCCCGGCTCGAAGAGGCCGAGCCCTTCGGTGGCCACGATCTCGGCGATCGTGAAGCAGTCGTGCAGCTCCACGACGTTCACATCCTGCGGGCCGCGGGCCGCCTGGCGATAGGCGGCCGCCGCCGCCCGCTCGGTCGCCGTCACGCGCGAGAGGTCGCGCTTGTCGTGCATGAACATCGAGTCGCTGGCCGCCGCGCTCCCCAGGACCCACACCGCCCGGGGATGCTTGCGCGCCACCTCTTCCGACGCCACCAGGACCGCGGCGCCACCGTCCGTGAAGGGACAGCAGTCGAAGAGCTTGAGGGGATCCGCCACGTAGGCGCTCTGGAGCACCGTCTCGAGCGTGATCTCCTTCCGGAACTGCGCCTTGGGATTGTGCAGGCCGTGCCGATGATTCTTCACCGCCACGTGTGCCATCTGCGTTTCGGTGGTGCCGTATTTCTCCATGTGTGCGCGCGCGATCAGGGCGAAGACCCCGGGGAAGGTCAGACCCGTGGGCTGCTCGAACGAGGCGTCGGAGCAGTAGGCGAAGTACTCGGTGGCGTGCTCGGTCGGCACGTGCAGGATGCGCTCGGCTCCGCCCACGAGCACCACGTCGGAGACGCCGGCCCCGACCTCCATCACCGCGTGACGGAACGCGGCGTGACTGGTGGCGCAGGCGTTCTCGAAGCGCGTGGTCGGGATGGTGGGCAGGCCGATTAGCGAGGCGGCCAGCGGACCCATGTGCAGCTGGCGCTCGCTCTCCCCGCCGGTGACGTTGCCATAGTACAGCGCCTGGATCGCCTGCGGCTCGATGCCGGCGTCGACGACCGCCTCGCGGGCGGCCTCCGCGAAGAGCTCCGCGCTCGTGCGATCATGCTTGCCGAATTTCGTGACGCCGACTCCGATGACGGCGACCCGGCGCATCGGTACCTCCTGCGACTGGGATGTGAGCGGCTCGACTGCCTCTTCGATATTACCCCGGCGGCGGGCGGGCGGCCAACGCGGGAATCTGTCGTCGGCAGCGAGAGCGCGTGCTAACGTAGCCGCGAGACTTCGAGGAGGTGACCCCGGCGTGACGATGGAAGAGGTGCTGATCGTCCTGCTGGCCTTGGCGTCGGCACTGTCCCTCTTCGTCGGCCTGGCCCAGGCGCTCGACGACCGGCCCCGTCGTATGCGGCTCCGTCGTCGTGCTCACGCCCTCTCGCCGCATCGCCGTCCGGCCACCGCGGAGCCTACCGTCTCCTCCAAGCCGCGAGGAGGCCGAATCTTCTCCGACGCGGCCCCCGCCACGGCGCTCCGCGCGGCGGTCGTGGCCGAGCCGGAACCGGTCATTGCGCCGGAGCTGGTCGCCCCGCCCGGGGCGCCCGAGGCGCCCTCGCCGACGGCGGCGGACGTCGGGCCCGTCGCCCACGAGGTGGAGCCGACTATGGCGCGGCCCGTCCCCGAGCAGATCTCGCTTCTCGAGACGGAGAGCGCGGGGGCCCCGGAGCCCCTGGTGGTCGAAGCCGAGCGGATGGCCCCGGCGCACGCTGCGGCCGAGGCGGACGCGGCGGCGCCCGCGGCGGTCGAACCCGACGTGGCGGCCCGGGCGGCCCTCACGGAGCCAGCAGCCGATCTGGTGGGGGAAGCGGCGCGCCTCTTCAAGGCGGGGCAGTACGAGGGTCTGCTCGCCGCGCTCGAGCCCGCGCTCAAGGTCCGCGGGCGCGCGCGGAACCGCGTCCCCGCGTCCTTCGAGCGCGCGCTGCTCTCGGGCATGGCCGGGCTGGCTCAGCGCGCGCGCGGCGACGAGGCGGCGACCCGCGCGGCCTTCGAGCAGGGCGTGCGCGCGCTCCCGAAGACGGACGTCAACGGCAGCGCGCAGCGCGTGATGCCGCTGGCGGAATCGATCGGTAGCCGGCTGTTGACGGATGGCGAGGCGGCGGGCGACGGCTCGGCGGCCACGCTCGCGGCGCTGCGACTCGCGGTGGGCCTGCTCCGGCAAGTCGCCGTCGCGCAGGGGAGCCAGCCCTCCGCCGAGCCGGCGGTCGAGCTTCCCAGCCTCGATGTCGTCGCCGTCGACGCCGGCGGCGACGAGCTGCCGCCCTGGGGCAAGGCCCTGCGGGCCCATCTGGCCGTCGAGCGTGCTCGCGATGCCCTCGCCACGGCGGCCGGACACCGGCTCGACGGCTTCCTCGGCAAGCGCGATCACAGCGCGGGGCACCGCTGGCTGCGCGAGGTGATGGGCTGGGACGAGCTGGGTGATCGCCGCGCTCCCATGGAGGACACGTACTGGGAGGCGGTGAGCGGCGAGGTGGAGCGGCTTGCGGGCAGCGCGGTGGAAACGAGCGATGACGCGGCGGGCGCCTTGGCGGCGCTCGGGCGCGCGGACGGGGTGATCGCCTCGCTTCCGTCGGAATCGGCCGAGTCCCCGCGCTTCGACGAGCTGCGCCGGCGCATCTGGTGGGGGCACGTCAAGCTCGGGCTGCGTCGCCTCGAGGTCGGGGATCCCGCCGGCGCGCTGGATCCGCTCTACCGCGCGCTTCACCGCGCCGGCGGCGACGGCGACCGCGAGATGGAGACGCGTCATGCGCTGGCCCAGGCCCTGGATGCGCAGGCGGCGGGCGCGTCGGCACGCATCGAGCATCTGCTCGAGGCGGGCGATCGGGCCGGCGCCGAAATGGTCGGCGAGGAGCTCTGCCGGGCCATCGACCGCGGCCTCGCCGAGGGCGTCTCCCAGGAGGAACTGGTCGACGCGCTCGCCAAGCGCCAGAACGTGATGGCGCGCATCGCCCAGGCCGTCTGACCGTGGCCGGGCTCGGACCGGCCCTCACCCTGGGCCAGATGCTGGACGGGGCGGCGGCACGCTTTCCTGACCGCGAGGCGGTGGTGTTCCGCGGGCAGCGCGTGACCTATCGGGAGCTCAAGCGGCGGGCCGACGATTTCGCCCGCGGCCTCTTCGACCTCGGCCTCGGGCCGGGTGATCACGTCGTGCTCTGGATGCCGAACTGCGTCGAGTGGAACGTGGCCAATCTCGGCATCGCGAAGATCGGCGCGGTGACCGTCACGTGCAACAGCAGGTATCGGGCCTTCGAGGTCGAATACGTGCTCCGGCAGTCCGACGCGAAGGCCCTCATCATGGTCGACCGCTTCCCCGCCGCGAAGATCGACTATCTGGCCATTCTCGACGAGATGTGCCCCGAGATCCGCGCTGGGAAGGGAAGACCGGCCGCGCGCTTCCCCATGCTGCGTCACGTGGTGGTGCTGGGCGCGGACGTGCCGCCGGCCGCGGTGGACTTCACGCGCGTGGAGCGTGCGGGCGCGCGACCCGAGGCGCCGTCTCTCGACGGCATCCGCATCGATCCCGACGACGCGGTGGAGATGCTCTACACCTCGGGAACGACCGGCGAGCCGAAGGGGTGCCTGCTCTCGCACGGCAACATGTACTACAAGTGCCAGGTCTACACGGACCTCCACCACTGGACTCACGAGGACCGCTACCTGGTCCCCGTGCCGTACTTTCACATCTTCGGCTCGATGGGCGGGGTCGCGGCCAACTGCCTCGTGGGCTCGACCCAGGTGCTCATGGACGTGTTCGATGCCGGCGAAGCGATGCGCCTCATCCAGGCGGAGCGGGTGACGATCTTCTCGGGCGTGCCGACCATGTTCATCACCGTGCTGGGGCACCCCGCCTTCAGGTCCTACGATCTCTCGTCGCTCCGGACCGGTTCCATCGGCGCCGCGCCGGTTCCCGTCGAGATCATGAGGAAGATCCTCGACCGTGAGGACGGGCTCGGCATGGACGCCCTCGTCGTGTACGGGCTCACCGAGGCCACCGGCGGCACCCACTGGACGCGCGCCGGCGATGCGCTCGAGAAGCGCGTGGCCACGGTGGGGCTACGCACGCCCGAGCTCGAAGACCGCATCGTGGACCCGGCCACGGGGCGCCCGCTGCCGCCCGGCGAAGAGGGGGAAGTCTGCGTGAAGGGCCCGACCCTCATGCTCGGCTACTACAAGAAGGCCGAGGCCACCGCGGACAAGATCCGCGACGGGTGGCTCCACACCGGCGACATGGGCGTGAAGGACGCGGAAGGCTACCTCCGCATCACCGGCCGCGTGACCGACATGATCATCGTCGGGGGCTTCAACACCTACCCCGCCGAGATCGAGAACTTCTACCTGCGCCATCCCGGCATCCTCGACATCTCGATCGTGGGGGTGCCGGACCCCATCATGGGCGAGGTGGTGATGGCCTTCGTGATCCCGAAGCCCGGGGTTGCCCTCACCGCGGAGGCGATCATCGCGTTCGGGCGGGACAAGATCGCCAACTTCAAGGTGCCGCGCTACGTGGAGATCGTGGACCAGTTCCCCCTCACCGGCTCGGGGAAGGTCCAGAAGTTCAAGCAGAAGGCCTACGCGGTGGACAAGCTCGGGCTCACGTCGCCCGCGCCCTAGACGAGCGAGCGGCGCCTGATCTCCTCCAGCGTGCCGAGCGGCACGCCCATGAAGCTCTTCACCACCGCGGGGTCGAAGTGGGTGCCCGCGGAGCGCTGGATCTCGGCGCGCGCGGCCTCGAACTCGATCGCGCGTGAGTAGGGCCGGTCGAACGTCATCGCGTCGAAGGCGTCGGCCACCGCGAAGACGCGCGCGCCCAGGGGAATCGCCTCGCCCTTGAGCCCCTGCGGATAGCCCGTGCCGTCCCAGCGCTCGTGGTGGTGATAGACGATGGGCACGGCCGGGCGCAGGAACGGAATCTGCTCCACGAGCTGCCGCCCGATCTCGGGATGCGTGCGCATGACCTTCCACTCGGCGGGGGTGAGCGGGCCCGGCTTGAGCAGGATGGCGTCGGGGATGCCGATCTTGCCGATGTCGTGGAGCAGCACGCCGTGCTCGAGCGTGCGCAGCTCCGCGTCGCTGCTCATGCCGTGCGCACGCGCGATGGTGAGCGAGTAGCCGCGCACCCGGCGCGAATGGGCCTGGGTGCCGAGGTCTCGCGTGTCGATGGCGGACCCAAGCGCCTCCAGCGTGCTGCGGTACGTCTCCTCGAGCGCTCCGAGCGTGGCCTCCAGATCGCGGGTGGCCTCGGCGATGCGTCGCTCGAGGAGGGCATGGTACTCCCGACGCTCCAGGATGAGAGCCCGGTGCTCGAGCGCGCGCTCTGCCGCGTTGAGCAGCTCTTCCATGTTCACGGGCTTCAGGATGAAATCGTAGGCGCCGTACTTGAGGCTCTCCACGGCGGTCTGGATGTCGCCCACGCCGGTGAGAACGAGGAACGCGGCATGAGGATCCAGCGCCCGCGCCTGCTTGAGGAACTCCACTCCGGACAGCGCGGGCATCTGCACATCGGTGACGGTCAGAGGCGGGCGCTCGGCCTGGAACAGCGCGAGCCCCTCCTTGCCGTTGATCGCCTGCATGCAGGCGAAGCCGGCGCCTTCGAAGAACTCCGAGAGCACGCGCCGGATCTGGCGGTCGTCGTCCACGATGAGAACGCGGCGCTCGGCGACGGGCTGGCTCACGTCGTGCGCCCCGTCTGCCGGCCGCTCGAGGTCACGTCTTCGAACACCGAGACCCGGTTCTTCCCGGCGCGCTTGGCCGCGTAGAGCGCCTCGTCGGCGGCCCGCATGAGGTCGTCGGCGGCCGGCGCGACGTCCTCGGGCAGCGAGGCGATCCCGAAGCTCGCGGTGAGGCGCCGGCCATGCGCGAAGCGATGGGTCGAGAGCACGTGGCGGATGCGGTCCGCGTAGAGCTTCGCGCCCGCCTTGGACGTCTCGACCAGCAGCACCGCGAACTCGTCGCCACCGTAGCGGCAGATCACATTGATGCCGCGGGAGTAGCGGAGCAGGATGTCCGACATGTCGCGCAAGGCCTCGTCGCCCACGCCGTGCCCCAGGTCGTCGTTGATCTCCTTGAAGCCGTCGAGGTCCACCAGCACCACGGAGACCGGGTGATTGAAGCGCCGGTAGCGGGACACTTCTTCCTCGAGGCGGATCGAGTAGAAGCGCCGGTTGTAGAGGCCGGTCACCTCGTCCTTGAAGGAGTACTCCTTGAGGCGGGCGTTGCTGAGCTCGAGATCCTTGTAGGCCGCCTCGAGGCGATGGGCGAAGTCCTGAATCTCATTCCCTTGCTCCTCGATGCGACCGAGGATGCGCGAGAACGCGCCCATCATGGCCCCGACCTCCTCGCTGCCGCTGGTCAGAGCCGCGTCGGGCAAGTCGACGGGCAGCGACGCCGGCGTCGCCGGCGCGACGGGGACCCGGCGCTGGCTCAGGGCGACGAGCGCCCCGGCGAAGACGGCGACCAGGACGAGCAGCGCCTCGATGACGGGCATGGCGAAGCCCAGCCGCGCGGGATCGTAGAGCGGACGCACCCGCAGCTCGATCACCAGCACGAGGGCAGCGGCCACGAGGAGAATCGCCCCGGACAGGGCCAGGGTGAGCTTCGATATCGGACGGCTCATCGGGGCTTGCATGGGTCGAGCGTCGAGAATACCGGGTCACCGCTCGGTCGCTGCGATTATTCCTCTCCGGCTCTCGGACTGTCAAGCAACGCGACCGCTCGCTTGACGCTCGCGCGCGACGTGGGGTAGGGTAGGACGACATGGCGTCTGTTGCCAAAGTCGTCAATGTTGACAAGCAGATTGATTGCACCGCGCTCTTCTGCCCCATGCCGATCGTGAAGACCCGCGAGGCGCTGCGCGACCTGGCGCCTGGACAGGTCCTGGAGATGCTTTCCGACGATCCGGCTTCCGACGCCGACATGCAGAGCTGGGCCCAGCGCTCCCGAAATGAGCTGATCGGAGTCTTCCGCGACGGGGCGGTCTACCGCTTCCTGGTCAGGAAGACGGGATAGACGGTGGAGGCCGGCGGAGAATCCCCCGGCCGCGTCTACTTCGACTACGCCGGCTTCGCGCCGGTGGATCCTCGCGTGCTCGCGGTGATGCGGCCCTTCTTCGAGGCCGGGATCGGCAATCCTTCCGCCCGGCATTCGCTCGGCGCCGAGGCGCGCGAATCTTTGGAGGCGGCGCGCATCAAGGTGGCCAGGCTGATCGGCGGCGCGCCCGGCGGCGTGATCTTCACCTCCGGCGCCACCGAGGCCAACAACCTCGCGATCAAGGGCGTGGCGCTCCGCACGGGCGAGCGGCCCCGCCACGTCATCGCCGCGTGCGTCGAGCACATCTCGGTGCTCAACGCCTGCCGCGACCTCGAGAAGGCGGGCGGGGCGGTGACGCTGCTCCCCGTGGACGGCGAGGGGCGGGTGGATCCGGACGCGCTGCATCGCGCGCTGCGGCCCGAGACGGCGATCGTGAGCATCGCGGCGGCGAACGAGGAGATCGGCACGCTCCAGTCGCTCGCCGATCTCGCCCGCGTGACGCGCGCCGCGCGAGTGCCGCTGCACGTGGACGGTGTGGGGGCGCTCGGTCGGGCGCCCCTGGCGGCGGACGCGCTGGGCATTGATCTGCTGAGTGTGTCGGGCAATGACATCTACGGCCCGCCGGGGACGGGCGCGCTGTGGGTGCGGAAGGGCGTGAAGCTCGCCCCGCAGATCCTGGGCGGTGGACAGGAGTTCGGATTTCGCTCGGGTACCGAGAATCTCCCCGGGCTCGTCGGGCTCGGCGTGGCCGCGGACCTGATCCGAAGCGAGAGCGCGCACGGGGAGTCCGCGCGGCTCGCCGGGCTGCGTGACCGGCTGATCCAGGGATTGCTCGAGGCCATCCCCGACTGCCGGATCACCGGCTCGCTGGCGCGGCGCCTGCCCCACCACGCGAGCATGGTGCTGCGCGGGGTCAAGGCCGACAGCGTGCTCCTGGACCTGGATCTTCAGGGCATCGCGGCCTCGTCCGGCTCGGCCTGCGCCGCCCTCACCCAGACGCCCTCCCATGTCCTGCGCGCCATCGGCTGCACGCCCGCCGAGGCGGACGGCTCCCTGTGCTTTACCCTGGGCCGCTGGAGCACCTCCACCGAGGTGGACCTCGTGCTCGACCGACTGCCGCCTATCGTGGCGCGGCTCCGCGCCCTTTCCGTCCCGGTGACGCCGGCGTCCCACTAGCGCCCGTGCGTCTCGTCCTCTTCGACATCGACGGCACCCTCGTGCTCACCAAGGGCGCGGGCCGTCGTGCGCTCGGCGCCGCGCTCCTGCGGGTCTACGGAACCGCGGGCCTCATCGATGGCTACGACTTCCGCGGCAAGACCGATCCGCGCATCGTGGCCGACCTCATGGGGGCGGCAGGCCTCGCGCCCGAGGCGATCCACGCGGGGCTCGGCGACTGCTTCGAGTGCTACGCGCGCGGGCTCGTGGAGGAAATCGGCGACGGGCAATGCGTGACGCTGCTGCCGGGTGTGGCCGATTTGGTGCGGCGGCTCGACGCGACCGAGGGCGTCGTCCTGGGGCTCCTCACCGGCAACATCGAGGAGGGCGCGCGGATCAAGCTCGCGTCCACTGGGCTGTGGCCGTACTTCCGCACCGGGGCATTCGGCTCCGACGACGGCGACCGCCGGCGGCTGCCGGCCCTGGCGGCGCGGCGGGCGCACGCGCTTACCGGCCATGCCTTCCGCCCCGAAGACGTGCTGGTGATCGGCGACACCCCGCTGGACATCGAGTGCGCGCGCGCCTTTGGCGCGGTCGCGGTCGCGGTGGCCACCGGCTTCCATCCCTATGCCGAGCTCGAAGCCGAGAAGCCCGATCTCGTCTTCGAGAGCTTCGCCGAGTTCGAGACGGCCGCCGCCCGCCTCCTCGGGAGCATCACGTAGGGCGAGGAGAAGGGGTCAGCCGCAAGGCGCCACCCGAGCGCCGGGCGCGAAGCGTATGCCGCATACGTTGAACGCCCGCCTGAGGGCGGCAACGAAGCGGATGGCCCCGTATCGTCGCCTTAGCTGGGCAGGCCGGTGATCTTGATCCCGGAGTTCTTGAGCTTGTAACGCCGGTTGATCGTGGCCAGCACCGCCGTGATGCCCTCGAGCGGCCCGGCATTGCTGAGCGCGCCCACGTCGACGGTTCGAAGGCCCATCGACGCGCCGAGGTCGGCCACGCGCTTCTTGGCCTCGGCGTCCCCGCCGCAGACGAGCAGGTCGCACTCGATATCGTGCTCGGTGGCCGAGAGCTCATGTGCGGCGATGTGGTGGAACGCGCCCACCACGCGCGCCTCCGCGCCCAGCATCTCCTGCGTCTCCTCGGCGGACGAGCCCTGAGGCGGCGGCGTGAACAGGCGCGGGCCGCCGAAGGTCAGCGGCACCACGGTGGAGACCACCACCTTGCCCCGGCATGCGTCGCGCACGTCGGGGAGCGTGGCGGCGAGGCCGCCCGCGGGCAGCGCGATGACGACGATCTCGGCGGCGGCGGCGGCCTCGCGGTTGCCCGCCCCGCTGATGCGCGCGCTCGACACGAGCGCGGTCAGCTCCGCCGCCTTGGCGCGCGCCCGCTCGGCGTCGCGCGAGCCGATGACGATTTCGTGGCCGGCCTGGGCCCACCGTGCCGCCAGGCCTGCGCCTTCCTTGCCGGTGCCGCCGAGAATGCCGATCTTCATGGGTTTCGCTTTCGTGTGGAAGTCAGCGGAAAAGGTCGCGCGCGGGATCGCGCTGCAGCGGCCGGCTGTCCGCCTCGGCCGCCGTCCAGCGCGCACCGCGAATGATGACGACGGGAATGCGATCCAGCTTGCCCATCACGGGCTCGGCCGCGGAGGCCAGCTCGTCGGCCACCGCCAGGATGGTGGCCTGCAGCACGTGGCCCGCGGGATCGGTGTCGCCGAGATAGCTGACGATGGGCTCGATGCCTGCCAGCCCCACCGCCACGTTGACCAGGCCCTCGCGCCAAGGCCGCCCGAACGTGTCCGCCACGATGATCGCCAGCGTGAGGCCGGTCAGCTCGTTCAGGCGGCGCCGGAGGGCGCGGGCGGAGGCGTCGGAGTCCGCGGGAAGGAGGCAGGCGGTGTCGCCGTCCACGTTGGACTGATCCACCCCCGCGTTGGCGCAGACCCAGCCGTGATGAGTCTCCACGATCAAGACGCCCTTGGCCTGTCGCACGATGCGACGGCTCTCGCCGAGGATCACCTCGACGAGGCGCGGGTCGCGATCGATCTCGGCGGCGAGCGCGGCGGCGCGCGGCGATGGCGTGACATCGGAGAGCTTGACCAGCCGGCCCTCGGCCTTCGAGACGATCTTCTGGCTGACCACAAGCAGATCCCCCGCGGCGAGCGGGGTGCCCTGGCGCCGCGCCGCCTCGACGATGAGGGACGCGAGGTCCGCGCGCCGCGCGATCTCCGGCAGCCCCTCGATGCCGATCACCTCGTAGCGAGCGGGCACGATCAGCGGGAGGCGGGCAGGCGCTCGGCCAGCCCGCGCGCGCGGCAGAGCCGCCCCGCGCGCGTCGACGCGCCGTGGGCGATGAGCAGGCGCAGGTCCTCGGGAGCGTCGACATCGAGCCCGACGCCGGCCAGCGTGAGGACGCGCGGGGTGAGACCCCGCGCGCGGGCCGCATCGAGATGATTGGCGAAGGACGGCTCGCCGAACTTGAGAGGCATGATGTCGACGGGCGACAGGAGGGCGGCGTTCGTGCCGAGGCCCGACCGGGACGGGACGAACGTCACGCCGGGCGCGCCGCCGGTGGCGACGAGCGCGAGCAGCTCCGCCGGGGTCGTGCACGGCACGTCGCCGGGAATGGTGAGGAACACGTGGGCGCCCCGACGGGCTGCCTCGGCCTGGGCGAAGGCTACCGCCTCGGTATGGCCGCGGTTCGCGCTCTCGGTCAGGCACGGCACGCCGCGGCGCCACGCGAGCGCGAGGATATCGGGATCGCGCGTGATGAGGTGCACGTCGAGGCCGTCCGTGGCGCCGAGCGCGTCCAGCACGTCCTCCAGCATGGCGGCGGCGAGGTCATGGCGCTCGGCGGGCTCGAGGGCAGGGATGAGCCGCTGCTTGGCGTTCATGAGGTCCTTCACCGGCACGGCGGTGAAGATCCCGGCGCTCATCGAAGGCTCTCGAGGACGCGCCGGGCGAGCGCGGTTTCCGCCGCGCGATCCGCCATGAGGGTCGGTGCCGCGACACCGCGGACGCCGAGCGCGGCGAGCTCGGCGACGAGGCCCCGGTCCCGCTCATCGACGATCAGCACATCGAGCCAGGACGCGTACGCCCGAGCCACGCCCGCCGCCGAGACCGGCAGCCCAGCCATCGCCATGAGCCGGCCCGCGGGGCCCGAGACCGCCTCGCCCCCGACGATGGGGCTGACGCCGACCACGGTGGCCTCGGTGTTCCGCAGCATCGGGACGATGCCGGGCACGGCGAGGATGGGCCCGATGGAGGTGATGGGGTTCGAAGGGCACACGATCACGGCGTCGGCGCTCTGGAGCGCCGCCAGGACGCCCGGAGCCGGCGCGGCCGATGCGGCGCCGGCGTACTCCACGGCGCGCACCTCGGTCTGCGCCTTGTCGCGCACGAAATACTCCTGGAACGAGATCCAGCCCTCGGGGCCAAGGATGCGGGTCCGCACGGGCTGATCGGACATGGGCAAGACGCGAGCGGGCACTCCCAGCGCCGCGGTGATGTCGGCCGTCACCTCGGTGAGCCCGCGCCCCTCGCGCAGGAGCCGCGTACGGTGCAGATGCGTGGCCAGGTCGCGGTCTCCGAGGCCGAACCAGCCGGGCTCCCCGAAGCGCGGCATCTGCTCGAGGGCGTTGAAGGTCTCGTCGCGAAGCCCCCAGCCCTTCCGCTCGTCGATGAGGCCGGCCAGCGTGTAGGATACCGTGTCGAGATCGGGGCAAATGTGAAGGCCCCAGAGCTCGGTGTCGTCTCCGGTGTTGCCGATCACGGTGAGCGCGCCGCCCGGTAGCAGCGGTGTCAGCCCCCGGAGGAGCTTGGCCGCGCCGGTTCCACCGGCGAGGGCGACGACGCGCATCGCCGGATCAGCGGCGGCGCCGGCCGCCGGCGGGCCGGGGCGCCCGGGTGCCTTCGGACACGCGCTCGCCGCGGCGGACGGCCTCGGCGCGGCCCGCCATGCTCCAGATCGCGGTGCCCCCTCGCCAGCCGAAAAGCCCGAGGCCGGGGCGGCCGCGCAGGGCGACGGGGAGATCCGCCTCGGGAATCGGGATGAAGCCGGTGCGGACCCAGATGCGGTCGAGCCCTTGGGGGCGGGTATAGAGCGTATCGATGCCCTGAGCCTCCGAGAGGCTCAGGGCCGGTTCCAGGAGTTGGACCGCGACATCGAAAGGGGCCTCGGGATCGTCCGCATCGGGGACGACCACCACCGGGCCGTAGAGCATGCCCGCAGCTTCCGCCCGCTCGAGGAGGAGGGCGCCCACGAGGCGGTCGCCGTCCCAGGCGCCCCAACCGGCGGAAACCGCCGGCCCGGGCGGGGCCCACGCGCCGACGAAGCCGAAGAGGTCCCGGGCGTCCCGGGCGGGGTCGGCGAGCGTGCGGTACGCGAGCCCCTCGGCGGCCTTACTTCTTCCCAAGCACCGAGTCCTTCAGGCTCTTGGAGAGTCGGAACTTCACGACGCGCTTCGCGGGGATCTTGATGGGCTCGCCGGTCTGGGGGTTGCGACCCATGCGCGCCTTGCGGTTCGCGAGGACGAGGCGTCCGAATCCAGGAAGGATGAAGACGTTCTTCGCCTCCTTGGTGGCGAGGGTCAAGAGATTATCCATCAGATCGGCGACCTGCTTCTTGCTGAGCTCCGACTTCTGTGCGAGGTGGCCGAGGATGGCGGACTTGGTCATCGACTTTGCCATGTGGAGCGCCTCCGTTGCTGAGTTGGACGTGAAGGGTCGGGCTGAACGGCGCCCTAGTCTCACCTAACCCGCGGATGTCTTCAAGGGGTGAACGAAGCGGAACTGCGACGAGGCGGTGAGGCGGCGATAGGAGCCGAAGCGCGACTCCGCGTCGGCCACCGTATCGAGCGGCGATGCATCGTCATCGGCCTCGGTCTTGTAGACCTTGAGAATCTCGTACTCCGTGCTCCGGCGTGCGGGGATGCGCCCGGCGTCGCGCACGAGGCGCCGCAGCTCGGCGGGCGGCACGAGCTGGCCGTAGCCCGCGCCCGCGGACGTCGAGATCGACTCGTTGATGAGCGTCCCGCCGAGGTCGTTCGCGCCGCAGGTGAGGAGCTGCTGGGAGAGCTTCGGGCCTTCCTTCACCCACGAGCACTGGATGTTCCGGAACGTGGGGCCGAGCATCAGGCGGGCGAGGGCGTGCATCTTCACCACCTCGAGTCCCGTCGCGCCCGGCCGCACGCCTGGCACGAGGCCCCGCTGATACATGGGCGCCTCGGAGTGAATCAGCGAGAGGGGGACGAACTCGGTGAAGCCGCCCGTCTGCTTCTGGATGCCACGCAGCAGATCCATGTGACGCACCCAGTGCTCCGGCCGCTCGATGTGCCCGTACATGATGGTGGACGTGGTGCGGATCCCCAGGGCGTGCGCGGAGGTGATGACCTCCTTCCACTGGTCCACGGTGATGCGGCCCTTGGCGATGATGTCGCGGATCTCCTGGTCCAGGATCTCCGCTGAGGTCCCGGGCAGCGTGCCGAGGCCGGCCGCCCGCAGCAGCTTGAGATACTCGGGAATGGACAGGCCGGCGCGCGTGGAGCCGTACAGCACCTCCTCGGGAGAGAAGGCGTGCAGGTGCATCTCCGGCACCGCTGCTTTGATGGCGCGGCAGAGGTCGATGTAGTAGTGGCCATCGAGCTTGGGCGGAAGCCCCGCCTGGATGCACACTTCGGTGGCGCCCATCTCCCAGGCCTCGATGGCCCGGCGCACCACCTCGTCGAGAGGCAGGAAATAGCCCTCCTCCTCGCGATGGTCGCGGCTGAAGGCGCAGAACGTGCAGTGCTTGATGCAGACGTTGGTGAAGTTGATATTGCGGTTCACAACGTAGGTGACGAGCTCGCCGGCCTGGCGGCGCCGCATCTCGTCGGCCACGAGGCAGAGCGCGTGGAGATCACGCCCCTCCGCCTCGGTGAGGCGGACGCCCTCGGCAACCGAGACCTCGTCGCCGTCCAGCGCCCGGCCGAGAATGTGTCGCACATCCTGCGTCGCCCAGTCGAGATTGATCGTGTCCACGTCGGCTGTCTCCGGTTCGCGGTTTCGCGTGAGGTCGCTTTCTGTGTATTGAATCTCAACATGCTTTCGCATGTTGACCGGTGCAATCGGTTAGGGCATCCCGCGCGGCTCCGTCCCGCGCAGCTCCGCAAGGGTTGTAGCCTACCATGCGCGCCAGCGCTCCAGGTCTTGCCGTACGAGGCCGTCACCGTCCGTGTAGCGGGTAATCGCGTCGCGGAGACGCGCGTCGACGAACTCGACCCGCCTCGTGTACGCGGGGTAGATGGCGAGGCGTTCGCGGAGGACATGGCCCGCGGCCTCGGTGGCGCGACGCAGCTCGCGGATGAGCGGCCAGGGACGCTCGGGGTTGATGTGGTCCGGCGTCAGCGGTGAGATACCGCCCCAGTCGTTGAGCCCCGCCGCGGGCAAGAGGCCGTACGCGGCATCGGCGAGGTTCGGCGGGGCCTGGATATTCATGTCTCCGCCCAGCAGCAAGCGCGCCACCGCGATCGTGCGGGCGAGGTCGGGCACGGTGGGATCGGGCACGCCGCGCATCGGAATGGTGGGCTTGGCGCGGAAGTTCTGGACGATCACTTCCTGGATATGGCCGTAGCGCTCGTGGAGGTCGCGAATGGCGCAGAGCGCGGCCACGCGCTCGGCGTGCGTCTCGCCGATGCCGATGAGGATGCCGGTGGTGAACGGGATCTGAAGCTTGCCGGCCAGCTCGATGGTCTTGAGGCGTCGCGCCGGCACCTTGTCGGGCGCGCGATCGTGCGCCATCCCGGGACCGAGCAGCCGGTCCGATGTGGTCTCGAGCATGATGCCCATGCTCACGTTGACCTCTCGCAGGGCCGAGAGATCGCGCTCGGACATCAGGCCGGGATTTGCGTGGGGCAGGAGGCTCGACTCCGCGACGACTCGCTCGCACACCGTGCGCAGGTAGCTCATGGTGGTCCGGTGCCCCATGCGGCGCAGGAGCTCGCGGTGCTCCGGGAAGAGCGCCTCCGGCTTGTCGCCGAGCGAGAAGAGCGCCTCCTTGGCGCCGAGACGCTCGCCGGCGTGGACGAGCGCCAGCACCTCGTCGGGCGTCATCGTGTGCGCGCCGGGTTGGCCCGGGTCCTTACGGAAGGTGCAATAGCCGCAATAGTCCCGGCAGAGGGTGGTGAGCGGGACGAAGACCTTGGCGGAGAAGGTGAGCGTGCGGCCGTGGCCGCGATCGCGCAGCGCCGCGGCGGCAGCCAAGAGCTCAGCGGTGCGCTCGGGCGGCGTCCCGAGCAGCGTCTCGGCCTGCGCAGCGTCGGGGGTGCGGCCGGCCGCGGCCCGCGCGAGGGCGCGGTCGAGCGCGGTCATGGCGCGAAGCTCCAGTGACTGATGCGGCCGGGCGTGATCTTGACCATCGTGCCCGCGTCCGTCGCGAGGCCCATGTGGCGGTACTGCGGATACTTTGCGAGCAGGAGATCGGCGCCGCGCTCGAACTCCGGCCCCTCGGTGAGGATCTCCGCGCGGCCCTGGATGAGCACCCAGCGCAGACGGCTCCAATCCTCGGCATACTCGTCGATCACCACACTCACGCGGGGGTTCTCCCGGATGTTGCGGACCCGCCGGAGGCTCTGCGCCGCGACGCGCTTGGGCTTAGCGTCGATCGCGGAGTAGAGCGCGTGGCCGTCCCACGCGTAGCAGAACGGCACCACGAAGGGCTCCCCCGAGGCGTTGGCGGTGCCGAGTCGGCCCACGCGGCCGGCGGAGATGAATCCCGCGACGGGCTCGGGCAAGACCGGCATGGGCCCGCTACCGCGGGAGGCGCTGGACCTTGGGCCGCACGTCGGCGGCGAAGCGGTCGAGCAAGGCGAGCGCGCCCTTGAGGTCGGTGGCGGTCAGGTCCCACACGAAGTGCGTGACCCCGAGACGCTGATACGTCCGGATGTCCTCCACCACCTCCGCGGTGGTGCCGCGGAACAGCGTGCGATCGCCGCCCGCGGGCTTGGCGCCTCGGGGTCGCAGCTCGAGCGGGACCCGGAAGCTCATGGTGATCGCTTGCGGATCGCGGCCGGCTTTTCGCGCCCAGTCCCGCACGATGGCGACCTTCTGCCGGTACTCCTCGGGTTCGAGCAAGCCCGGGGGCCGCAGCCCGATGGGGTGCCACCCGTCCGCGACCTGTCCTGCGCGGCGCAGCGCGGCGTCGGTATGGCCGCCCGTCCAGACGGGAATGCCGCCCTTCTGCAGCGGCTTGGGCAGCGCGCTGACCGGCTTCAGCGAGTAGTACTGCCCCTTGAAGTCCACCGGCTCGCGCGTCCAGACCTCGCGCATGAGCCGGATGAATTCGTCGGTGACACGACCGCGCTCCGTGTAGGCGGGCGCGGCGAGCG
>AR_comb_assmDRAFT_10263390_pt1 | contig 20313 bp, 16 predicted proteins | sample ArasoioldDNA_FD_10543 | JGI IMG/M metagenome (IMG submission 10543) | reverse complement strand
CCGGAGTTTTTACTGTGGCTGTCGCTACTTCTCGTCGTCAGCACGACGGCTTTAGTCGCGTTGGTGGCGTTCATCGCAAACAGGCGTCGCCGCTCGTAACCGGCGCCCGAGGACCAACAAATATCCCGGTTGACACTCAACGAGGCGAACCCATATTCTTGTCGAACGTCTACAAGAGTGAGACGAAGCCGGCCGACACACTCGCACTGCCGCAGGAGGGCCTCATGCAGAAGTTCACGCGTCATGTCCCAGCCTCCATCCAAGCGTGGCGCATCGCCTGCGCATTGGCGGCTGCCGTCTGCCTGCTCGCCGGGTCGACCATCGCGGCCCAGTCCCGCGATCAGCTCCTGATCACGCCGGCATGGCTCGCCCAACATCTCGGCGACGCGAATCTCGTGGTCTTTCACGTTGGACCCAAACCTGATTACGACGCGAAACACATCCCCGGCGCCCGGTATGTCGCGTACAACACCGAGCTCGCGGTTCGCGCGACGGATCCAGCCCCGGGCCTCTCGCTGCAGATGCTGCCGCCCGAGGTGTTGCGCGAACGGCTCGCGGGACTTGGCGTCTCGGATCGATCGCGAGTGGTCGTCTGCTTTTCGTCGAGCGGCTGGGTTCCCGCGGCGACTCGCGTGATGGAGACGCTGCGGTATGCCGGCTTTGCCGATGCGTCGTTGCTCGACGGCGGCCTGCCCGCGTGGGAGAAGGGCGGACACCCCGTGACGAGCGAGGTGCCGCCGGCGAAGAGCGGGCAGCTGTCGGCGCTCAAGACGGCTCCCGTCGTGGTCGACGCGGACTTCGTGAAATCGCATCTTCAGACAGCGGGCTTTGCCATCGTCGACGCGCGCAATACCGCCTTTTATGACGGTTCCCGAACCGGCGGCCAGCCGCCGCAATCGCACAAGACCGGCCACATTCTGGGCGCGGTGAGCGTGCCGTTCGACAGCTTGTTCGACGCGAGCGGCCAGTACAAGTCGCAGGACGACCTCTCGGCGATCTTCACGAACGCCGGCGTGAAGTCCGGCGACACCGTCATCGCGTACTGCCACATCGGTCAGCAAGCGACGGCGGTCGTGTTTGCTGCACGGCTGCTCGGCCTCAAGGTGATGCTGTACGACGGGTCGTTCGAAGACTGGTCGCAGAGAGATCTGCCGGTGGCCCGGAGCGGCGGGTTTTGAAGTTCGAGGTTTGAGGGTCGAAGTTCGAAGTTCAATGGAGTACTCATGCCGAAGGGCCCGAAGAACGATCTCCTGCAAGGCACGCTCGACCTGCTCATCCTGAAGACGCTCGCGCTTGGTCCGCAGCATGGGTGGGGGATTTCGCAGCGCATCCAGCAGATGTCGAGGGAAGTGCTGCAAGTGAATCAGGGATCGCTCTATCCGGCGTTGCACCGCCTCGAGCAGCGCGGCTGGGTCACGTCCGCGTGGGGAACCTCAGAGCAGAATCGCGAAGCAAAGTTCTACCGGCTCACCCGCACAGGCCAGCGTCAACTCCAACTGGAAACGGAGAACTGGGCTCGGATGTCCGCCGCCATCGGGCACGTGCTCGCGGCCATCGAGTAAGAAAAAGAAGGTTTGAAGGCGTTCTCACCAGTCTACCGCTGAAACTGCTCTTGCGACGAGTGGCCGATCGTGGTGTATCTGAAAGAGGAGGTTCAGATGCTCGCCCTCCTCGCCGGTCACTGGAGGCTGTTCCTAATCCGCGGATTCATCGCGACGATCTTAGGCATCTTCGTCTGGTTCTGGGCAGGCGTGTCGCCGTTCGTCCTGGCGGTGTTCTTCGGCGTGTACTCGGCCGTAGACGGCATCATGGTGATGAACGTCGCGGCCCAATCGAACGATATCCATCGCGTCCGCAGTCTGATGTGGGAAGCCGCTGCCCGGATTGGCGTGGCGATCCTCGCGTTCCTGATGTGCCGGGAGATGAACGCTGCGTCCGATGCGCTTCTCATCGGCACGTGGGCGGTGCTCAACGGCATCGCAGAGATCAGCACCGGAGTCGCGCTTCGCCGGGAGATGTCGGGTGAGTGGCCGCTGCCGGCAGCCGGCGCCGTGTCGCTCGGCATCGGCGTGCTCCTGCTCGTCCGCGTCCACACCGGAGCGGCGGCGATCGCGTGGCTGATGGGGATCTACTTCATCGTCGCCGGCTGCGCGTTCATGGTGCTGGGCGCTCACTTGCGCCGGCTGGCACCGGAGATCGCACGCCCGACGATCCGCACACCCGGACGCTGACGGCTTACCGTCCGGCCGCCGCTGGTTCTTCCTGCACCACCCGTGTGCCGAGCACCTGGAGGAATTGCGCGAGCCACGCCGGGTGCGCCGGCCACGCCGGTGCCGTCACGAGCGTTCCGTCGGTGATCGCCTGATCGATGGCGATGTCGGCGTACTCGGCTCCCGCCAGCCGCACTTCCGGCGCGACCGCCGGGTAACACGAGACCTTTCGACCGCGGATGACGCCCGCTGCCGTCAGGATCTGAGGGCCGTGGCAGATCGCGGCGACCGGTTTCCGCTCCGTGAAGAAATGCCGCACCGTTTCGAGCACGGCGGGATCGAGGCGCAGATACTCGGGCGCGCGGCCGCCCGCGATGACGAGCGCGTCGTATCGCTCCGGGCGCGCGTCGGCGAACGCGGCGTTCAGCGTGAAGTCGTGGCCTCGCTTTTCGGTGTACGTCTGGTCCCCTTCGAAATCATGAATGGCCGTGCGAATCTTCTCGCCGGCCTTCTTCCCGGGACAGACCGCATGGACGGTATGGCCGACGGCCTGCAGCGCCTGAAACGGCACCATGATCTCGTAGTCCTCGCCGAAATCGCCGACGAGCATCAGAATTTTTCTGGCCATGGGTCCACCTCGGTTCCGCTATCACACCAATTCCGCAGTCTAGCGCGGTTTCGCCTCGACGACGCTGACCGGCGACGACGTCGGCACGACACGGGTCAGACGGAAACCCGCCTTGGCGAGCAATGTGCCGTACTCCGGCTCCGTCCGTTCCTGACCACCAGGTCCCACGAGCATCATCAGATCGAGCATCTTGCCCGGATGCGGTGTATCGCCTTCAGGAAGGACCATCTCGACGAGGAGCAGGCGCGCCGCGGGACCCATTGCGCGGCGGCAATTGCCGAGAATGGTGAGGCACTGATCCTCGCTCCAGTCGTGGATGATGTGCGAAAGCAGATAGGCATCGCCGCCGGCCGGGACGCGTTCGAAGAAACTGCCCGCCTGAATCGTGACGCGGTTCGCGACGCCGTGCAGCTCGAGCATCGTTGGCGCATCCTGCACGACATGCGGAAGATCGAACAGAATCCCGCGAGGGCCCGGGTACTTCCCGAGAATCGTGGCCAGCATGTGACCGGACGCGCCGCCGACGTCGACGATGGTCGGGAGACTCGAGAAGTCGTACGCCGCTGCCACGGCCGGCGGCTCCGCGCCGTGGACGCCAATCATGGTCTCGGAGAACAGGGACGCCTCTTCCGGGTTGTTCGCGAGCCACTCGAAAATGGGCACACCCAGTGCTTTCTCGAACCCGCTTTTCCCCGTCTGCACGGAATAGGGCAATTCACTGAACCCGCGGACCCACCAGTCGTTTGCGATGGTCAGGATCGAGGCGCGAGCCGAACCCGGTGCTCCGGTCCTGAGCGCTTCGCCTAGAGGCGTCAGCGCAAAACGGTGTCCGGAACGCTCGGTGAGGATCCCGAGATTGGCCAGGGCCCGCATGAACCGATAAAGCGACGGCGCGTGCGTGCCGGTCGGACCAGCCAATTCGTCGGCGGTCTTCGGGCCGTCTGCGAGACGATCCGCGATGCCGAGTCTTGCGGCGACGAATACGGTACGGGACACCCAGTGTCCCATTGCCATCTGGATGAGTTGGGCGTGGGGCGGCAGCGGTTCGCTGCCGGGGCTGCTTTCTTGTGACATGTAAGGATTCTCCCGCAATAATCTGAACGTTGTGACACTCTCGTAGCATCCGCTGCATAGCATGCGGCTTCACGACCAGGGAGATCGTTGTGGAAATGCAAATCGACGAGCTCGGTGGCAACCAGATCAGGGTCACGCTCAAAGGGCGGCTCGATTCGCCCGGCGTCGATCGTATCGGAACACGCTTTCTCGCGGCGCTGGTTCCGGCCGGCCGGAATGCCATCGTGGATCTCTCGCAGACGGACTTCGTGACGTCGATGGGGGTGCGGATGTTCATCACCGCCGCGCGCGCACTCCACAGCCGGAATGCGCGCGTCGTCCTGTATGCCCCGAAACAGCTCGTCCGGGAAGTCTTCGAGACCGCCTCGCTCGAGAACATCGTCACCATCTGCGACAACGAATCTGAGGCGCTGACCGCTCTCACGTTGCCGTCCTGATCGAGCCGCCTGGCGGATTTCGCGCTCGTCTCAGTCCCGCTTCGACCGTTGTTCCGCCGCATCGAGCGCCCGGCCGAGCGCGGGTGCGAGCGAGGCGCTGAATGACTTCGTCATGTGGTTCGAATCCTGATACACAACGGTCCCATCGAGGACTGGCGGGCACGTTGATTGGTTGCAGAACGCCTCCGTGAGATCAAGAACGACTGCGCGCGGGAAAGGCGCGGCCGCTTCCCGCTCTACGTCGAAGACCTCCTGATTGAGCGCGGCGCTCCGGTCGATCCGGCACGGGTCGAGACGCGTGAACGGCGAAAACGCTGCGCGCGAGAGGCATTCGGGCACGCGAAAGCCCGGCCGTGGAGAATCGCGAATGAGCACGACTTGCAGGCCGGGTCGATCGAGTCTGGCGATCGTCCGCCGCGTCCCCTCGTGCCACTCGGCCAGCGACACGCGGGCTTGCGAGTCCCGGCCGCCTGGATATCCCTGCGAATTGGAGACGACCACCAGCGCCGGCATCAAGGCGTCCACTTCGGCGAAGACCCGGTCGCGCCACGCCTGACACTCGGAATACCTGCGGCGCAGCACGACGGAGAATAGGTCAACCGAGATCGACGGACAATCCGATTTGCTGAGCAATTTGATCCGCCAACGCCGTTCCCGGCCCAGGCGATCGAAGGCCGGCACCCACTGCGTGGCGTGTGAGTCGCCGAAGATCACCACCGTCGACGTGGCGCGCGGATCACCGAACTCGCAGGTCACCCCTTCGATATCGAAATAGGTGCGCTGACAACCCTCCGGCGCCGACTCAGCCTGCGCGGCCTGCAGATAGGCCAGCTGCTGGGGCGACTGTGCCGCGCGTTGAGCTTGGAATCGCGCGATCACCGAGATGCCGGCGCTGACGATCGTGAGACTTGCGGCGAGCACGAGCGTGAGTCGCGATCGAGACAGAAGAAGGCGCTGATGGCGAATCGGGTTCTCGATGAATCGGAACATCGCCGCCGAGAGGCCGAGTGACACTGCGACCCACACCAGCCGGTGCCACAACGACCCAGTCAGGCCGAGCGTCGCCGCGTAGACCATGACCGGCCAGTGCCAGAGATACCAGGAATATGAGAGCTTCCCTATGACTTGCAGGGCCCTCGCGCCAAGCAGCCGGCCGACGCCCGCGCCAGGCGCAGGCTGACACGCGATGAGGACGAGTGTCGTGCCCGCCACCGGAAGCAGCGCCGCGACACCCGGGAAGGATGTGAATGCGCCGAATGAGAGCGCACCGATCACAATGGCGGCGAGTCCGATCCAGCCGGCGCTGCGAGCCAAGGCGCCGACGCTGCCGGTCGGACGCGGCAGGAGGACGGCCACGCCGCCGAACGCGAATTCCCACGCGCGGAACGGTGACCCGAAAAACGCCCACGGTTGCACCGCGCGTGTGACGATGACGCTCGCGACGAACGAGACGGCCCCAATCGCGGCCAGAAACCATGCCAGACGTCTGCCTGAATCGCCTCGTCCAGCCGACTTCACGGTGGCGACAACCAGCAGCGGCCAGAGAACGTAGAACTGTTCCTCCACGGCCAGCGACCAGGTGTGCAGCAGGGGATTGTCGTGGCTAGCGGCCGCCTGGTAATTCGTCGACTGTTGGATGAAATACAGGTTGCTGATGTAGAGCGCCGTCGAGAGCGCCGTCTGTCCAAGCCGGGTGGCTTCGATCGGTGACAGAATCAGGCGGCCGACGACCACGGTCGTGAGCAGAACGACGGAGGCGGCCGGCAGCAGTCGCCGGGCACGGCGGGCGTAGAATCGCGCAAAGTCCACCGTGCCGGTGCGTCTGAGCTCCGCGGCCAGAAGTCCAGTGATCAGGTAGCCGGACAGGACAAAGAAGACATCGACGCCGATGAATCCGCCGGAAACGCCCGGAAAACGCGCGTGATAGGCCACCACGAGGAGAATGGCGACCGCGCGCAAGCCTTCGATGTCCGGACGGAATCCCATCGGTTGAAGGCGCATTCTAATTGACGAGAACGGAGCACACGTCATGGAACGGCTGTGGAAAGACATTCGCTTCGCGCTCCGCACCTTCACGAAGTCGCCGGCGTTCGCGCTCACCGCGGTCAGCTCGCTCGCGCTGGGGATCGGCGTCAACACCACCATCTTCACGATTATCAACACGCTGTTTCTGAATCCACTGCCGGTGGATCGCGTGTCGGAGATCGTCGCCGTCTACACGGTGGACAAGAACAACACGTCGCAGCTCGGCAGCGTGCTGCAGGTGTCGTACCCGAACTACAAAGACTTTCGCGATCGCAACAACTCGTTTTCCTCGATGGCGGCGTACTCGTTTCCGATCGCCGGCAGCGTGTCGACTGGCGCCGAAGGCGAGCCGATTTTCGTGGAGCTCGTCACCGGCAACTATTTCGCGACCCTCGGCGTCCGGCCGCTGCTGGGCCGGATGATCGGCACCGAGGACGATCGCGTGCCCGGCGCGTCGCCCGTCATGGTCCTCGGTCATCGGATGTGGCAGCGCCAATTCGGCGGAAAGCGGGACGTGCTCGGACAGACGGTCATGGTGAACGGCACCGTCTTCACGGTCGTCGGCGTCGCGCCCGAGGGGTTCCGCGGCGTCAACTCGCTCTTCGGTCCCGACGCGTGGGCGCCGGTGATGATGTATCGCGAGCTGCTGCCGTCGCAGTTCCGCTCCTGGGTCGACGAGCGGCGCGCGCTCGCGTTCAACGTCGCGGCCCGGCTCAAACCGGGCGTGACGATCCAGCAGGCCAGCGCCGAGATGGTGGCGCTGGCGAAGTCGCTCGAGACCGAGTACGCCGCGCCCAATCAGGGCCGGACGACCACGCTCCGGCCGCTGACCACGGCGACGATCTTCCCGGGCGTGCGCGAGGCCCTGGTGCTCGGCGGCGCCGTCCTCATGGTGATCGTCGGCCTGGTGCTCCTCATTGCGTGTTCGAATGTCGCGAATCTGCTGCTCGCGCGGGCGACGGCACGCACTCAGGAGATCGCCGTTCGACTCGCGCTGGGCGCCAACCGCTCGCGGCTCGTGCGGCAGCTCATGACCGAGAACGTGCTCCTCAGCCTGATCGGCGGAGCGCTCGGCGTGCTCGTCGCGGTCTGGAGTCTCCGCGTGATCTGGTCCACGCGGCCGGCGCTGGCGCCGCAGAACTTCGTCGAGCCGCGGCTCGACGCGACCGTGCTGGCTTTCACGCTGGGGATCTCCGTGGTGACCGGCGTCGTCTTCGGACTCGCGCCGGCCATTCAATCGTCGCGCGCGAGTGTCGTCGGTGCGCTGAAGGACAACACCCGGTCGGCGGGCCGGCGGCGCCGCACGTTCGGCCTCGGGAATCTGCTCATCGTCGGGCAGGTCGCGCTGTCGCTCGTGGCGCTGATCACGGCCGCGCTGTTTCTCCGTAGCAGTCAGGCGGCTTCGCACATCGATCCGGGCTTCGACAGCGAGCACGTGGCCGTCATGACCGTGACCCCGGGGCAACAGGGGTACGAGCAGCCGCGCGGCGAGCAGTTCTATCGTGACGTGCTGACGGCTGTCCGCGCAGTGCCGGGCGTCACAGCGGCCTCATGGGGAACGAACCTTCCGCTCTTCGGGTTCGTTCAGCGAAGCCTCTTCGTCGAAGGGCGGGAATCATTGCCGCCCGTGCTCACGACGACCATCGACGTCGATGCCGGGTATTTCGACACGACGAGCATTGCGTTGTTGAAAGGCCGGGATTTCAGGGAAGCGGATCGCACGGGACCTCCGGTCGCGATCGTGAACGACACCATGGCGCGGCGGTACTGGCCGAACTCGGATGCGCTGGGAAAGCGATTCCGCTTCTACGTCGAGCAGGAGTACCGCGAGGTCGTTGGAGTCGTCAAGACCGTGAAATATGCGACGCTCGGCGAAGACCCGCAGCCGGCGGCGTACCGGCCGTTGCAGCAGGCTTACAGCGATACCGCGGTGCTCTACGTGCGCGCCGCTCGCGACCCCGCGGCGATCATCGAGCCGGTGCGCCGCGTCATTCATCAAAACGATCCGCGCATTCCGGTGCAGAATGCCCAGGTCGTCAAGGACGTGATCTCCCAGTCGCTCTGGGCCGTGAATCTCGCGGCCGGGCTGCTCGGCGTCTTCGGGCTGCTCGCGCTCGTGCTCGCGTGCGTCGGGCTCTACGGCGTGATGTCGTATTCGGTTGGCCAGCGCACGCGCGAGATCGGGTTGCGGATGGCGCTCGGCGCCGGCCGCCGCGACGTGCTCGGGCTCGTGCTTCGCCAGGGGCTGACGCTCGTCGGCGCGGGCGTGGTTCTCGGCGTCGCCGGCGCGTTTGCCGCCTCGCGTCTCGTCCGGACGCTGCTGTTCCAGAGTCCGAGCGATCCGCTGAGCTTCATTGGCGCGTCGGGCGCGCTCATCGGTGTGGCCGTGCTCGCGAGCCTCGTGCCGGCGCGCCGCGCCAGCCGCGTCGATCCGGTGATCACGCTCCGAGACGGGTAACCGGGCCGCTAACGCGGCCTGAACTTCGAACTTCACGGAGAGAAGCGGCATGAGACTCGCAACTGCGCTTGCGCTCGTCATGGCCGTGACAGCGGCCGCTCACACTGCCGCCGCTCAGACAACCTGGACGACGCTGTCGCCGAAAGGCGAAGGGTTTTCCATCGAGGTACCCGGGACGCCCTCGGCGAATTCGAAGGAGGGCTACTACATCTACAACGCCGACGATTGGGCCTACTTCGTTCGGCTCAGTCCGGTGAGCGATGCCGTGCGCGAATTCGTCGGAGCCAGCGATCGCGGACCGATCAAGCAGTACCTCGACACGATTCATAAGGGATTCCTGAAGACGGCCACCGAACGCACGTCCTCGGATGCAGACTTTGCCGGCTATCCATCCATTCGCTTTACGGCGGACGGGCAAACGGAAGACAAACAGGCATTCGAGGGGAAGTACTGGCTGGTCGTCACGGAAGAGCATCTCTACACGCTCATGGCGCTCGGCCCGAAGGGGTCGTCGACCGCGAACGCCGATCGCTTTCTAGGGAGTTTCAAGCTCGAGAAGACGGCGCCGCTCCGCGCGCCCGCGTCAGGTCCGGGAAAGAGTCCGCTTGCGGCAAAGCTCACCGCGCCGATGCTCGCGGTGACCACGTTCGCGATCGAAGAACAGCTGAGTTCACGGATCGATGAGTTCATCCAGAAAGCGCCGGCCGCAGAGCGCCTCGGAAGCCGGTGGACCCCGGCGCTGCCGGCCTTTCAGCAGGCGCGCACAGCGATTACGAAGCGAATCGCACTCATCTCACAGCTGTACGACTCGACCGGCGAGATGGACCGCACGTTCGACGCCGCCGCGGCTCGTCACGCTCCCGGCGCCCAGGCGGATGCGATCGTGGCCGCGCTCGAGGGACCGATGGGTACGGCGATCCTGCGCGACAACGCAGTAATGGAGTTCGCATCCGCGATCATGTCGGCCGATCCAAATGGGCCGAAGCCAGGTGAGCGTCCTTGGATGGACAAACTGAACGCGCTGGTCAAGAAGTTCGACGATCGGTTCGGCGCGACGATGCCGCGAGACAAGAGCCGTGAGGCGGAGGTGTCAGCGTTCGGTTCGACCCCCACGGGCCAGGCGCTCAGAAGTCTGTGGAGCTCGGCGGTGGGGAAGGCGACGGTCGACATCACCGGCGCCATCAACCTGATGATCTTCGACGATCGCGACGCGATCATGCGCGAGATCGCCGCCGCCGTTGCGACGGTGAAGTGAGTCACTCGACGCGCATCGCGTCGACCGGGTTGACCCGCCGGGCGCGGCCGGCCGGGCGCAGCGTCGCGAGCGCCGCCGTCGCCACGAGCAGCGCGGCTACAGAGCCAAACACCAGAGGCTCCCGCGGCGACGTGTCGAAGAGGAGCGGCTCGACGAATCTGGAAGCGGCGATTGCCAGCACGAACCCGGCGATGATTCCGCCGATCGTGAGCGTGAGACCCTCGCGGACGACCAGCCGCGCGATATCGGCCGGCCGCGCGCCGAGCGCCATCCGCACGCCGATCTCGTGGCCGCGTTGCGTCACGAGATACGAGAGCACGCTGTAGAGTCCGAGTGACGCGACGATCAACGCCAGCACTCCCATCAAACTGAACATCGTCGCGCCGAGCTGCCAGGGCCGCATCAGCGGGTCGACGCGATCCTGAAGGATGACGGCGTTCACGAAAATGATCGTCGGGTCGAGCGACATCAGCAGCCGTCGCACTTCGGTGAGCGTATTGCCGGCGTCGCCGCGAGGGCGGACGAGGAGTTGCGGCCCGGAGAATCCCTGCTCCTGGCCGAGCGGAATATAGAACGACATCGCGGCGTCCTCGCGAAGCATCGCCTGGTGCGTATCGACCGCCACGCCGACGATTTCGGCGCACGCCGGCGATTGGCCGATGCTGAAACACTTGCCGATGGCGTCTTCAGTGGGCCAGAGCGTCGCGGCCATCGTCTCGTTGACGATCGCGACCGGCGCGCTTTCGGCGCGGTCGCCCGGCGTGAACGCGCGGCCGCGAACGATGCGGGTGCCGACGGTCTTGAAGTAATCGGCGCTGACGACGTTCAGGTACGGGCCGCCGCCTTTGAGCTGCGGCAGCGCGTCACGGCCCGGCACGCGAATGTCGTCGCCGAACCCGACGGAGAACGGGAGCCCGATCGCCAGACTGGCAGCCTCCACGTCGGGCCGCTGACGCAGGCGATCGAGGATGTCCGGATAGAAGGCGACACGACGCTCGCGCTCGCGTTGGCGCTCCGCAGGATCGGCAATCGTGTTCACGCTCGAGCGGAGGACGCTGAACGTCAGCACGCGATCGGGTTGCAACCCGAGGTCCATCGCGCGGATGTGCGCAAGACTCACCACGAAGAGTCCGGAACCAACCAGCAGCAGCGCCGAAAGCGCCGCCTGCGCCATCGTCAGCGCCGCTCGCGTGCGTCCGACCCGCCCGCCGCCTTCGCGAATACCGCTCTTGAGAAATGCGACGAGCTCGGGCGACGATGCCCGCCACGCCGGGACCAGCCCGACCAGGAGACCGGCGATGATCGAGATGATCATCGACACGACGAGCACGCGAACGTCCACCGGCGGGTGCGACCATTCCACACCGGGAATCAGCCACTGCCGCATGAAGGTCGCGACGCCGTAAGCCACTGTCAGACCCGCGGCGCCGCCCGCGAGCGCAAGCGTCAATGCTTCCGTGACCAGCAGCCGGATCACACGACCGCGGCTTGCGCCAATCGCCAGCCGTACCGCAACTTCGCGACGTTGCCGGATCTGGTGCGCCAGCACCAGATTGACGACGTTCGCGCACGCGATGAGGAGAACAATGCCGGCGACGATCCACAGCCAGGTGCTGACCCGGGATTCCATCGACTCGACGCCGTTTGTTCCATGAACCAGCGGCTGCACCGACAGCGTGGCCTTCGTCCTCGACGAGTCCGAACCGGCGAACGCGCCGCGGAACAACGCGGTCGCCTCCGCGTCGGCGGCTTCCCGCGTGACGCCGGGCTTCAGCCGCACGACGATCGAGAGCCACCAGGCGTTCCATGCGCGGGTCCAGTTGGTGACGCGGGTCCGCCCGAGCAGGCTTTCAGGCATCCAGACGTCGACGCGCATGAGGTCCGGACCCGTGAATCCTTTTGGCGCGACGCCGATGATCGAGTACGTCGCGTTGTCGAGCGTGATCGATTGTCCGACGACGTCGCGCCGGCCGGCGAAATCGCGCTGCCAGAGGCCGTAGCCGATGACGACGACCCGCTGCGGAGCGGCGGGATCGTCTTCGCTCGCGGTGTAGAAGCGTCCGAGCGCCGGGACAACGCCGAGCAGCGTGAAGAGATCGGCTGTGGCTTCGCCTCGATTAATGCGGCGGGCCTCGATCCCGCTTCCGAGAAGGACGCCGTTCTCGGTGATGCTGTACGCGGCGACCGGGTCGAAGGCCGTGGCCGGCTGCAGCGTCTTGTAGGTCGTGTATCCGAACGCGCCCGAGCGCTGGAGGTCCCGTCCGGCCGGCTGAAACGCGATTTGCAGCCGTCGCACGCGCTCCGGCTCGCGGACGTGTTCGGGGCCTCCGAGGATCAACCGATCGACGACGCCGAACATCGCCGCGTTCACGCCGATGCCGAGCGCCAGCGTGATGATGATCGACGCGCTGAACGCCGGCTCCCGCAGGATGCCACGAATGCTGAGACGCACGTCACGCCAGGCGTCGAGGAGCCACACGCGTGCGCGCCCGGCACCGGCGGGCTCTGCGGTCATGCCGGGAATGGTCCGTCCGGCGCCGGCAGCTGTTGCTCGATGGGCGGATCGAAGTCCGGAGACGACATCGCCCGCTGCGGCAGCCGCAGTCCGGAGCGCGGGCCAGGCTCCCGCGGCGGCGGCGCGGCGGATGTCGTCGGTGACGTCGTTCAGGATGTCCGCCTGGAACTGCCGCCGGAACGGGCGCGCGTGGAACAGCAGGAGGACACCGACGACACTACGGCACGCGGTGATGAGGATGGCGAGCATGAGTGGCGGCATCGGCGTCAGGGTCGCGACTTCGACGAGGCATAGCGGCGCGGCCGCGCCGCGACGACCAACCGCTCGAGACGTGACAGCTCCGTGGCGAGCGTTCGCCTGCCCGTCGTCGTGATCTGGAAATAGCGCCGCCGGCTGTCGTCGTGCTCCGGGGCGGGACGCTCGCGGCACTCGGCAATCAGGCCGAGATCGAGGAGTTGCCAGACGGTCCGGTACAGCGACGTCGCGCCCGGCGACACGTCACCGCCGGAGCGGTCCTTGACGTCTTTTTTCAGGCTGTAGCCGTGGCGGGGCGCTTCCGCGAGACTCGACAGCACGAGCACGGCGACGGGCGAGAGGGATCGCGTCAGCATGCGTCACTGTAACCGAAATGGTATTAGTGTTACCAGATCGGTAAGTATGCGTCTTTGGACGGGCGTCCGGTGCGAGTGGTTAGCGTGCGTTGTGAAATGTCGACCGGCCCTTCAGGACCGGCGCGCCGGCATATAGTGAAGATCGGTCATGCCGCCCGCGATTCAGCTCGGCCTCGATACCTTTGGGGATGTCACACACGATGCCGCGGGCCGGACGCGGTCGCAGGCCGACGCACTGCGGCACGTCGTGGAGGAAGCGATTCTCGCCGAACGGGTGGGCGTCGATTGCTTCGGCGTCGGCGAGCATCACCGGGCGGAGTTCGCCATCTCGGCCCCCGAGGTCATGTTGGCCGCGATCGCCGGCCGCACCGAGCGAATGGTCCTCGGATCGGCGGTCACGGTCCTCAGCACCGACGATCCGGTCCGCGTCTTTCAGCGCTTCTCGACGTTGAACGCCATCTCGAACGGCCGCGCCGAAATCATTCTCGGCCGGGGATCGTTCACCGAGTCGTATCCGTTGTTCGGCTACGACCTGACGCAGTACGACGAGCTGTTCGAAGAGAAGCTCGCGTTGTTTGCGAAGCTGCTCGAGGCGAAACCGGTGACCTGGCGCGGCAGCTTTCGCGCGCCGCTGGCAGACCAGGTGATGTATCCGCCGCTCGACCGTCCGCTGGCCGTCTGGGTCGGGGTTGGCGGAAGCCCGGAATCGGTGGTCAGGGCGGCGCGCTACGGCTTCCCGCTGACGCTCGCCATCATCGGCGGCAACCCGCAGCGGTTTCGCCCGTACGTCGATCTCTACCTGCAGTCGCTCGAGCGGTTCGGGAAGCCGGTCCAGCCCATCGCGGTGCATTCGCCCGGCCACATCGCGCCGACCGACGAGCAGGCCCGGAACGATCTCTGGCCGCACTATGAAACGCTGATGAACCGCATCGGCGCCGAGCGCGGCTGGGCGCCCGTCACCCGCGCCCACTTCGAACGCGAGGCCGGACCCGACGGCGCGCTGTGTGTCGGCGCGCCCGAGACGGTCGCCGCCAAAATCGTCCGGACGGTGAAGGCGTTGGGCGTGTCGCGCTTCAACCTCAAGTACAGCAACGGCACACTCCCTCACGAGTCGCTGCTGACCAGCGTCGAGCTGTTCGGGACCGAGGTCGCGCCGCGCGTGAGGGGGACGGGTTAGATTTCCACAGGTTTCCACAGGTTGGGGACGGAGGTCCGAGTGACCTCCGTCCCCAACCTGTGCAGATCTGTGGAAATCTAACCCGTCCCCGTCTACGCCGTGACCGTGTGCGTCATCGCTCCGGCATGCGCGGTCGCAGTCGCGCCCTCGCGAACTTCGATCCCGCGCGCCAGCGTGAACGCGGCGATCGACATCACGACGTCCCGGACGGCGACGTCGAAGTGGCCGCCCGCGACCAGATTGATCGCCACCAGCAGCAGCCACGCGCTGGCGACATACGCGCCCAGACGCGGCGCGAGGGTCAGCACCGCCATGCCGACGACGATCTCGACCAGGCCGACGATGGCCATGAGCGTCGCGACGGAAAATGGCAGCAAGGCCGCCGCCGCGGGGCTGACATAGCTCCCCCAGTCGGCGAGGATATTGAAGAACTTGTCGAGACCGGCCAGCGTGGCGGTCAGTCCCAACGCCACTTGCAAGACACGAAATGGGGTCGTCAGTCGAGCGTCCATGGATTCTGTTGCCTCCACATGAACTGAGTCCCGACGGGCCAAAACGTGTCAGGCCCGCCCCCTGTCACCTTTTGCCGGTTTGTTACTCTGTAGAGGTAGGAGCCGGTAGATGCGTGCGCATGCCGCGGCCTTGGCCGCCACTCAGTCGCTTTCGGACGAGGACGTCGTCGGCCGGATTCTGGCAGGGGAGACGGCGCTGTTCGAAATTCTGATGCGCCGTCACAACGAGAAGGTATACCGCGCCGCGCGGGCGATCGTGCGCGACGAGCGCGAGGCCGAAGACGTAATGCAGGAGGCGTACGTGAATGCGTACACGCACCTGCATCAGTTCGACGGCCGGGCGAAGTTCTCGACGTGGCTGACCAAGATCGCCGTCTACGAGGCGCTCGCGCGCGCCCGGCGCCAGGGCCGTTACCGGCCGCTCGAGGACAGCTCGCTGGAGACGTTCATGCCCACCACATCGTCGCCGGATCCGGAACGGCAGGCCTTCGGCCGCGAGCTCGGCGCTCTCATTGAATCGGCGGTGGACCAGCTCGGCGACGGCTATCGCGAAGTCTTCATGCTGCGGCAGGTCGAGGGGATGAGCACGGCCGAGACCGCCGAGGCGCTCGGCATCAGCGAAGATCTCGTCAAGACGCGCTTCTCACGCGCCCGCCACGCGCTGCAGCGCGATCTGCTCGATCGCACCGGCGCGGCGGCCGCGACGGCCTTCACCTTCGGGCTGGCGCGCTGCGATCGCGTCGTCGACGCGGTGATGGCGCGGATCGGTTAGCGTTTATCTGAGCCCGCGAACCTGGTACAGCTGCGACAGCAGCCGGCGGAAGCTGTAGAAGTACGCGTCGCCCGACGGCGTGATCGCAAACTCGGTGATGGAGTACACGCCGGTGACGTCGGACGGAACGAGGGTCTTCCAGATCTCCCGGTTGCCGGTCTCGATGTCGAGCCGGACGACCTCGAGCGGCACCTCGTAGCGGCGGAACATCCAGAGAGCTCGGCCGTCTGACGTCCAAGCCACCGGCCGGTCCCCCTTTCTAGAGCCGCGCACTAATCGGGACGGTCCCGACGGGATCGGCCAAATCGAGACTCCGTCCTGGGTGTCCCCGATAGCCGCAGCCAACTTGCCAGTGTCGTCGATCGCGAGCGCCCAGATGCCCTCTGGCGTTAGCGCCGTTGGCGCGCCTCCGCGCAGATCTTGAATGAAGGAGCGAAGGTTTTTTTCGGGACCGTCCCGCCCGGTGAAGATGATGCGTTGACCCTCGGGAAACCATCGGGCGCCCTGATAGCTCACGATGTTGTAGGCGGGAACGGTCTGATGCGGACCCGGCTTGATCGGCACAATTACGAGCTCGGGTTCTGTAGTTCTCGTGGCCAGGACCTTCAAGCCGTCCGGGGAGAGATCGTCTGCGTACGCGTCGATGTTACCGATTCGCTGGGGCGGCGCTCCGTCGGTGCTGCGAAGGTACACGCCGAATCGGTCGCTGAACAAGACCCGCCGGCCGTCGTCGGCGACGTCGGCCAGTCCGGAGTCATCGTACACAGACAGGTCACGTTCGGCCTTCTCGCCCGGTGGCAACCCAACCAGAGATCGCCGCTCGTCATCGCGCGTGAGCAGCACCTTCCCATCGGCGGCGATGTCGAACAACGTCAGGGATCCGGGAACATCCATTACCACTCGTGTTCGTCGATTGGGGGTCACGGCCTGCAGCATGCGATGCGCGCGGGAGTCTCCGGCAGTGAACCAGATTTCACTGCCGTCGGCTGACCAGGCGAGGCCCCGAGCGTTTCTAAAGCGGTCCGTCAGAACTGTGACGCGGTTATCGGCCAAATCCAGCAGCGTCACGTACCCGCCGTCACCTGAGCCGAATCGATCCTCGAGGAACGCAATGCGACGGCCGTCGCGCGAGACACGCGGGAATCGAATCGAGTGGCCGGTTTCATAGCGCTTGGTCCGGATCGGATATTCCAACGCACTGGTTCCTCCCATCCCCCCGATCGACCGGACAACGGTCAGCTGCTTTCCGTCCGGATCCCAGTCGGCATCTTCGATGTTCTCCTCCTTTTCGACAGGAGTGCCGCCTCCCATGGGTGCAATTGCGAGCGTCCCCACGAACCGTTCGCCGATTAGGAAACGGCGGTCCATGGAAAGTGCGATCTCACTCGCGCTCGCCGCGAGAATCTCGGTACCAGGATTGAAGGCGAGCGATCGCGGTGAGACGCTCTCCTCTAAATCGATTCGCAACAGCTCCAGAGGATCCCTCTCGCGGGCCTCACTGTAGACGACGCTCCGGCCGCCGGCGACGAATCGTGCGGCGCCGATGCGCGCGCGCGAAAACGTGAGCTGCTTGAACGTCGCCAGTTCAGCCGCCGGCCGCAGGAGCCAGCCCACTGCGACCCCGGCGAGCAGCAACGACGCGACCAACACCCCTCGGATGAGCCTGCGCCGGCCGCCGAAGGACCGCACGCGAAGCTGCCTACTGCTCGTCGTGACGTCGCGCAGCTGCTGCAGATCGAACGCCAAATCGCGCGCGGACTGAAAGCGCTCTTCCTTGTTCTTCTCGAGGCATCGCCGCACGATCGTCGACGCGACCGGAGGCAGGGAGGGGTTCAGCGTGACCGGGTCCGCTGGATCTTCGTGCAGGACGGCGTTCATCGTTTCCACCGACGAGCCCCGCTTGAAGGCGCGCGTTCGCGTGAACATCTCGTACAGCACCGTGCCCAGCGCGAAGATGTCGGCCCGGTGATCGATCGCCTTGCCGAGGACCTGCTCCGGCGCCATGTACCCGGCCGTGCCGATGACCTCGCGCGATTCGCTGGGATCGCCCGTCGGCTCATTCGCCTCGGCGTGCCAGCTTCGTTCAGCGAGCTTCGCGATCCCGAAATCGAGAAGCTTGACGCGCCCGTCGTTCATGAGGAACACGTTGGCGGGCTTGACGTCGCGATGCCAGATGCGACCGGCGTGCGCCGCGTCGAGCGCCAGCGCGATCTGGATTCCGCAGTCGAGAGCCTTACGGTACGGAAGTGGTCCGCGGTCGAGCCGCGCGCGCAACGTCTCGCCCTCGAGCAGTTCCGTCACGACGTACGGCGTGCCCGCTTCGACGCCGGCGTCGTACACGGCGACGATGTTCGGGTGATTGAGACTGCTGGCGGCGCGCGCTTCGCGCGCAAAGCGGGCGAGCTGCTCGGCGTTGGCCTCGGGACGCCGGACGATCTTCAGCGCGACGTCGCGCTTCAGGTGCGGGTCGTGGGCTCGATAGACTTCGCCCATCCCGCCGGCGCCGAGGAGCGCGACGACTTCATAGCGGCCGAGCCGGTCGCCTGGCGAGAGCGAGATGGGCGTGGCGGTCACGGTTCACCCTCACTTCGGACGAACCGATTGTAGCGATGCGGCGGTCGAATCAGGGCTCTACTTGTCCTTCAGCCGGATCACCCCGCCGATCGTGATGCGGTTGTAGTTCTGGTCCCCAGCCCGATTGAGATAGTCCCACTGTACGCGGAATCCGACGTTCATCGGTTTCTTGGCGCGCCAGGGTGCAATCTCGACCAACGCACCAAAGCCAAGAGTCTTATTCGAGTCGTCGCCGCTCACGGCTCCGCCGAGGACGTGGATGCCTCCAACGATAGGCGAATCGTCAGACATCGCGAATCGCAACCCGACACCAGCAAAGCCGGCCTTGGTCTTGTCGCTGTCGCTGTCATGACTTCCAGAATGCACGCTGAAGTCACCAATGAGCGTCAGGTACTTGTGCCATCCAGGCTTGCTGATGTCGGCAAACACGTAGTCGGCCGTCGTATGGAACCCCCAAAACGAACTTGCTCTCAAGTCCGAGCCGCCTGCCATGAACCCCGCGCGGTGCGCGTCCGCGCGGGTCACGGCAGGAAACAGCAGGAACACGAACCCGAGCACGAACCCGAGTCGTCGCAGTGTCATATCTACTCCTGGAGAGTGGGAGCGCGATGTACCACGCTGGGAACAGGTTGTCAAGAAACGGCGTGACTCTACCGGGACCCTCTTGACTCTAATCAAGCCCGCTAGTGTTTCAGGGTGCGCACATAGTGTTCCACGGACATGACTTCTGGGGACGCGAGGGCGGACGGCTCGTCGCAACGCCGCTGCTCGAGCTGCGTTCGCGAAGCCGACATCGAGCCCCAGCGTCACGTCGATTGGAAGAGCGCCTGGGCGATGTCGGCGACCTCCTGACGGATGCCGTTATCGAGTACTTCGAAATCGTCCCACGTCCCGGCCGGCCGCGCTCGCGCATCGAAACGTCGACGGTCACGAGCTCGATGCCGGCGCGGAACGCCGGCTGCTGCTCGTGACCGATCGACGCGAGGACGACCGCTATCGCGGCCGTGATCCGGCCCATCTACCAGTTGAACTGCAGACGGAGCTGGATGTTCCTCGGATTGAGCGCCGTAGTTGTCGTCTGGCCGAACGTGTTCGACGTGATGTTGAGCGTCGCCCCGCCCGTGTTGCCGACAACCGTGTTGCGATGGTTGAACGCGTTGATGAACAGCACCTCGAAGTTCAGGTGTTTCGTCGACGCCAGATCGAACTGCTTCGCGAGCCCGAGATCCACCGTCCAGAGTCCGGGACCGTAGAGATAGATGAAGTCGCCGAACTCGCCGGGCGTAGTCGGCGGCGCGAGAAGGTCCGGGTTCGCGCGGCCATCCGAACCGATGAGCGACTCCGGAAACACATACACGTTACCGTTGGGTCCGGGTCTCACGGTCACCATCCTCTGCAGATCCTTCTCGTTGATGCCATTCAGGACGACGCCCGCATCGCGCTGGTTCACGGTCAGGCGGCCGCTCGTGAGCAGGAATGGCCGGCCGGTCTGCATCCGCAGGATGCCGTTCAGCGCCCACCCGCCCGCGACCTGATTGAGGACCGAGTTCTCGATGCCGACGAGCCGGTTGCGGCCGAACGGCAGCTCGTAGGTCCAATAGCTCTGGAACGTGTGCCGGAGATCGTACACGTCCGGTCCCCAGTTCAGGCTCTTGTCCCGGAGCGTGCTGTAGTCGACGACGCCCGAGGCGGAGTCCGCGTAGCGATCGGTCCGCGCGTGACCGTAGGTGTAGTTCGCGGTCAGGCTGATTCCGCTCTGGTAGCGCTGCCGGAACTGCAACTGCAGCCCGTCGTACTCGGACCTCGCTTCATCGGTCAGAAGGCGGACGGAGCTGCCGGCGGCAAACGGATTGGCCTGGAAGAAGTTGATCGGCTGGACGCCGGGCGCGTTGTAGCCAAGCCCGTCGCACGCCGGGAGGCCGTTTCCGACCAATCGACACAAATAGATGTTCGTGCCGCCCGAGCCGGCGAGCGTGTTGGCCAGTGCGCCGGCCTGTCCCTGCTGGAGCTGCGTGATGAACGTGCCGCTCGTGTAGCCGCTACTCGCCGCGAGCGCCGGTTGCGT
>AR_comb_assmDRAFT_10164704_pt1 | contig 20314 bp, 17 predicted proteins | sample ArasoioldDNA_FD_10543 | JGI IMG/M metagenome (IMG submission 10543) | reverse complement strand
TTGATCCCCACGAGCCAATCCGACTCGGACCGGCACACGGCGGCGTCCGCGAGCGGGCGCATCGCTTCGTCGCTGCGCAATTGCTCGAACCCGTCGCGGATGGCTGCAGGGGTCATCGATTGCAGCCACAGTCGGCGCACCGGCTTGCTGGTACCGGCGAACTGCGCGATGTTGCGAAAGATGAGCTCGCCTTCGCGCCCCGCGTCGCACGCATTGATCAACGCCGAAACGTCCTTGCGCTTGAGCAGTTTCAGCAAGAGCTTCAGCCGCGACTCGTTCTTCTCGATCGGCTTGAGCGCGAACTTCGAGGGGATCGCCGGCAAGTGTGCGAAGGTCCATTTGCCGCGCTTGACCTCCTCGTCCTCGGGCATGCCGATCTCGAGCAGATGCCCCACCGCGGACGACAGCAGGTACGCATCGCTCTCGAAATAGTCATCATGGCGCGTGAAGCCACCCAACGCTCGCGCGATGTCGGCGGCGACGGAAGGTTTCTCGGCGATGATGAGACTCTTGGCCATGCAGCTAGTAGGGTCAGAGACGCGAAGGGAGGGCAGATGATAAGCAAGCCCCGAGGGTGGGGCAAGGCAACATTTGCATGAGGTTGGGCAACTGCCGGTTAATGCAACCGCTGGTACAGGCCTCCGGGAAGGCTTGCGACCTCGCCGGCGAGCTCCAGTTCAACCAGCGCAACACTCACCGCATCCGCGGCGAGACCGCATCGGGGGCTCAGGGCATCGACATCGGCGGGGTCGTGCCCGAGCGCGTCCAGCACGCGCGCCGCGTCACCCTCGACGCGCGCAGGGGACGGCGACGAGGGCGTCGCGCCCGAAGGTGTCATCGCCCATTCCTCGAGAACGTCCTGCGCCGACTCGACGAGCTTGGCTCCGTCCTTGATGAGCCGATGGCTTCCCTTGGAAAAAGGAGAATGAATCGACCCGGGAATGGCGAACACGTCGCGGTTCTGTTCGGCGGCAAAGCGCGCCGTGATCAACGAGCCGCTTGCGAGCGTCGCCTCGACAACGAGCACGCCGCGCGCGAGTCCGCTGATGAGACGATTGCGTCTCGGAAAATTTCCGGGCAGAGGTGGCGTGCCCAATGCGAACTCGGAGACGATACCGCCCTGCGTCGCGAGGCGGTGCGCGAGGTCGCGATTGGCCGCGGGATACACGCGGTCGATGCCGGTGCCGATGACCGCGAGGCTGCGGCCTTCGCCGTCCATTCCTCCGCGATGCGCGGCGGTGTCAATGCCCAGCGCAAGCCCGCTCACGATGGTGAGGCCCGCGGACGATAGCGCCGAGGCAAACGCCTGCGCCGTTTCGCGGCCTTGCGCGGTCGCGTTGCGGCTTCCTACGATCGCCACTGCGGGGCGGTTCAGCAGTGCGGCATCGCCGCGAAAGAACAGCACCGGTGGCGGGTCGGTAATGCTCAGCAGCGCGCGTGGATAGCGTCCATCGTCCCACGCGATGATCGCATTGCCGTCCTCGCGGGCCCATTCGAGCGTGCGCGCGAGCAGAGCGGGGTCGGGGCCTTGGGCGATGCGCGCAGCCATGGGCGCCGGTACGTGCGCAGCGAGTGAGGCACGCGTAGCCTCGAGCACTTCGGCGGGACCACCGAGTGCTTTGAGCAGCGCGACGAGTGTGCGCGTGGGAACCTGCGCGAGCAGTTGCAGCGACGCCCAAGCCTCGACCCGAGCGTCGACGTCCATCGGGCGGCGGGGAAGCTTAAGGTTTGCGCACCATGTCTCCGACCACGACCGGCTCAGAGGTATTGAGCAGGATGGCGTAGGAGACGCGGTCGAACACGCGGAACACGAAGACCAGGCCCGATCGCTCGGCGGGAACGTTGAGATACTTGGTAGGTGGCACGATGATGTGCGTCGACTCCCATAGTTTGGAGAAGACGTCGGGCCCTTCGTACGGCCGCGGATCCGGAATGACCGGCAGCGGGTGGTAGACGGCAAGCACGTTGCCGATCTCGAGCCCGTCCTGGCTGCCGCGATCGAGAATGACGATGAATCCGCGGCCGGCCTCGGCGCCGCCGCTGTAGAGATCGATGACGCGTCCGTCCACCGAAATGTCCGGCGCATGCGGAACGTAGTTCACCAGCGTTTCCCGCGGCGCCGGCACGAGCAAGTCATTGATCAGGATTTCTTCGCGCGCGGCGGTAATCAGCATGCGGCTCACCTCGTCGAAACGCTCGACCCGTGCGGTGCCGAGATAACGCATCTCATAGCCCAGCGTCTCGTTGCTGTCGAACGAGCGCAGGACCTTTCCGGGCCGGTAGATGTACCACTGGGTTCCCAGTTTTTCGTCAATGCCGACGGCGTAGACGAAGTCGCCCTCGCCGCGGACGACGCGGTTGTCGCGGGCAGCGATGATCTTCGCGGCACCGGGAAGGCCGTCCGAGCCGGTGATAATCGGCTGCGTGAGATACGGGGCGAGGTCGCCGGGCGGAATGCTCGGGATGGCTTGCGCCTCGAGCGGATCGATGCGCACGGTCGGGGAGACGCGGATGTCAGGACGCGGACCGTTGCGCGAAACCGACAGTTGCCATTGACCGTCGATCTTGTCGAGCGCGATCACGTCGCCTGGATAGATCCAGTGGGGATTCTTGATCTGGTCGCGATTCATGCGCCAGACTTCGGGCCAGCGCCAGGGTTGCTTCAGGAATTGGCCGGAAATACCCCACAGCGTGTCGCCCTTCTGTACCGTGTAACGGTCGGGCCGATTCTCTTGTAGCTGAATATCATCGGCGCGCGCGGGCGCGCCCACGAGCAGCAGCGGCACGCATGCCGAAATCAACACCTTCGCTGTGATAGACTTTAGGCGCATTTGGCCTCTCCGCAACATAGGTCGGCGCATCATTGCAAACAACTTGCAAACGTCCTAAACCGCCCCAAAATAAGGGCTTAAGAGGCATTCTGCATCCCGAGTATCTATTTTGCAAGCATTTATGGCGAGACTTCTTATTCTCGAGTACCCGGACCCCCGCCTGAGGAAGGTCGCCGTGCCGGTCGCAGCGGTCACGCCCGAGGTCCAGAAGCTGGTGCGTGACATGGCGGAAACCATGTATGCCGCCCCCGGGATCGGCCTGGCGGCGACACAGGTTGACGTCCACAAGTGCGTCATCGTGATCGATATCAGCGAGTCCCGCGACCAGTTGCATGTCTTCGTCAATCCCGAGATCGTCGCTTCCGAGGGCGAAGCCGAGTGCGAGGAGGGCTGCCTTTCGGTCCCCGGCTACTACGAGCGCGTACGGCGTGCCGCGCGCGTAACCGTTCGCGCCCAGAACGAAAACGGCGAGCACTTCGAGCTGGCGGCCGAGGGAACGCTCGCCGTATGCATCCAGCACGAAATGGATCATTTGGTGGGGAAGGTGTTCGTCGACTATCTTTCCCCGCTCAAGCGCGCCCGGCTGGCGTCCAAGCTTCGGAAAAAACAGCGCCTCGCCGGCTAGGCCCCCGTGACGGGCCCCCTTCGCGTCGGCTTCGCCGGGACCCCGGCCTTCGCGGCTGTTGCGCTCGAGACCATCGTGGATGCGGGCTTCGAGGTGTCGCTGGTCATGACCCGTCCCGACGCGGCCAGCGGGCGGGGGCTCAAATTGGCCGGCTCGGCGGTCAAGTCCATCGCCTTGGAGCGCTCGTTGCCGGTGTTTCAGCCGCCGCGCCTGCGCGATGCGGGCGAAACATCGTCGCTTTTCGCCACGCCCATCGACGTCTTGGTGGTGGCTGCCTACGGCCTGATTCTTCCGCGCCTAGTGCTCGAATGGCCGCGGCACGGCTGCATCAACATTCATGCTTCGCTGCTACCTCGGTGGCGCGGAGCCGCGCCTATCGCTCGCTGCCTGCTCGCGGGCGACCCGCGCACCGGCGTGACGATCATGCAAATGGACGAGGGGCTTGATACCGGACCGGTCATCGTCGCGCGCGAGGTGGCGGTGTCTCCCCGCGAGACGGCACAGTCGCTGCACGACATCCTCGCGCCGCTCGGAGCCGACGCGATGGTAGAAACGCTTAGAACCCTGCAATCCGATGGGCGCCTCGAAGCGACGCCGCAGCGCTCCGAGGGAGCGACCTACGCAGAGAAAATCAGCCGTCGAGAAGCGACTGTCGACTGGCGCGAAAGCGCGCTCGCGATCGATCGCGCTGTCCGTGCCTTCGACCCTTTCCCCGGCGCGCAAACGCTCTACCAGGGCTCGACGCTGAAGATCTGGCGTGCCGAACCCGCCGCGGGTCGGTTCGGGGAATGCGGACGCGTGGTCAGCGCGGATAGCGAAGCGATCGTGGTTGCGTGCGGCGAAGGTGCGCTGGTCGTGCGCGAGGTTCAGCTCGCAGGTGCGCGCCGCATGACCGCGGCGGCGTTTCTCGCCGGTCATCGCGTCGATGCCGGCGTCCGCTTGGGCGCCTGACACTCGTCGCGTGGAACGCGCCCAGCGCTTGGCCGCCAAGGCGGTGCGCCGCGTGCTTGCGGGCACGGCGCTGCCGGCGGCGCTCGGCACCCGCATCGATACGCCTGCAGCGGAACGCGCGCTTGTGCACGAACTTGCCTACGGCACGGTGCGCTATTTGGGTCAGGTGCGAGCCGTCGTACGCGCGTTGGCAGACCGACCGCTGCGCGACCCCAGCGTCGAGGCGCTGCTCTGGGTGGCGCTCTATCAACTGCTGCATACCGGCGCGGCGCCCCACGCCGTGGTCGACGCTGCGGTCGACGCCACCGGGCACCTGAAAAAAAGCTCCGCGCGCGGCTTGAGCAATGCGATTCTTCGAAACTTTCTGCGCCGGCGCGACGCCGTGATCGAAGACATCGCAGTCGATGATGAATCGCGCTACTCCTATCCGCGCTGGTGGATCGAGCGCCTGCGAGCGGACTATGCGGTCGCGGCAAACGCGGCGCTCGACGACGGCAACGCACGTGCACCGCTCACGCTGCGCATCAATGTGCGCCAGGGAACGCGCGCGGCCTACCTCGAGACGTTACGCGCGGTTGGCGTATCCGGTAGTCCAGTCGGCGATGCGGGCATCGTGCTTGCGAACCCGGCTACGGTCAGCGACCTGCCCGGCTACGCCACGGGTGCGTTCTCGGTGCAGGATGCCGGCGCGCAGCTGGCCGCACCGCTGCTCGACGCGCACGACGGCATGCGCGTGCTCGACGCATGCGCCGCGCCGGGGGGCAAGACCTCGCATATCGCGGAATTGGCGAGTGTCGAGTTATGCGCGCTCGACAGCGATGCCGACCGACTGCGGCGTCTGACCGACAATCTCGCCCGCCTGCGGCTCGAGGCGAGAATCGTGCATGCCGACGCCGCGTTGCCGGCGCAATGGTGGGACGGTGTCGCCTTCGATCGCATCCTGCTCGATGCACCATGCACTGCGTCGGGCGTGGTGCGCCGCCACCCCGACGCGAAATGGCTCCGGCGCGAAAGCGATGTTGCGTCTTTTTGCGACCAGCAGCGACGACTGCTCGATGCGCTCTGGGAATGCCTGACGCCCGGCGGCAAAATGCTCTACGCCACCTGCTCGCTGTTTCGCGCGGAGAATGCGGATCAGGTAGGGCAGTTCCTCGTGCGTCACCCAGATGCGGCCCGGCTACCACTTGCGCTTCCCGATGGCCTCGCGGCGGCCGAAGGTCAACTCTTGCCATCCCGGGCCGGCGCAGAGCACAATCACGACGGGTTTTTTTACGCCCTACTCGAGAAAAAGTGAGCCCGGTCCACGCGACGCGCTCCCCGTGGCACGCCGTCGAGGCCGCTCTGCTTCCCCGATTCCAGCTGCTCACCGCTGTGCTCCTGATGGTGTTCGCCGCGTGCGCGCGCGCGGACAGCATCGCGGTCGCGACCGGGGAACTGCTCGCTGAAGAAGACGAATACGTCCTCAATGCGCAGTTCGATTTCTCGTTCAATCCGACGCTCGAAGAGGCGCTGCAGAAGGGCATCTCGCTGTACTTCGTGCTCGAATTCGAGCTCAGTCGCCCGCGCTGGTACTGGATCGACGAGAAAGTCGCGCAGCTGGCGGTGCAATACCGGCTTTCCTACACGCCGCTCACCCGACAGTATCGGCTGACCAGCGGCCTGCTGTCGCAGCAGTTCGACACGCTCGACGAAGTTGCGCGCATCGTCGGACGTGTTGTGTCGCGTCCCGTGATCGCGCGCGACGCACTCGTCAAGGGGGCCCGCTACGAGGCGGCCGTGCGACTGCGGCTCGATGTCGCACAGCTTCCGAAGCCTTTTCAAATCGACGCGCTCACCTCGCGCGACTGGACGCTGCAGTCGGTGTGGTATCGCTGGACCTTCATTCCATGACCCGGCTGCTCTCTCCGCGAAAGGTGCGTTACTTCCTGCTCGCCTGCGTCGGGCTGGGAGCGGTGTTTCTGTTCCTGCTCGCGACGGCCAGCGCCAACACCGAGCTGTTTGCGCGCAACTACAACGTCCTTCTGGCGCTCAACGGCGCGATGGTCGCGCTGTTGATGGTGCTGGTCGGCTATCAGCTCTGGCGTCTGCGCAGGAACCTCAAGGCGGGAGTATTCGGCTCACGACTTGCGATCCGGCTGGTGCTGCTCTTTTCGCTGGTGGCCGTCGTGCCCGGCGCGCTGCTCTATGGCGTATCGGTGCAGTTTCTCGGCCGAAGCATCGAGTCGTGGTTCGACGTGCGTGTCGATCGGGCTCTCGAAGGCGGGCTGAACCTCGGCCGCAGTGCACTCGATTCGCTGCTCAAGGAAACGACCAACAAGGCAACGCAGCTCGCGCTGACGCTGCAGGAATCCGAGCCCGGAGGCATGGCGACGCGCCTGAGTCGCATGAGCGAGCAGACAGGAGTGTATGAGGCGGCGCTTTTCTCGACCTCCGGCGCGGTGCTGGCGGTCGCCGGGGTATCGGGGTCGACGCTCGCTCCCCAGCCTCCACCCGCCGAGGCGCTGCGCCGCGCACGGCTTCAGCAAACCTATTCGAAGATAGAACAGACGGCCGACCAGGGGCTCATGTCGAGAGTCGTGGTGCCTGTCAACGGGGCGGACCCGAACGAGCCGTTGCGTCTGCTGCAGGTCGTCGAGCCGGTTTCCAAGCAGTTGCAGGCAGACACCGAGAAGGTGCAGGCGGGCTACAACGATTATCAGGAGATATCGTTTTCGCGAGCGGCGTTGAAGCGTCTTTATGCGCTTACGCTCACGCTGACGCTGTTGCTCGCGCTGTTCTCCGCGCTGGGTTTCGCCGTCGTGCTCTCGGAGCAGTTCAGCCGGCCGCTCGGTCTGCTCGCCGAAGGTACGCGTGCAGTCGCTCAAGGTGATTTCAGCCGTCGCCATCCCGTGCAGAGTCGCGACGAGCTCGGAGTCCTCACCGAATCGTTCAATACGATGACCGCGCAGCTCGCCGACGCGCAGCGCAAGGCCGAGGAGAACCGGCGCGCCATCGAGACCACGCGCGCGTATCTCGAAAGCATTCTCGCCAATCTTTCTGCAGGCGTGCTCGCGTTCGACAGTGCGTTCTGCCTGCGCACTGCGAATCCAAGCGCTGCGGTGATATTGCAGCAACCGCTTGCCGATCTCGTCGGCTTGGCGCTGATCGAGTGGCACAAGCGTCTGCCCGCGCTTGCGAGCTTCGCCGAGTTCGTCGAGGAGAGCTTCGCCACCGGGCGCGACGGGCAATGGCAGCGCCAGGCCGAGATCGAGGTCTCCGGGTACCTGCGAGTGCTCCTGGTGCGCGGCTCGAAACTTCCCGGTCAGATCGCGCCGGGATCAGTGGTGGTCTTCGATGACGTCACCGAGCTGTCCGAGGCGCAGCGCGGCGCGGCGTGGGCCGAAGTCGCGCGACGGCTGGCGCATGAAATCAAAAACCCGCTGACGCCGATCCAGCTCTCGGCAGAGCGTATCGCGTCGAAGCTCGCGGGCAAGCTCGCCGGCGCGGACAGCGATATCCTGGTCCGCGGAACGCAGACCATCGTCGCGCAGGTGGCAGCGATGAAGCAGATGGTCGACGATTTCGCGATCTACGCGCGGCAGCCGCGGCCGGGACGAATGCACGCGGTCGACGTCAAAGCCCTCTTGCTCGATGTGCTCGGGTTGTACGAGAATCTGCGCCCCGGCCTGTCGTTGAAATTTGTCGACGACAGTCCGGTTATCCAGGGCGAGCCCACGCGGCTTCGTCAGGTGTTCCACAATTTGCTGCAAAATGCGGTGGACGCGCAGGCAGGCGATGCGTCCCCCGCGTACGATGTCGGTATCGCAACCATTGGCGACGAGATAGCGCTGTCCTTTGGTGATCGCGGCAGTGGATTTCCGGAGAACATCTTGTCGCACGCGTTCGAACCCTATGTCACGACGAAGGCCAAAGGCACCGGATTGGGCCTCGCGATCGTCAAGAAGATCGTCGATGAGCACCGAGGCCGAGTTACGATCGAGAACCGGCAGCCATCGGGTGCCCTGGTGACGCTGTATTTCCCGCGCGAAGGGACCACGACGTGATGGCGCAACCGAAGGAAATTCTCATCGTCGACGACGAAGTCGGCATCCGAGAGCTTTTGTCGGAGATCCTCGAGGACGAAGGATACCGAGTGAGCGTGGCCGAGAATGCCGGCGAAGCTCGCAGCTATCGCGCGCGTGCGCAACCAGCGCTGGTCCTGCTCGACATCTGGATGCCCGACACCGACGGCGTGACGCTGTTGCGCGAGTGGGCCGCCAACGGCCAGCTGACCATGCCGGTGGTGATGATGTCCGGACACGGCACCATCGAGACTGCGGTCGAAGCCACGAAGATCGGCGCATTCGATTTTCTCGAAAAGCCGGTCGGGCTGCAGAAGTTGCTCTCGACCATCACACGCGCGCTCAAGACGGTCGCCGGGCAAGGTCCGCGGCGGGTCTCGCTTGCGACGATCGGCACCAGTGCGCCAGTGATCGAGGTCGAGCGCGCACTCGAGCAATTGTTGCGCGCCAATCGCCCTGTGCTCCTCATCGGGGAGCCCGGCGCAGGGCACGACGCCGTGGCACGCGCGCTGCACGTCGCCGAAACACCCTTCGGTGCGCATGCGAGCGGTGCGCGGCTTGCGACCAACCCCCTCCAGGTACTCGAGGAAGCGCACGAGGGAACGCTCTACTGCGCCGAGATCGGCAGTTATTCCAAGGCCGAACAGAAGGGCCTCGCGTTCGTGCTCGGAAAGCTCGAGCGTCACAACACGGTCCTCGTCTGCACCAGCAGCGAACAGCTGGGTAACCTTGCGGCCGACGGGCGCTTCGATCCAGCCTTGCTGGCAGCGCTCTCGGCGGGTGCGGTCATGCTGCCGCCGCTGCGTCAGCGGCGCGAAGACATCCCGGCGCTGATCGACCGGTTCTGGCGCGAGATCACCGCCAGCCAGCGCACCGTCGCCGTCTTGCACGCCTCGGCGGTGGTCGCGCTGTCGCAGGCGTATTGGCCCGGTAACATGGACCATTTGCACAACGTCATCGCCAATCTGGCCCTGACCGTCGATAGCGAGATCACCGGCGAGCACGTGCGTCGCCTGCTCGGAGAAACCGCGTTGCCACCGCCGAGCGCGATTGCACCCGAGGTCACCGCACGCTTTTTCGAAATGCCCCTGCGCGAGGCCAGAGAAGCGTTCGAACGGATCTATTTCGAGCAGCTTCTCGGCAAGGAGCAAAGCAACATGAGCCGGGTGGCCGATCGCGCGGGGCTCGAGCGCACGCATCTGTACCGCAAGCTCAAGCAGCTCAACATCCGGTTCGCTCGGCGCAGCGACGAGGCTGTCTGATGTCCGTACCCGGCGTCGCCGTCGGGACGGAAGCGCGCGGACCCGGCAGGAGACATATGGCCTCGCTGGTGGTGGGCGCGATGGGCGTGGTCTTCGGTGACATCGGCACCAGCCCGCTGTACACCCTGCGGGAATGCTTCAGCGGACCTCACGGGCTGGCGCTGACCGAAGCCCACGTCCTCCAGATCCTGTCGGTCATCTTCTGGGCGATCACCATCGTCGTGACGCTCAAGTACGTGACCCTGATCATGCGTGCGGACAACCGTGGCGAGGGCGGCATCATGGCGCTCACTGCGCTCGTTTCCGGAGGGCTGGTCAGCGCGCGCGCGCGGTGGTGGCTGGTCGGCCTCGGCATATTCGGCGCGGCGATGTTCTACGGGGACGGCATGATCACTCCGGCGATCTCGGTTCTGTCTGCGGTCGAGGGGCTGGAAGTTGTCGCGCCGGGACTCAAGCCCTGGGTTGTACCCGTGACGCTGATCATCCTCGTCGGGCTGTTCTCGATCCAGCGCCATGGCACCGCGCGAATGGGCAGCCTTTTCGGACCCGTGATGACGCTCTGGTTCATAAGCCTTGCCGTACTCGGCGCGGCGCAGATCGTGCGCGTGCCCACGGTGCTGCTCGCGCTCAATCCTGCGTACGCAGTGCAATTTTTTACGGCCAGCCCACTGGCGGCGTTTCTCGCACTCGGCGCCGTGGTGCTCGCGGTAACCGGCACCGAAGCGCTCTACGCGGACATGGGACATTTCGGCGCGAGCCCCATCCGGCGCGCGTGGCTGTTTTTCGTGCTGCCGGCACTCGTGCTCAACTATTTTGGCCAGGGCGCGCTGCTGATTCAGGACGCGGGCGCGATTCACAACCCGTTCTACAAGCTCGCTCCGGACTGGGCGCTGGTTCCCATGGTCATTCTTTCGACCGTGTCAACGGTGATCGCATCGCAAGCGGTGATCTCGGGCGCATTCTCGCTCACCCGCCAGGCCATCCAAATGGGTTACTGTCCGCGGCTGACCATTACGCACACGTCGAACCGCCAAATCGGTCAGATCTATATTCCCTTCATCAACTGGACATTGCTCGCTGCCGTGATGGTCCTGGTCGCCGGTTTCCGGACGTCGAGCAATCTCGCCGCCGCCTACGGCATCGCAGTGACGCTGGCGATGCTCATCGACTCGCTGCTCATCTACGTCGTGCTGACTCGACTGTGGCGATGGAACCGCTATGCGGCACTCGGCATCGCGTTGCCGCTGCTCACGATCGACGCGGCGTTCCTGTCGTCGAATGCGCTAAAGATTCCCGACGGTGGCTGGTTCCCGATCGTGATCGGCGGGGTCGTGTTCACACTGCTCACGACGTGGAAGCGGGGCCGCTCGATACTCTACGAGCGGCTTCGTGAGGAAACCATTCCGCTGGATGCGTTCATCGAGTCGATCGCGGCGGCGCCTCCCGCGCGCGTCCCGGGAACCGCGGTCTTCCTTACCAACATGCCGGGCCGCGTGCCGCACGCGTTGCTGCATAACCTCAAGCACAACAAGGTGCTTCACGAGCGCGTGGTGCTGCTCACGCTGAAAACGCGGGACATTCCCGTCGTGGCGCGCAAGGATCGCGTGCGCATCCAGGACTTGGGGGCGAGCTTCGAGCAGATCGAAGCGAGTTTCGGATTCATGGAAGACCAGGATGTCCCGGCGCTTCTCGAGGAGTGCGCGCGCTGCGGGCATCCCTTCGACATGATGGATACGTCGTTTTTCGTCTCGCGTGAAACGCTCATCGCCAGCGTCGCGCCGGGAATGGCGCTCTGGCGCGAGCGACTGTTCGTGTCGATGTCCAAGAACGCGACGAAGGCGAGCGAGTACTTCAACGTGCCGACGAATCGCGTCGTTGAACTGGGCACGCAGGTCGAGCTCTAGAAAAAGAAACGCCGGCGCACGGGCCGGCGTTTCTAGCGGAAGCTGGAACGGATTACTGTAGGGAGAACTGGCCGCGCATGGTCTTGAGCGCCTTGCTTTCGATCTGGCGGATGCGCTCGGCCGACACTCCATACTGATCGGCGAGATCCTGCAGCGTGGCCTGATCGGTCTCGCGCAGCCAACGCGCTTCGATGATGGTGCGGCTGCGATCGTCGAGCTTGGCCAGCGCGTCGCGCAAGCCATCGCTACGGTTGCGCTCGGTCTCCATGCGCTCGAGGATCTGCACCGGCTCGTCTTCGGTGTCGGTGAGATAGCCGATCGGCGTCAACGATTCGCCTTCATCGCCGACCTGCGGGTCCATCGCGACGTCCTGACCCGCAAGACGTGTCTCCATCTCGACCACTTCTTCCGGCTTGACCGACAGCGCGTTCGCTATCGTCCGCGCCTCGGTCGCGGTCAGCGTACCGGCGCGCGGCTTCATGCTGCGCAGATTGAAGAACAGCTTGCGCTGCGCCTTAGTGGTGGCGATTTTCACCAGCCTCCAGTTGCGCAGGATGTATTCGTGGATCTCGGCGCGAATCCAGTGCAAAGCGAACGACACCAGCCGAACGCCGCGCTCCGGATCGAAACGCCGCACCGCCTTCATCAACCCGATGTTGCCTTCCTGGATCAGATCCGCCTGCGGCAGCCCGTAGCCCAGGTAGTTGCGGCTGACCGAGACAACCAGCCTCAGGTGCGACAGGACGAGCTGACGTGCTGCGTCGACGTCGTCGTCGCGCTGCAATCTGCGGCCGAGCTCGGTTTCCTGGCTCTGCGTCAGCAGCGGAAAACGGTTGACCGCCTGCACGTACTGATCGAGACTCCCCAGCGAAGCGGGTGTGGGAAAGGCCAACTGCGTCGTGGTCATATAGGTGTGGCTCCTGTTCGAGGCAAGTTTAGCACTCGCACGATGAGAGTGCTAAGGGGGCCGAAAGTTCCGGTTCAGCCATGCATCCGGCCGAAGCCAGGCGCGCGAAGGTGGTGTTAAGACCTTGATTTGAAGCGGCCGTTCAACGTCCAGCCGGGCCCTGCGATCAGCCCACGAGCGCCTCGACAAACTCGTCGACCTTGAATTCGCGCAGGTCGTCGACGCCCTCGCCCACGCCGATTAGCTTGAGCGGCACCGGCGTGGACTTGGCGATCGCGGCGACGACCCCGCCCTTTGCGGTGCCGTCGAGCTTGGTCAGGACGAGCCCCGTCAGGCCGAGCGCGGCGTCAAACGCCGCCACCTGCGCGAGGGCGTTCTGTCCGGTGTTGGCGTCGAGCACGAGCAGGGTTTCGTGCGGCGCTCCGGGCTGTGCCTTGTCGATTACGCGCCGTATCTTTTTGAGCTCGTCCATCAGGTGCAACTGGGTGGGAAGCCTGCCGGCGGTATCGGCGAGCACGACATCGATCCCTCGGGCGCGTGCCGCCGTGATCGCGTCGAACATGACCGCTGCCGGGTCGCCGCCCTGCTGCGCAATGACCCGCACCCCGTTGCGCTCGCCCCAGATCTCGAGCTGCTCCCGCGCGGCGGCGCGAAAGGTGTCGCCGGCCGCGAGAAGTACCGACAAACCCTGGCTCTGAAGGTACTTGGCGAGCTTGCCGATCGAGGTCGTCTTGCCCGCGCCATTGACTCCGGCCAGCATGATCACGAAAGGTCGCTGCTCGCCTATGCGCAGCGGCTGCTCCATCGGAGCGAGCAGCGTCGACAGCGACGCGCGCAGCGCGGCCCGCGGATCCAGGGGATCGCTGGCACGCGACCGCTTTTGCATATCGGCAAGGAGATGCGATGTCGCCGCGACGCCGACGTCGGCCGCGAGCAGCGCCGATTCCAGCTCCTCGATCGCATCTTCGCTGAGTGTCTTGCGGCCGATCGGCAGCGTGATCGGCATCGTCAGTACTTCGCGCGTGCGGCTCAGACCCTCCTTGAGACGCTCGCTCCAGGATCGCGGGGCGGCATCGGTCTTGCGCTTGAAAAGCTCGAACATGGTTAGCGGCGCAAGTCGAGTGCGTCGTCGAAGCTATAATTCTACCCTTCGGCCTGATCGCGACCGTCGCTTGCCCCTTTCCCATCAGGTTCGAATCATCGGTGGCGTGTGGCGAGGACGCCGTGTGCGCTTTCCCGCCGAAGCCGGCGTTCGACCGACACCCGATCGCGTTCGCGAGACGCTTTTCAATTGGTTGGGCCAGAATCTGCAGGGGCGGTCGACACTGGACCTGTTCTGCGGCAGCGGGGCGCTTTCGCTGGAAGCGCTTTCCCGCGGCGCGCTGCTGGCGGTGGCCGTCGATCGCAACCCAAAGCTCGTGCGCGCCCTCGCCGACACCGCTGCCGCACTCGATGCGCGTGCGTTGGAGACGCATCGCGCCGAAGCGCAGAGCTTCCTGCTGCGCGAGTCGCGAAGCTTCGATGTCATTTTCATGGACCCGCCCTTCGACCTCGATCCCTGGGCGTCGATGCTGCCGGCGGCCGCCAGCCGGCTGAAGCCCAATGGCGTCATCTATGCGGAATCGGGGTCGGCCCTGGAGAAACCGGCCGGGCTTGAAATCCTGCGCCGCGACAGAGCGGGACAGGTGCATTATCATCTGCTGCGCCGAGTTCCACCCGACTGACCCCATTGCTGACCGTTGTCTACCCTGGAACCTTCGACCCCATCACGCGCGGCCATGAAGACCTGGTCCGCCGAGCTGCGAAACTGTTCGACCGCGTGATCGTCGGCATCGCCGACAGCGAAAGCAAGCGGCCCATGTTCACCGCGGAGGAACGCATTGTGCTGACCCGCGAAGTCCTGGCCGGGTTCGCGAACGTCGAGGTGGCTGGCTTCTCGGGTTTATTGATGGATTTCGTCAATGCGGTCGGCGCGCAGGTCGTGGTCCGCGGACTACGCGCGGTATCGGATTTCGAGTACGAATTCCAGATGGCCGGAATGAACCGCAACCTCTATCCCGAGGTCGAAACTCTGTTCCTCACTCCCGCTGAGCAGTATTTGTTCATGTCCTCGACCATCGTCCGCGAAATCGCGCGCTTCGGCGGCAACGTGAGCAACTTCGTGCATCCCGCCGTCGAACGCAGCCTCAAGGCGAAGGCGGCCTCGCACCCCTGACGCCATGGCCTTGCTAATCACCGACGAATGCATCAATTGCGATGTCTGCGAGCCCGAGTGCCCGAACGAAGCGATTTCCCAGGGCGTTGAGATCTATGTGATCGATCCGCGCAAGTGCACCGAGTGCGTCGGTCATTTCGACACGCCGCAATGCGTCGAAGTCTGCCCAGTCGACTGCATACCTCTCGACCCGCAGCACGTCGAGACGCGTGGCGAGCTTCAGCTCAAATACGAAGCTCTGATGGCGGCGAAAGCCGTCTCCTAAACCGCCGCAAGCAAGCCTAGGCGGCGTTGGCGGCCTGCGGAACCAGCTCGGGTTGGTCGATGATCACGTCGATGCCCGCGAGCTCGACGCCCAGCGCATCGATCTGCAGGCGCACGGCGGCTTCGGCCTGCTCGAGTTCGGTGACGCGCTCCTCCAGCTCGTCGCTGGCGCGATGGATGCGCTTGACGCTTTCCAGACGACGGCGCAGCTGCAGGTGATGCTCGCGCACTTGCGTCTCCAGGGGCGCCATCACGGTCTTGAGCCAACTATCGAGGTCGCGGTTAGCAATGTCGTAGACGTGCTTGACGCGGATCGCGACGGTTTCGAAAAATCGTTTCATCAGCGTGAACTTCGCCTTGCTGACCATATTCCACAGCGTGTTGAAGTGCACGTTGTACGCGCGCTCCAGCCGTTCGACCTCCTTTTGATACTTGAGCATCGAGAAAGGAGGCGGAGTGAATGCCTCGAGCCCATGCTCGCGCGCGAAACGCGCGTACATCGCCTGCATCATTTCGTGGATTTCGGACGTCTGGCGGCCGCTCCGGTCGAGGCTTTCGTGAATACTTGCGAAGAAATCGTTCATCGCCGAGCGCACGCCCTTGGTGAAAGGGCTCGACTCGATGCGCTTTCGCGTCTCGCCGGCCGCGGCCCGCAGCGTTTCCAGCCCGATCGATTCATAAAGCGCGTTGGTGTGCTGCGTGAAGACCGTGCGCAGCGCCGTATAGCGCTGCATCCCGCGCTCGAACAGGTCTTTCTCCTGCTGGATGCGCTCCATCATGTGCTCGACGACGTCCTGGTTCTTGCCGCGCAATCCGCGCAATTCGGCGAGCTGCTCGCGGATGCCGGCGATACGGCTCTGGAGGATCGTTCGCATCGACGCGGCGAGCAATCGGATTTCTGCTCGCGTCGCCGAGCCGACGATCTGCCGCTTGGCCGGGATCAGCTCCTTCGAAAGCGCGAGCTCGAGTTGCGGCAGGCGGCTGCGCGCGAGCAGCGCGTCGTCGCCATTGACCTTGGCCAGCAGTCCTTTCTGAGCAGACACCGGAAACACCTGCGCCGGCGGGAGTTCGAGCAGCTGTGCGCTGGTGCGCACCTGGCGCGCGATCTCGGCGTCGACTTCCTGGGGCGTGCGAAGATCGTCCCACAGCCCGTCGATCTTGTTGAGAATCACCAGCCGGCCTTCCCGGCTCGCGGGATTTTCACCGACCAGATGCTTCGACCACACATCGATATCGGTCTTGGTCACGCCGGCGTCGGCAGCGAGGATGAAAAGGATCGCATGCGCGTTGGGCAGCAAATTGAGCGTCAGCTCGGGCTCGGTACCGATCGCATTGAGTCCGGGCGTGTCCAGAATGACCAGCCCCTGTTGCAGTAACGGGTGCGGGAAATTGATCACGGCGTGGCGCCAGCACGGGATCTCCACGACGCGCTCGTCGCCACGCGTGGTCCTCGACAGCGCGTCGCCGTCGTCGTGCAGCCCGTACTTGCGGGCGAGCGCGAGCGGTACCCGCTTGACCTGCGAGACTTGCGACAGCACCTCGCTCATCTTGTCCGCGGACGACATGTCGAGCGGAAGCGTCACCCACTCGTCGGCGTAATTTTTGAATTCGACGACCGTTCCGTTGCGCGCTCGCGTTTCGATGGGCAGGAGCCGGATCGACGGCGGCCGCGACGAGTCGTACAGGAGTTCGGTGGGACACATCGTCGTTCGTCCCGCGGCCGACGGCAACAGCCGCTGACCGAAGTCGGCAAAGAAGATCGCATTGATCAACTCGGATTTGCCGCGCGAGAACTCGGCGACAAAGGCGACCACGAGCTTGTCCTGGTGCAACCGTTCCAGCAGATGCTGGATAGCGAGGTCAGCATTGGCGTCCGTTAGCTCCTGCTCGGACAGCCAGTCGTGCAGGCGCGAGATGCCCGACGACAGTCGGCGACGCCAGTCGCTGTACGCTTCAAAACGCGCTGCGAGATCTTTGGATTGCATCATGTCACCGCCTCCCCCGGCGGAATGCTGCAAACAAACATGCGCGGTGCCGCCCCCGGACGAACGCAGGCTGGCAGTGGCCCGGGAAACTCTAGCACAAAGCGCGCCAAATCAAGGGCGCAGGGAGCTTAGGTCTGGCAGGCTGGGCAGTAGGTGGTGGCGCGACCCCCGTGGCGGGTGGCCCGAATCGTTGTCCCGCAGACTCGGCATGGCTGGCCTGCCCGCCCATACACGAAGTAGTCGAGCTGGAAGTTGCCCGCCTGCCCATCGCTGTCCACGTAGTCGCGCAGTGTGCTGCCGCCGCGTGCGATAGCCGCGCCCAGCGTTTCGCGCACGGCGACGATCAGGCATTCGCAGCGGGCCTTTGAGACGCGATTGGCGCGCACCGTCGGACGAATTCCGGCGCGAAAAAGCGCCTCGTTCGCATAGATGTTTCCAACACCCACGACCACGTCGCTATTCATCAGCGCAGGCTTGATCGCGCCGGTACGCCGGCGCAGCGCGCGGTGCAGGTATTCGGCGGTGAACGCCGCTTCGAGCGGTTCGGGGCCGAGCCTGGACAGAAGGGCGTGCGTGTCCGTGGCATCGCTCCAAAGCATCGCGCCGAAGCGCCGCGGATCGTGGTAACGCAACAGTCGGCCGCTGCCAAAGCTGATATCGACATGGTCGTGCGTACGCCGAGCCGGAGCACGCTGGTAGAGCCGCAAGCTGCCGGTCATGCCTAAATGGACAATGAGCGTTCCTGCGCTCGTTCGGAAGAGCAGGTACTTACTTCGACGGTCGATGCGGTCGACGACTCTGCCGACCAGTTTCTTTGCGAGATCACGGGGAACCGGCCAGCGCAATCGGCGGTCGTAGATTCTCACCGCCGTCACTTTCTGCCCTTGTACGTGGGGCACGAGACCGCGTCGCGTGGTCTCGACTTCGGGAAGTTCGGGCATCTGGGAGGACAGGCGGCGTTTGTTGCTCTGCCCAATATACCCTAAGATTTGGCTCATATTGGCTGGCGTCCCGCCTGCAGAAAGCGAAGCGCACTGTGCAACTGTCCCGCCGTTCCATTACTGCCGTGCTCGCAATCGCGTGTGGCCTGTGCGCATTCGCGGCCGAGTTGAGCTACGCGCAGGCCCCCACCCCACCAGCCGCCGCCGCGACCGCCGAATCGGGGCTATCCGCAGACATCCTGTATCGCATTCTCGTGGGCGATATTGCCTTGCAGCGAGGCGATGCCGCACTCGCGGCTCGCGCCTACTTCGAGGCGGCCCGGGAATCGCAGGAGCCGCGCCTCGCGCGGCGCGCGACTGAAGTCGCGTTGTTTGCGCGTCAGCGGGCGCTCGCGCTTGAATCCGCGAAGCTGTGGCTCGCCCTCGATCCCACCGCGGATCGCGCGAAGCAGATGATCGCGACGCTCACGCAATCGGGCGCCGGCAACGAGCTCAAGGCCGAGCTCGAGCACGTGCTCGCCGAAGCGTCCACGAATGGCACGCTAGGCGACGCATTTCTCCAGCTGAATCTGGCGTTGACGGCCCAAAGCGACAAGACTGCGGTCTATAAGCTGATCGTCGAGCTGGCCAAACCCTACCCCAACGTTCCGGAGGCTCAGTTCGCGGTCGCGCTTGCGGGCTACAACACGGGCCTCGGCGATCTGGAAACCCTGGCCGTCTCTGTACGCGCCGCCGACCGCGCGCTCGAGTTGCGCCCGGGCTGGGAGCGCGCGGCCCTCGTCAAGAGTGACATTCTGGCCAAGAGTTCGCCCGAAGGCGCGATCGGATTTCTGAATTCATTCGTATCGGCCGCGCCCGAATCGCGTGGCGCGTCGATTGCGCTCGCGCAGCTATATGTCGAGCAGAAGCGATTCGCCGAAGCGCGCGACGTTTTCCAGCGGCTCGCGGCCGCGGAGCCCGGCGACAAGGAGCTCCAGTTCGCGATCGCCGCGCTTTCGCTTCAGATGCGCGACTTCGGCACCGCTCAGCGCCTTTTTACCGCGCTTCAGGCGGACGGGTTTGGCGAGCCAGGCGTAGTCACGTTCTATCTCGCGCAGGTCGCCGAGGAAACCCGGCGCTACGACGACGCGATCGCGCTCTATGCCAAGGTGACCGAAGGCGAGCGCGCATGGATTTCGCAGATGCGCATCGCGGCGCTGATGGCGAAAAAAGGCGACCTCAAGGGCGCGCGCGGGTATCTCGCGGATCTCAATCCCGAGGGACGCGATCAGCGCATCGAGCGCGCGCAAGCCGACGCGCAGCTTCTACGCGATGCAGGCGACAACGAGGCGGCCTACGCAGCGCTGACGGCTTCGCTGGTGACGTATCCCGATTCGGCGGAATTGATGTACGACATCGCGATGGTCGCCGAAAAGCTCGATCGACTCGACGAAGTGGAAAAACGCCTCGGCCAGGTCATCGCACTCAAGCCCGACAACGCGCAGGCACTCAACGCTCTCGGGTATACGTTGGTCGATCGCACGCAGCGGACCGCAGAAGGGCTCAAGCTCATCGAGCAAGCGCTTGCTCTTGCTCCTGCCGATCCATTCATCCTCGACAGCATGGGTTGGGCGCAGTACCGACTTGGCAATCTCGACGATTCGGAGAAATTCCTGCGCCGCGCGCTTGCCGATCGTCAGGACCCCGAAATCGCCGCGCATCTGGGCGAGGTGCTCTGGGCGAAGGGCGAGCGTGGCCGCGCCAAGGAAATCTGGCAATCGCAGCTGAAGCAAACGCCCGACAACGCATTGCTTCTGGAAACGGTTCGTCGTTTCGGTCCGTAACGGCATTCGCCGCTCACCGATGACGCGGCTGCACGCGTCGTGATCCGGCTGCCTCACGCGGCGACGATAGCTTGTGCGGCGGCGCTGTTCGGTTGTACGACACTCCCCCAGGAACCCGGTGCCGATGCGGCGAAGGTCACGACCTTCCCGCCGGTGCGCGACTCGTTTCACGCCGGCGGACGCCTGTCGCTGCGCCAGTCCAGCCTTGCGCTCACGGCGACATTTCGCTGGGTCCATCGTGGGACCGACGACGAGATCGACCTCGCTTCGCCACTGGGCCAGACCGTCGCGCGCCTGACCGGGACGTCCGGCGCGGTCTCGCTTCGACTTGCCGATGGCCGAGAAACCAGCGCGCCAGACTGGGCGACGCTGATGACGCGTTCGCTCGAGTGGGCGCTGCCGGTGGACGGCTTGGTGTATTGGATACAGGGTGCGCCGCGTCCGGGGCAATCCTTCGAGGCCGAGTGGAGCGCGGACGGGGCGCCCTCGATGCTGCGCCAGGATGGCTGGATCGTCGCTTATCAAAGCTTCACGCGCGACGGCTC
>AR_comb_assmDRAFT_10001563_pt1 | contig 20360 bp, 20 predicted proteins | sample ArasoioldDNA_FD_10543 | JGI IMG/M metagenome (IMG submission 10543) | reverse complement strand
CATATGCAGGCCTTCATCGACCGCTTCCGCTACAAGGCCAGCAAGGCGCGCCAGGCGCAGTCGCGCATCAAGATGCTGGCGCGTATGGAGCCGATCGTCTCGGTCGCCGAGGAGCAGACGATCGAGTTCGATTTCCCGAACCCGGACCAGCTGGCGCCGCCCATCCTCGCGCTCGACCACGTCGAGGCCGGCTACGAGCCGGGGAGGCCGGTGCTGCGCAATCTGAATCTCAGGCTCGACATGGACGACCGGGTGGCGCTGCTCGGTGCCAACGGCAACGGCAAGTCCACGTTGGCGAAGCTGCTGGCCGGGCGCCTCAAGCCGCTGTCCGGCACGCTGCGCAAGTCCGGCAAGCTGCGCGTCGGCTATTTTGCCCAGCATCAGACCGATGAGTTGGACGTCAACGCGACGCCTCTCCAGATCATGGAGCGCCTGGCGCCGCAGACGATCGAGCAGAAGCGGCGCGCCCATCTCGGTCGTTTCGGTTTCCAGCAGGACAAGGCGCTGACGAAGGTGAGTTCCCTCTCGGGCGGCGAGAAGGCAAGGCTGCTGCTCGCCCTCATGAGTCGGGAGACGCCGCACGTCTTGCTGCTGGACGAGCCCACCAACCATCTCGACATCGACTCCCGGCAGGCGCTGGTGCAGGCGATCAATTCGTTCGAGGGCGCCGTCGTCCTGATCAGCCACGATCCGCACCTGATCGAACTCACCGCCGACCGCCTCTGGTTGGTCGCCAACGGCCAGGTGAAATCCTTCGACGGCGACATGGACGACTATCGCAAGCTGCTCACGGAGGAACGCCGAAACGGCGACGATGAGAGTGCCGGTGGGCAGCGCAGATCCGAGGACATGGCCGGCCACACCGCCGCCGGCCGCAAGGAGCAGCGCCGCGCCGCCGCCGAGCAGCGCGCCGCCAGCGCGCATCTCCGGAAGGCGGCGATGGAGGCGGAGAAGCGATTGGAGAAGCTGCAGCAGAAGAAGGCGGCGCTTGAAGTCCGGCTCGCCGATCCCGAGGTCTATAACGGCCCGACGGCCAAGCTGCTGGAGCTTCAGCTCCGCTATGGCGATCTCAAACGCGAAATCGAGACCGCCGAGGACGCTTGGCTGGAGACGCAGTCGGCGCTCGAATAGAAGTTCAATGATCAACAGGAGCAGCCCCTCCATGACCCTTTCGATGTATCAAGCCTCGGTTCCCGTCTTCCTCCGCACGCTCGCCGCGCTCTCCGGCGTCCTCGACAAGGCGGCGGTCCACGCCACTCAGCGCAAGATCGAACCCTCCGTCCTGCTCAACACGCGCCTGTTTCCGGACATGTTTCCGCTCGTGCGCCAGGTGCAGCTGACCGCCGATTTCGCCAAGGGCGCCGGCGCCCGCCTGGCCGGGATCGACGTGCCCAAATTCGCCGACACCGAATCGACGTTCGACGAGCTGAAGGCGCGCATCGCCAGGACCGTCGATTTCGTGAAGACCCTGAAGCCGGCGCAAATCGACGGCTCGGAGAACCGCGAGATCACGATCCCCATCGGTGGCCAGCCGCTGGCGTTCAAGGGGCAGCCCTATCTCCTGCATTTCGCCCTGCCGAACTTCTTCTTCCACGCCACGACCGCCTACGACATCCTCCGCCAGTGCGGGGTCGAAGTGGGAAAGCGCGACTACATCGGGCCGTTTGACTTCGGCTGAGAACGCCGGAACAGGCCCAGGCTGCGCCCGGTTGCACGTGGTCTCCCGCCTGATCATCCGGACGGGTCTCTTCCTCGCCGTCATGGCGGCGCTGCTGTTCATACCGGCGGGCACTGCGGACTGGCCGGCGGCATGGATCTTCCTCCTGGGGATGGCCGCCTGGTCGACTGCCATGGGCGCCTGGCTCGTCAGGCACGATCCCGGGCTCCTGGCCGAGCGGATGGCACCCCTGTATCAGCAGGGACAGAAGGGCTGGGATAAGATTCTTATCCACTGCGCGGCCCTGCTGTGGGCCGCGTGGCTGGTCTTTATGCCGCTCGACGCCGTGCGGTTCGGCTGGTCGCACGTACCGACGTGGCTGCAGGGCTTGGGCGCGGTCTTGCTGCTCCTGATGACCTGCATCGTCTATCTGACGTTCCGGGAGAACACCTTCGCCGCGCCGGTGGTGAAGATCCAGAAGGAGCGCGGGCACAAAGTCGTCAGCAGCGGACCCTACCGCCATGTGCGCCATCCCATGTATGCCGGGGCGATCTTCTTCTTTCTCGGTACGCCCTTGCTGCTGGGATCCTGGTACGGACTCGCTCTGGCGCCATTCATGATGGGGATGCTGGCCGCGCGGGCGGTGATGGAGGAGCGCATGCTTGCGGCGGAGCTGGACGGCTACGCCGAATACGCCGCCCGCGTCCGCTATCGCCTCATCCCGTTCGTCTGGTAAGACGCCGGAACAGCCATCCGCACGAACGGCGCTTGCGAATCGCATAAGTATATGCTTATGTGTTGCCATGATCGAAGCTGCCGTCTTCCGCGCCCTGGCCGACCCAACGCGCCGCGCCGTCTATGAGCGCCTCGCCGGGCGCGAGATGAGCGTCTCCGAACTGAAGGCCGGCTTCGCGATTTCTCAGCCGGCGATCTCGCAGCATCTGGCGGCCCTGCGCGGCGCCGGCCTGGTGCGCGAGCGCCGCCAGGGTCGGCACGCCTACTATCGCATCGATCCGCGCGGCCTCGCTCCCCTGGTCGATTGGATCGACCGCTATCGCGCCTTCTGGCCGAAGCGGATCGAGAAGCTGAAGGACGTCCTCAAAGGAATGGAGCCATGAAGCACGAATCCGAGCCTGACGACATCGCGGAATCCATCATTGTGGAATGCGATCTGGCCGAGCCGCCGGCGAAGGTCTGGCGGGCCCTGACGGAGCCGGCGCTGCTGGCTTCCTGGCTCTTGCCCAACGACATCCGCCCCGAAATCGGCGCCCACTTCACGTTTCGAGCCGAAGCAGACGCCGGCAGCGGCACAATCGCATGCGAAGTCCTGGCGTCCGAGCCGCCGCATCTGCTGAGATACAGCTGGCGCGCCGATGATCCCGACCGCCACGCTCCCGATCGTGTCGTCGACAGCGTCGTGACCTTCGTGCTCACGGAGACCGGGAACGGCGGCACGCATCTGCGGCTCGTTCATGACGGTTTCGCCAGCGCGGCGCCGAAGGTTACGAGCCTGCAGGCCGAGCGGACACGTCGGCGCGACCGGGGTCCACTGCCGGTGATCGCGAATGCGACGACGCGCGGGGGCCTGCGATGGGCGGCCTGATGAACCTCGTGCCGATGGTGGTCGAGCAGAGCAGTCGCGGCGAGCGCGCCTTCGACATCTTCTCCCGACTGCTGAAGGAGCGCATCATCTTCCTCAACGGGCCGGTGGAAGACGGCATGGCCAGCCTGATCTGCGCCCAGCTTCTCTTCTTGGAATCCGAGAATCCCAAGAAGGAGATTTCGATGTACATCAACTCGCCCGGCGGCGTGGTGACCGCCGGCTTCGCGATCTACGATACGATGCAATACATCAAGAGCCCGGTCTCGACGGTCTGCATGGGCTTCGCCGCCTCCATGGGCTCGTTCCTGCTGATGGCCGGCGCGAAGGGACGCCGCATCATCCTGCCCAACGCGCGCATCGTGGTCCACCAGCCCTCCGGCGGATTCCAAGGACAGGCCTCCGACATCGCCCGCCACGCCGAAGACATCATCAAGCTCAAGCGCCGCATAACCGAGCTCTACGCCAAGCACTGCGGCCGCACCTTCGAGGAGGTCGAGCGCACACTGGATCGGGATTACTTCATGAGCGCCGAAGAGGCCAAGGCCTGGGGCCTGGTCGACCACATCTTCGACGCCCGCGAGGGCCTCGAAGCCGCCTGAGATATTGCAGAAGGGGCGGGTCAGAGACCCGCCCCCCGGACATACTGCATCACTTCGCGCTGCGCTCGAGATAGCGCGTGAGGCCGTTGGCGAGCGTCACGAAGTCCGACGGCATCAGCATGATCGTCGTGGAGTTCTTCTCCGCGCCGACCTCCGTGATCATCTGCATGCGCCGCAGTTCGAGCGCCAGCGGATGCTCGCCCATTTGGCGGGCGCCCTCCGCGAGCTTCTGCGACGCCTCCAGTTCGGCCTCGGCCTTGATCACCCGCGCACGCTTTTCGCGGATGGCCTCGGCCTCCCGCGCCATGGCGCGCTGCATGGCCTCGGGGATCTCGACGTCCTTCATCTCGATCATCTCGACCTGGACGCCCCAGGCCTCCGTCGCGCCGTCGACGATGCCGCGCAGCACGTCGTTGATGCTGTCGCGCTCCTTCAGCACCTGGTCCAGCAGATGCTGGCCGATGATGTTGCGCAGCGTGGTGAGCGCCATCTGATACACCGCGGCATTGTAGTTCTGCACGGCGATGATCGCCTTCATCGGATCGACGACGCGATACCAAAGCACGGCATCGACCTTGATGGTGACGCTGTCCTTCGTGATCGTCTCCTGCTGCTCGACCGTCACGGTCTTGGTGCGCAGGTCGAGCATGCGCTGCCACTCGATGATCGGGATTATCCAGTAGAGGCCAGGCCCGCGCACGGAGTTGTAGCGCCCGAGGCGGAACACCACCGCACGCTCATATTCCTGCGCGATGCGGATGCCCGCCAGCCCGAAGACGATGACCACCACGACACCAATCATAATTGCATACATGGTTAGCTCCTTTCCTGCCGCCCATGCCCATGAAGAGACGCTCCCCACCGGCATCGTCGGACGACGGCATGAGCCGAGGTCGCGACGACGTGGAGCCGCTGTCGTTCGGAGGGCTGTCAGGTCGTGGGATAGGACCGGCGAAGCGGCCGTTCCGTGCAGCGGGGCAGAGTCGGCGACGGCGCGCTTAACGCGCCGTCGGGCGATTAATGCCGAATGTCCGGAAGAGAGTCGCTGCCGGCGGGCGGATGTCCCTGCCAACAGTCATGAACGATATGCAGCGCGAGCTACATGCCTTTCGACCCAGAGGAGAGCGTGCCCGCAGATGGGCACGATGAATCATGTGGCATGCTTAACCAATGTCCGCAAGGCACTGAACAAATGGCATACGCCAACCTGGCGGTCAGTTCGCCGCCCGCGGCTTCGGCACGTAGCGGCCGTTCTCGAGACGACAGAACATTTCCCGCACCGAGGGGTGCTTCACGGGCTTGCCGGTCTCGTCGACGAGCAGGTTCTGCTCGGACACATAGGCGACATAGGTGGTCTCCGCGTTCTCGGCCAGCAGATGGTAAAAGGGCTGGTCCTTGCGCGGGCGGATCTCCGCGGGGATCGACTGATACCATTCTTCCGTGTTGTTGAAGATCGGGTCGACGTCGAAGATGACGCCGCGGAATGGGTACACGCGGTGCTTGACGATCTGTCCGATCAGGAACTTGGCTTCGCGGATTTCAGTCATTCTCAAATTCGACCGCCGGTGGACGGCAGCACGTATCCTGTCACATCAATCGCACAGTATAGCAGAACTTGCGCCCTGGTGTGCGAATTGACCGTTCGTTAAACTCAAGCGCGGGACAATGCAATATTTTCGCGACGGAGGCACCCATAGCCGCGTCCTTCAGCGAAGGCGAGCGTAAACGCTTCCAGGGCCTGCTCCGGCTGGCGGCCGAGAGCCCGTTCGCCGGCGAGCGCGCCAACGCGTTCGCGGCGGCGACCCGGCTGGCGGCGCGCCACGGCCTGACGGTGGAAGAGGCGGCGGCCGGCGATGACCGCGCGCCGTTGGCGCAGGCCAGGGAGCGGCGCCCGTCGTCGATGGGCGAGACCATGGGCGGTCGGTCGTGGTTTGCCGACTACGATCCGCCCGAGGTCGGCCGCTTCATGCACCTGACCGACCTCGCCATACGTCTCGCCAAGATGCAGCACGAGGCTGCGATGGCCGAGGCGCGGGCGCGCGGGCTCGACGCCGCCGCCGAGGCAGCGGCGCGGCGGCAGGCCGATCGCGTCCAGCGCCAATCCAACCGGCGGATGAACCCGCGGGATCACGCCCGCGTTCTCCTCACCGAGACCTCGCTGCGCCTGCGCGAGATCGTCGACATCACCGGGCTCGACATCTATCAGGTGGTCGGCCTGAAGCTGGCGCTGCGCCCCGGCACGCACAGCGGTGCGGCGCACGCGGAGGCGCGCTAGCATGTCGGCCCACGACTACGCCTTTCCAGCGATCGACGGCGGCACCGTGAAGCTCATCGACTTCAAGGGCAAGCCGGTGCTGGTCGTGAACACGGCGTCGGAGTGCGGCTACACCCCGCAATATGCCGGTCTCGAGAAGCTGTGGCGCAACTATCGTGATCGCGGGCTCGTCGTGCTGGGCGTGCCGTCGAACGACTTCGGCGCGCAGGAGCCGGGCGCCGAACCGGCGATCAAGTCCTTCTGCCAGATCAACTACGACGTCGACTTTCCGCTGACCGCCAAGCAGACGGTGATCGGCGGCGGCGCGCATCCGTTCTATCGCTGGGTCGTTGCGGAGCTCGGCGAGGCCGCGGCGCCGAAGTGGAACTTCCACAAATATCTGGTGGCGCCCGACGGCACCCTCGCCGGTCTCTGGCCGTCCGCCGTCGACCCGCTCGACCGGAAAATCACCGACGCGATCGAGGCGGCGCTGACTTAGGCGCGCGCCCGCGGCTACCCCTCGTCGACTCCTCGCAGCTATCGGCGACGAAGCGGTCGAGGAGCCGCACGCCGAATCCCGTGGCGCCCTTGGGTACAGTCGGAAGGTCTTCCGTTGCCCAGGCCATGCCGGCGATGTCGAGATGCGCCCAGGGCGTCTTGCCGACGAAGCGCTTCAGCATGACCGCGGCGTTGATGCTGTCGCCCCAGCGGCCGCCGTCGTTCTTCATGTCGGCGATGTCCGACTTGATGCGCTCGTCATAGGATTCGTTGAGCGGCATGCGCCACAGCCGCTCGCCTGTGGCAGCGCCCGCAGCCAGCAGCTGCTCGCCGAGCTTGTCGTCGTTGGCGAACAAGCCCGCATACTCGAAGCCGAGCGCCACCATGATCGAGCCGGTCAGGGTGGCCAGATCGATCATGGCCTGCGGCTTGAAGCGATCCTGCGTGTACCAGAGCGCATCGCTCAGCACGAGCCGCCCCTCCGCGTCGGTGTCTATAACTTCCACAGTTTGACCCGACATCGATTTCACCACGTCGCCCGGCCGCTGCGCCGTGCCCGAGGGCATGTTCTCCGCCATAGCGCATACGCCGACGGCGTTGACGCGCGCCTTGCGCGCCGCCAGTGCGCGCAACACGCCGAGGACCGTGGCGGCGCCGGCCATGTCGAACTTCATCTCCTCCATGCCGGCCGCCGGCTTGATGGAGATGCCGCCGGTGTCGAACGTCAGGCCCTTGCCGACGAAGGCGACGGGCGGACTGGCCTTGCCGCCGCCGTTCCAGCGGAGCACGACGAGCTGCGGCTCATGCGCGCTGCCCTGCCCCACGCCGAGCATGAGATTGAGGCCGAGCGCCTTCAGCTTCTTGACGCCCAGCACTTCGACCTTGACGCCAAGTTTGCTCAACGTCTTTGCCTCTGCGGCAAAGGCCTGGGGCGTGATGACGTTGGCGGGCTCGCTCACGAGATCGCGGGCGGCGGCCACCGCTTGCGCCGTCGAGGCCAGCGGCGCGAACGCCTTGCGCGCATCCGCCGGCGCTCGCACCAGCAGCGTCAGCAGTTTCAGGCTCGGCCGCTGGTCGGGCTTCTCGGTCGTGCGATAGCGATCGAAGCGGTAGCCGCGCAGAGCGGCGCCGAGCGCGATGTTGGCGGCCAACACGGCAGTCGGAGCAGCCGTCTTCGCCAACGCGTCGATCGCCACCGTCACACCTGCGTCGCCCGATTGCGCCAGCTGGGCCACGAGCGCGCCACCGATGCGTTGCGCGGCCAGCGCGTCGAGCGCTTCGACATTGCCGAACCCGACGAGGACCAGGCGGCTGCAGGAGAGCCCGCGCGGCGCCAGCACCGCCAGCGTCTCCGCGAGCTTGCCGTCGAAGCGGCTGGCCTTGAGGGCGCGCATCAGTGCTCCCTTGGTGCGCCGGTCGAGCGCCGCCGCTGTCGGGCCGAGCTTGCGGCCCACCAGGACCGGCACCGCGATGGCCCCTTCCTTCGGTAGTCCGGGTTTGGCGAACGCGATCTTCACTTCTGCTCCCAGCGCCCGGCCGTCGATTGCTGCCAATAGGTCAACGCGTGCCCGGCATCCTTGTAGGTCTTCCAACGCGCGCGGGCGGCCTGCACCACCGCCTCGTCATTGCCGTCGAACAGCTCGACGCAGAGCTGATAGTCGGCGACTTTCAGCGAGGTCGCGCCGTCCGTCAGGAACAGCACTTGCGCCTCGTTCGGGTTCTCATCCGCGGTCGTCAGCCAGACCGGCTGCAGGGCGGCATTGCCATCGCGTGCGTTGCCATGGGGCAGAAAGCCGCCCTCGCTGTAGGTCCAGAGATGATCGGTCAGGTGCTCCACCCGCTCGTCCGAGCCGGCCAGCACGACCGCTCGTTGGCCGCGCTCGAGCGTCTTCTCGAGCATCGGCGGCAACGCCGCCTCGAGCGCCGTGCGCTGCAGGTGATAGAAGCGGATTTCGGTCATAGCCATGAGCAGCGAGCCATGAGCAATGAGCTCGTTGCTCAATGCTCACGGCTCATGGCTCACTTCTCCTCGTAATTGTCCGCCACGAAGCGGTCGAGCAGCCGCACGCCGTATGCCGTCGCCCCCTTCGGCACCACCGCCGTGTCCTTCTCGGACCACGCCATGCCGGCGATGTCGAGATGCGCCCACGGCGTGTCCTTGACGAAGCGCTGCAGGAACTGCGCCGCCGTGATGCTGCCGCCCCAGCGGTTGCCGACGTTCTTCATGTCCGCGATGTCGGAGTTGATGATCTTGTCATAAGCCTCGCCCAGCGGCATGCGCCAGAGCGGCTCCGTCACCGCCTTGCCGGCCGCGAGCAGGCGTTCGGCCAGCGCGTCGTTGTTGGAGAAGAGGCCCGCATGCTCGCGCCCGAGCGACACCATGATGGCGCCCGTGAGCGTCGCCAGATCGATCATCGCCTGCGGCTTGAAGCGGTCGCGACAGTACCAGAGCGCGTCGGCGAGCACGAGCCGGCCCTCGGCATCGGTGTTGATCACCTCGATGGTCTGGCCCGACATCGACTTCACGACATCGCCGGGGCGCTGGGCCGTGCCCGACGGCATATTCTCGACCAGCCCCGCGATGCCCACGACGTTGGCCTTGGCCTTGCGGGCGGCCAGTGCGTGCATGGCGCCGATGACCGCGCCTGCACCCCCCATGTCCCATTTCATCTCCTCCATGCCGGCCGCCGGCTTGATGGAGATGCCGCCGGTATCGAAGGTGACGCCCTTGCCGACGAAGGCGACTGGCGCCTTGTTGCGCGCGTCCGGCGCCCCCTCCCATTGCATGACGACGAGCTGGGATTCGCGCTCGCTGCCTTGCCCCACGCCGAGCAGCGCGCCCATGCCGAGCTCGCGCATCTTCTTCTCGCCGAGGATCTCGACCTTCACGCCGAGTTCGGACAGCTTCTGCGCTTCCTGCGCCAGCGTCTCCGGATAGATGACGTTCGCAGGTTCGGACACCAGGTCGCGGGTGACGAACACGCCGTCGCCGATGCGCTGCAGCGGATCATAGGCCTTCTTCGCTGCATTGGGATCGCTGCACATGACCGTGAGCTTCTTGAGGCTCGGCTTGGCGTCCGGCTTCTCGGTCGTGCGATACTTGTCGAAGCGGTAGCTGCGCAGGCGCGCGCCATAAGCGAGATTGGCCGCCTGCTCGGCAGTCGCCAGTTTCTGGTCGGTGCCATCGTCGACGGCGACCACCGCGGCAGCCTCACCAGTGTTCGCCAGGCTGGCAGCCAGACGGCCGCCGAGCGCCTGCACGCCCACGGCGTCGAGCGCACCCGGCTTGCCCAGGCCGATCAGCACGATCCGGCTGGCTTCCACGCCGGTCGGCGCCAGCACTGACAGGATGTCGTCCGCCTTGCCCTTGAAACGGCTGGCAGCGAGCGCGCGCTCGATGGCGCCCTTGGTCTGCCTGTCGAGTTGCGCCGCCGTCGGCGTGAGCTTGCGGTCCTCATAGACGCCGACGACGACGGCGCCGCTCGATGGCAGTTCGATTTTCGAGAATGAGATCTTCATGGCCTGCATCCGGTTGATGAAGCGGGGCCGGGTGCGCGTCTTCGCGCGCCGGTTCCGCACAATGGGGACCGTCCTCTACCACAGCGACCGGCACTGATAAAGCCGCCCGCGACATGGGCGTCCATGGCCGCCACTGGCGAAGCCAAGAATTTCCTGCTGTAGTGCACCGCAGCGAATCGGGCCAAGGGGACGTTGGGCCAATGACGCGGGGGTTGCTGTGGGGAGTCCTGATGGCCGCCGGCCTTCTGGTGGCCGCCCCGTGTCACGCGCAAAGCGATTCCGGCCAGACGCCGGGCAAGACAGAGCAGAAGACGGACGACAAGATCCCGGTCCTGCTGATCGCCGACGAGGTGACCTATGACCGCGACATCGGCGTGGTGACCGCCCGCGGCCACGTCGAGATCTCGCGCGGCGATCGAGTCCTCCACGCCGACACGGTGTCCTACAACGAGAAGGCGCAGACCGTCACCGCGTCGGGCAATGTCAACCTGACCGACGAGAACGGCAACACCGTCTTTGCCGACTACGCCGAACTCACCAGGGACCTCAAGGAAGCCGCCATCGAGAGCATCCGGCTGCTGCTCAGCGACAAGTCGCGGCTGGCCGCCAACTCCGGCAAGCGGACGGGCGGCAACATCAACGAGTTCAACTACGCCGTCTATTCGCCTTGTCAGCTGTGCGCCGAGGACCCGACGCGCGCGCCGCTCTGGCAGATCAAGGCGGTCAAGGTCACCTACAACCAGGCCGAGCACAAGATCCAGTACGAGGATGCCACGTTCGAGCTGTTCGGCGTGCCCGTCCTCTACACGCCCTATTTCGAGCATTCGGACGGCACGGTGAAGCGTGAGTCCGGCCTGCTGACGCCGCAGTTCGGCATCTCCGGCAACCTCGGCTTCCACGTGCAGACGCCCTATTTCTGGGCCATTTCTCCGGACAAGGACTTCACGTTCGCACCGATCTTCTCGACCAACGAGTATCCCGTGTTCCTCGGCACCTACCGTCAGCGCGTCGAGGATGGTCTGTTCCGCATCACCGCCAGCGGCACCGCGTTGGACGAGAACGAACCCTCGGTCGGCCTCAACGATGGCGACTTCCGCGGCCACATCGATGCCGCCGGCCGCTTCGACGTTGACGAGAATTGGCGCTGGGGTTTCGATCTCAGGCGGGCGACCGACAAGACCTACGAACGGCTGTTCGACTTCTCGCACGATCGCACGCTCACCAGCCGCGCTTTCACCGAAATGTTCGACGGCCGCAACTATGCCTCCATCCAGGGTTATTCCTTCTACGGCACGCGATCCACCGACGTTAACGACGAGGCGCCGATCGTGGCGCCACTCATGGATTACAGCTATGTTAGCGAGCCGGTGGCGCTCAGCAGCTATTTCACCTTCGATGGCAACACCATGGTGCTGTCGCGTATCGACGGCCGCGACGTTCAGCGCCTCTCCCTGAACGGTGGCTGGCGCATGCCCTATACGTCGTCCTGGGGCGACGTCACCACGATTTCGGCGACGATGCGCGCCGACCTCTATCAGTTCAACGACTTTGACCCCAATTCCAACGATCCCAACCCCACCGGCCCCACCGAGCACGGGATTTCCGGCCGCCTCTTCCCGCAGCTGTCGATCGAGTGGCGTTATCCCTTCACGCGCGCCCATGACGGCTGGCAGGAAGTGGTGGAACCCATCGCCGCCATCACCGCCGCCCCCAATGCAAGCAATTTCGGCCACATTCCGGACGAAGACAGCCTCGACGTCGAGTTCGATGATAACAATCTCTTCGACCCCAATCGCTTTGTCGGTCTCGATAACGTCGACACCGGGCAGCGCGCCACCTACGGCCTGCGCTGGAGCTTTGTCACCGACGGCGGCGGTTCCGGCAGCGTCTTCGTCGGCGAGAGCTACCAGTTCAATCAGAATTCCAATTTTGCCGTCGGCTCGGGCGTCGAGAACCATTTCTCCGACGTCGTCGGATCTGTGCAGCTCTCTCCGATCGAGAACTTCGACCTGCTCTACCGCTTCCGCTACGACACCAATTCCTTCAACCCGCGGTACAACGAAGTGCTGATGAGCGCGGGGCCGTCGATGCTCCACCTCAATCTTGACTACGCCTTCCTCAGCAACGAGGCCGACCCGAACTCGGAATTCGGCGATCGCCAGGAATTCGCCGGCAAGCTCAGTTCGCAGTTCACGGACTACTGGTCGGGCTTCATCGCCGGTCGCTACGACATCGAGTCGGGCCACGTGCTGTCGTACGGCGGCGGCATCGAATACGAGGACGAATGCTTCGACATTCGCGCCTCAATAGAGCGCTCGGAGTTTCAGGACCAGGAGACCGATCCGGGATGGAAGGTGCTGTTCCGCGTCGGCCTCAAGAATCTCGGCTTCGACGACACGGCCCTCTAGGGCCTGCGACATAGACGCCGGACGCATTGTGCCGGCTTGCTCCGCCGCCTATAGTGGCGCGCCGTTACGTCGAAGCCTCGCCAACAAAAACATGCCCCTGCCGATGCGCAAGTTCCTCCTCCCGGCCGTGCTGTTCCTGACCGCGCTCGTCCTCCAGCCCGCCGCGGCGCAGGATACCCTGCGCATCGTTGCGCTCGTCAACGACGACGTCATCACCGCGATCGATCTCGGTGTCCGCACCGAGATGATCATCGCCTCGAGCGGCGTGCCGAATACGCCGGAGGCGCGCCAGCGGCTGCGGCCGCAGGTGCTGCGCGCGCTGATCGACGATCGCCTGCGCCAGCAGGCGGCCGACAAGGAAGGCGTCTCGGTGCCGCAGGACCGCATCGACGAGCGCATGGGCGAACTGGCAAAGAACAACGGCATGAGCCTCGACCAGTTCCGCGATGCCCTCAAGCGCGACAGGATCGAGCCGGGCTGGCTCGAGGACCAGATCCGCACCGAAATCGCCTGGGGCATCCTGGTGAACCGGAAGTTCCGGGCAAGCATCATCATCACCGATGCGGACATCGACGCCGCGGAGCGGCGCCTGCAGGAGGATGCCGGCAAGACCGAATATCGCCTCGCCGAGATCTTCCTCTCCGTCGACGATCCCAACGACACGGAGACGGTGCGCGAGTCGGCGGACCGGCTGATCGAGCAGCTCAAGAAGGGCTCCGATTTCGCCGAGATGGCGCGCCAGTTCTCGCAATCGGCAACGGCCAGCAGCGGCGGCGCCCTCGGGTGGGTCTCGCCCGGCGACCTACCGTCGGAGATCGCGGCGGCCGTGCAGACCCTGCAGCCCGACACCATCGCCGGTCCGATCCGCAGCGAGGGCGGCTTCCACATCCTGAAGCTGCTCGACCAGCGCCAGGTCGCGCAGAACGGCGAGGAGACGCGCGACCAGGTCTCCAACCGGATCATGCGCAACCGGCTCGATAACATGGCGCGCGGCTACCTGCGCGAGCTGCGCCGCGCGGCCTACGTGGACATCCGCCAGTGAACGACCGTCCGGCCGCCCCAGCGGCGCCGGACCTGCCGCCGCTCCGCGACATCATCGCCCGCCACGGCCTCGGCGCCCGCCGCGCGCTCGGCCAGCATTTCCTGCTCGATCTCAACCTCACCCGCCGCATCGCCCGCGCCGCCGGCGATCTCGCCGAGGGCACCGTCCTCGAGGTCGGCCCGGGCCCCGGCGGCCTCACCCGCGCGCTGCTGGAGGTGGGCGCCCGTCAGGTGATCGCCGTCGAGCGCGACGAGCGCTGCCGGCCGGCCCTGGCCGAGTTGGAGGCCGCGTTCCCCGGCCGCCTGACGGTGATCTTCGCCGATGCGCTCGAAGTGGACGCCGGCGGCCTCGGCGCGCCGCCGCGCCGGATCGTCGCGAACCTGCCCTACAACGTGGCGACGCCGCTCCTGATCCGCTGGCTCGGTGCCATCGACGCCTTCGCCGGCCTGACCCTGATGTTCCAAAAGGAGGTCGCCGACCGCTTGACCGCGCGTCCCCGCACCAAGGACTACGGCCGCCTCAGCGTGCTCACGCAGTGGCTGACGGAGCCGCGCCGCCTGTTCGACATCCCCGCACGCGCGTTCACGCCGCCGCCCAAGGTGACCTCCACCGTGGTGCAGCTGACGCCGCGCCCGGCGCCACTCCATCCCGCCGACCGCGCGCAGCTCGAGCGCGTCACCGCCGCCGCCTTCGGTCAGCGGCGCAAGATGCTCCGCCAGAGCCTGAAGGCGGTGGCCGCCGATCCCATTGCGTTGCTCGCGCGCGTGGGCATCGAAGAGACACGCCGTGCCGAGGAACTCGATGTCGGCCAGTTCTGCGCTCTCGCCCGGGCGCTCGGTGGCTAGAGCACCGCAATCGGATTGCCGGGCGATCCCGTCGCGCCGACGATCTTGAGCGGCGTGAAGATGTAGGCGAATTCGTAGGCGTTGCGGGCGATCAGGCCTTCGAAGGTCATGCCCTCGTGGAGGTAGATGCCTTTCTCCATGATGAGATGCTGGTGGCAGGGATGGAAGACCTCCGGGTCTACCGGCGGCACGACTTCGACGGCGAAGTTGTCGGCACCGACGACCACGGCCTCCAGGCTCGCCAGCCATTTCGCACACTCCAGCGTGATGCCAGGAGCGCCGTCATAGAAGGTCTTCGTTTCGGTGTACCAGCGCGAGCCGTGGCCGGTGCGCACGAACGCCGCGTCGCCGGGGGTGAATGACTCCTCGGCGATGCCCTGGCGTTTCAGGCAGGCCCTGAGGTCGGCGAGGCTGATCGGTTCGCCGACGTCGAGCACGCGACCCTTCAGCCCCTGGACGTCGAACAGCACGCCGCGGGTCATGAAGACGGGCGCGTTCTCCATGCCGAGCTTCGTCAGTCCGTAGGGCGACCACATGTCGGAGAGGCGGTTGCCGTTGTAGAAGAGCATCTTCGTCTTGTCGCCGCGGAAGCCGCACATGCTGCCGAGATGGCCGAGCGCATCCATCTGGGTTCCGATTTGCCCGATCTCGGTGGCGATGAATTCGTCGTTCCAGATGGTGCGGCTCTTCTCGCCATAAGGGCCGCCGGTCGGACCGCCGGGCATGCGCAGCGCGTAGGCGCGGCCCGGCGCGATCGGCATCTTCGTGTCGTAGGGCATGCCTAGGCTGATGACCTCGCCGCTCCGGATGAGCTTCACGGCCTGCAACGTCTTGGCCGGCGTCATCAGATTGCCGTTGCCCCTCTGGTCGTCGGGCCCCCAGCGCGACTTGAACCAGTCTGGACTGAGAGCCGGACTGGCGGCGGCGTTCTCGGGCAGGTCGTCGTAGCCGCTCTTGCCGGCCATCTCCGGACTCCTCTTCATTCGCCGACTTGCGCGGCGGCTTCGGCCGAGGCGGCGCGATCGGCTTCGGTGCCGCGTTTCGTGCGGCGCTGGGCGGCCTGGACGGCAAGACCGACGGCCAGGATCAACATCGAGCCGTTGAACAGCGGTTCGACGAAGAACGGCGCGCCCAGTTGATTGAGGCCGGCGACCGTGACGGCCAGCACGGCAACGGCGAGTATCGTCCCCCAGACGTTCACGCGGCCGGGGCGGATCGACGTCGCGCCCAGCAGCGCGGCGGTGAACGCCGGCAGCAGATACTCCTGCCCGACCGAGCTCTGCCCGACCTGCAATTGCGACTGCAGCACGACGCCGGCGAAGGCAGCGAGCGTTCCCGCCGCTACGAAGCCGAGGGTGACATAGCGCTTCGCGGAGATGCCATTGAGCTCGGCGGCGCGCGGGCTGGCGCCGAGGACGTAGAGATAGCGGCCGAGCGGCAGGAATTCGAACACCAGCCAGAGCGCCAGGCTGACCACGAGCACATAGAGCGCCGGCGCTGGCACGATTCCGACGTTTCCGGAGATCGCCAGAAAGGCGGGCGGCAAGTCTCCCAACACCTGCTGGCCGCCGGTGTACCAGGCGTTGAGGCCGTAGAGGACAGTGCCGGTGCCGAGGGTGGCGATAAAGGAATCGATCTTTATTCGCGTCACCAGGAGTCCGTTCAACAAGCCGACGAACGCGCCCATCAGGACCACGGCGATGACCGCGGCCCACCAGGGCAGCCCCTGCGCCTGCAGCCCGATGGCGAACACCTGGGAGATGCCGACGTTGAACCCCGCCGAGAGATCGAACTGGTTCGCCGTCATCGGGATGAAGACCGAGAGCGCGACCAGCGCCTGCACCGACTTGTTGGAAAGGATCGAGCGGACGTTGAAGTAGCTCAGGAAGGTGTCGGGTTTCAGCAAGGAGAACACGATGATCAGGAGGATGAGCAGGACCAGCAGTCCCCAAACCGAGATCGCCCGCGTAACCGCGGCGCCGAGATAGGAGGGAGAGGACCGTGCGCTCATGACGCAGCTCCAGCCTGTGCAACCGACGCGCCGCCCGCGGCGCTCGCCGTCAGGCGCGCGATCGTCAGTTCGTCGTGCGGGATTTCCGTTACCATGCGCCCCCGGCTGAAGACCAGGGCGCGGTGGCAGATGCGTTCCACCTCCTCGAAATCGGACGAGATCAACAGGACCGCCATGCCCTTCTGCAGCGAGAGCTTCAGCAGGTGATAGATCTCCGCCTTCGAGCTGACGTCGACGCCGATCGTCGGTTCCTCCAGGACGAGCAGGCGGACGCGCGCTTCCATCCAGCGCGCCACGACCACCTTCTGCTGATTGCCGCCGGAGAGGGTGGCGACGGCCTGCTCGGTATCCTCCGCCTTGATCGCGAACCGCCCAAGCGCCGCGCGGGCGCCGCCGCGTTCCGCGGCGCGGCCGACGATCTGCAGCACGCCCTTCCCGCTCGCCGTCGGATTCAGGTAGATGTTCTCGCGCACGGCCATGTTGGCCGCGATGCTTTCTTCCGCGCGCCGGCTCGAGACGAAGCCGATGCCCTTCCGCATGGCGTCGGCCGGATCTCGGGGATCGACGCGGCTGCCGTCGATCGAGACGTGGCCGGATGACAGCGGGACCTGGCCGAAGATCGCGCGGCCGATCGTGTGATGGCCGGCGCCGCGCAGGCCGACGAGCCCGAGCGTCTCGCCCTCCTTGATCGTGAACGACACGGGGCCGACGGGACCGGACGCCGCGTCCTTGATGTCGAGCACGACGCGTTCGGTCGCGGGAGCCGGTCTCACGAAGGCGTCGCTCATCGATCGCCCGACGATCATTCCGATGAGTTCGCGCGGCGATGTCGCCTGCGACTCGACGGTCGCCACCCGGCAGCCATCGCGCAGAACGGTGATCCGGTCGGCGATCCGAAAGACCTCGTCGAGGCGGTGCGTGACGTAGACGATGCCGATGCCGCTCGCGCGCAGGCGCCGCAGCATCTGCAGAAGCCGCTCGACATCGGCCTCGGGAAGCGCCGCCGTCGGTTCGTCGAGGACCAGGATGTTGGCCTTGAGCGCCAGCGCCCGCCCGATTGCCACGAGCGAGCGCTCGGCCGCCGGAAGCCCAGTCACCCGCGCGTTCGGATCGAGGTCGCTCCCCAGGATCGATAGCGCGTCGGCTGCGGACTCCCGCAGCTGCCGCCAGGAGATGAGCCCCAGGCGGGAGCGCGGATAGCCCTTCAGCAGCGCGACGTTCTCGGCGACCGTCATCCACTCGACCAAGCCAAGCTCCTGGTGGATGAACGCCATCGGGAGCTTCTCGGTGGCGGGATCGACGGGCCGGCCGGCGAAGCGGATCTCGCCGGCATCGGCCGCGTAGACGCCGGCGAGGATCTTGATGAGCGTCGACTTCCCGGCGCCGTTCTGGCCGAGCAGCGCATGGACCTCGCCGCGCCGGAGATCGAAATCGACGCGATCGAGCGCGAGCGTTCCGGTGAACCGCTTGGTCAGGCCGGAGATGGCGAGGACCGGATCCTCCGCCGTGCCGCTCGCCGCCATGCGATCGCCCTCGGCCATTGACGTCCGCCTCCGTGCGGCGGCCCGGCCGGCAGGGCGCCGGCCGGGCCCAGTCGACGTTACTTCACGCCCCAGATCGCGAGATAGTGCTTCTTGTAGTCGTTGCTGGGGATGAACGTGTTCTGGTCGCCGCCTTCCGCGTGGATGTTGTCCTTGGTGACCAGGAAGGGCGGCTGGACGAAGCCGCTCGGCTTCTCGCCGTGGAAAGCGCGGTTCAGTTCGTCGATCGTCTGATAGGCCTGCAGTTCGATCGGCTCGGAGACGGTAACGGTCTGGTACTGGCCGCCCTTGCGGATTCGGTCATAGGCCGAGCGGTTGCCGTCGGCAGCCACGAGCTTCACCTGCTCGGGGTCGACGCCGCCGCTCCTGAGGACGGGAACGGCGAAGTCCCAATCGTTATCGCCCACCGACGTGGCGTAGAGCGGCGTCCCGAAGCGCTGCACCCAGCTCGTGGTGAGCTGCGGCTGGCGCTGGGCCGCCTCCGAGGCCGGCGAATTCACGTACTCGAGAACCTTGCAGCCGCCGCATTTCTCGATCTCGTCCTTGGTCGCCGTCGATTTGACCTTGGCGATGGCATATTCGTTGTGGCTGAGCACCACGGCGCGGGCGGTGCCGTTCGAATCGGCGACCACCCAGGCCGCCTCGGCCTTGCCGATCTCGACGGGGTCTTCCTGGATGTTGACGAAGAGATTGATGTCGGGCTGCGGGCCGGGATAGCCGGCGGCGTGCAGGCCGACGAACTTGATGCCCTGGGCGACGCCGGCCTTGATCGGATCCTGCAGACTGGCGGCATCGGCGAAGAGCGCGATGCCGTTCGGCTTCAATGCGATCGCCTGGTTCATGCCGGCGAGCCACGAAGTCGGGCTGCCCTTGCCGTCGATGATCGTGACGTCCCAGCCAAGCTTCTCGCCGGCCTCCTTGATGTAGACGCCGTAGAGATGGGAGATGTCGTTCTGCTCGTCGCCCGAGAGAAAGACCACCTTCTTCCCCGCTTCCGGCGTCGGACCGGACGTCGGCCCCTCCCATACCGTTTGCGGGCCGGCATATTTGGCCACCGCCGCCTTCGCATCGGCCACGACCTGGGCGTCGTCGGCGCGCGCGAGCATGCTGGCGCCCGCCAGCAGGGCGATCAAGAGGCTCGATCCGGCTAAGAGTGTCTTGCGTATTGTCATGCTAGTCATCGTCTCTCCTCCTCCTGGGTGTGTCCCGCCGATTGTTGATGGCGAATGAAGCGGGATTGGTCGATTGCAGGTCGGCGCTCCGGGCGCCGCAACTCGAGCGAATGATGAGCCGGGGCGGCAGGATCACATTCTCCGCAGCGCCATTCGGCGATCTTATCCGCCGGAGCAATAGGCTGGCGGACTCTTCGCCCAGCTGGCGCGGCCCGATCGCGACGGTCGTCAGGGCCGGCCGGCAGTAGGCGGCCTCTTCGATATCGTCGAAGCCGACGACCGCGCAGTCGCTGCCGGCCTTCAGCCCCTTGTCGGCGAGGCCGAGCAGGAAGCCGAAGGCGCAGACGTCGTTGTAGCAAAGCACGGCCGTCGGGTCGCTCGCCTTGCCGCGCAGCAACGTGCCGACGGCTGCGGCGCCGGCCTCGCGCGTCGGCAGACAGCTGACGATCGGCCCGACCGGCAGTCCATGGCGGATCATCGTTTCCCGGTAGCCGACGCCGCGGTCGCGCACCGGCGAGGTCCGCCGGCCGCCGCCGACATAGGCGATGCGCTTGTGCCCGAGCCGGATGAGGTGCTCAGTCGCGAGCGTCATGCCGAGGCGGAAATCTGGGCCGACGAAGTCGGCCTCGCGCTTGCCGACGCGCCGCAGCATCTGCACGACCGGCAGGCCGTAGCGATGCAGCCGTTCGATCGTGTCGACGTCGGTGCCCTCCGCCGGACTGAGCAGCAGGCCATCGACCCGTTGCTCGCGCATGCGCTCGATGAAGCGATCCTGGCGGGCCGGCGACTCCGCCGTGTTGGCCAGGAATGCCACCCATCCCGCGCGATCGAGCGCGCCGTCGATTCCGGCCGTCAGCTCGGCATAGAACGGGTTCGTGATCTCGCAGACGATGAGGCCGATCGTTTGCGTCGAGCGCGTGCGCAGGTTGGCGGCGCTGCGATCGTAGACGTAGCCGAGCGTATCGATGGAAGCCTGGATGCGCTTGCGCGTTGGTTTGGCGACTAGCGGGCTTTCGCGCAGGACGAGCGATACGGTCGCCGGCGAGACGCCCGCATGCTGCGCGATCTCCTTGAGCGTTACCCGCGCTCCCATGCTTCGGCGCCGCTCTCCCTGCGAGTAGCGATTGGATCGATACAATCGATCCACTGCCCTGTTCAGCGCATTATCAAAGCTTCTTATTCTTTTCGATTTGTATCGATCTAAATTGCGG
>AR_comb_assmDRAFT_10362631_pt1 | contig 20362 bp, 14 predicted proteins | sample ArasoioldDNA_FD_10543 | JGI IMG/M metagenome (IMG submission 10543) | reverse complement strand
GATTCTGCGAAAAAAAATGAAGCTAAAAAAGACACAGCCAAAAAGGGTCCCTTCAAAGAGTGGAAGGAAGTGCTGAAAGATACGAGAGAAATCAACGGCTTTATAAGAATGCACCTGAAGCGAGATAACACGCTTTACTTCGAACTGGACTCGACTGGACTGGATAAGGATTTTGGAATGTCATTGCATTACTGTCACGGCCCTTCAGAAATTGCTCCTACGGGTTTTCCGGTCGTTTGGGGCACCCGGCTGATTCGTTTCCGGCGCTATGGCGATCAAATCGCCTTTATCAATTACAATGAGAAGTACACTGCTGCGGAGGGATCGACCATGAAATCCACACTCGACGGAGGTATTGGTCATTCGATATTAGCCATGTTTAAAATTGAAAGTGAGAACAAGGAGAATCGGCATTTTCTGATTGATGTCACTCCGTTTTTTACGTCCGATTACGTGAACAATGCACAGGACCTGAAATATATTTTCGACAACAAACCGCTTGCCTATGAGAAAGAAAAAAGTTTTGTGGAAAAGGCCATGGGTTTTGAACGCAATAATGAAATTGATGCTACTATTTCTTACCGGAGCAATGATCCCTCAATATTTCCAATTGATGTAGTTTCCGATCCAAGATTTATTTCCGTTGGAATAAGGTACTCACTATTTGCTCTGCCCGACCATGCAATGAAACCCAGGCTGGCGGATGACCGGGTGGGTCATTTTATGACCGCTCTGCGGGACTATTCAAAAGACAAAAGTGCTTTCCCGTATAATCAGTACATTGACCGTTGGCGCCTGGAAAAAAAGAATCCCGCCGAAGCAGTTTCCGAACCCGTCAAACCGATCGTTTATTATCTGGATAATTCCATCCCGGTTGAATACCGCAAATATGTCAAGGAAGGGATTGAGGCATGGAACAAAGCATTTCTCAAGGCAGGTTTTAAAAACGCTGTTATAGCAAGAGAGCAACCCAGCGACAGTTCCTGGAATGCTGAAGATATCAGGTACTCGTCGATTCGTTGGATACCAGATCCCGGCGGATGGGCCATCGGTCCTCACGAGGTAGATCCGCGCACAGGAGAAATTCTGAACGCCGACATCTTAATTGCTTCAAGTGTTACCAACTGGTATCACCAGGAATTTCAGGATTTCAGTGGCCCGCAGGCAATGGTAGCAGATTTGCAGGAAATGGAAAACACTCAACAGAGTTTAAAACCCTGGCAGGAACAGTATTATTGCAGCGCGCAGGCAGGTCTTCAACACCAATTAAGCTTCCAGGGAATCGTTCTTGAAACTCTGGATGAAGTACAACCTGGCGACCTGGCTCCTGAAAAATATATCGGTGATGCTATTCGTGATCTGGTAATGCACGAAGTAGGACACACACTTGGTCTAAGACATAATTTCAAGGCATCCTCAGGCATTCCTTATGACAAACTCAACGATACATCGTTCACACGTGAACATGGCCTCACGCTTTCCGTTATGGATTATGCGCCGGTAAATGTAGCACCCGATCCTAATAAACAGGGATATTTCTGGAATGTTGAAGTAGGTGAGTACGACGTATGGGCAATTGAATATGCCTATACTCCATTTATATCACATTCTCCGGGCGAAAATGAGCAGGACATGCTGCGGACGATTGCAAGTCGAGTGAATGAACCGCTGCATACTTACGGTACGGATGAGGACAACTGGTTAGGAGTGTTTGCCGTGGATCCGTTAGCCAATGCATGGGAACTGGGTTCTGATCCTCAAAAGTTTTCAGCTGATCGTGACCTTGTTATTCAAAAAATATTACCGAAACTGGAAAAACGACTGATTGGCGAAGGCGATAACTACTACCGCCTGCGCAATGCATTCACAACTTTAACTTTTATAAACTATCAGTCCTTGGTGCCAATGACAAAAATGATTGGTGGACTTTACTTCACCAGGAACCACAAAGGTGACCCTGACGAGCAACCGACATTTGTTCCTGTATCCGCTCAGAAACAACGTGATGCTGTAGAAACGATTTCAAGAAAATTATTTGCTGAGGATGCATTTAAATTCTCACCGGAACTACTGAATAAACTGGCGCCAAATCGGTATTCACACTGGGGAACGGGCTGGGGAAATACTCCGGTTGATTATCCCTTGTTGCAAAATATAAATTTCCTGCAAACGGACATGCTAGAAGATATACTTCATCCTGTAAGGCTGGAGCGTATGCTGAATAATGAGTTACGCGTAAATAAGGGAGAAGGAAGTTATGCAGTGTCAGAACTGCTTCAATCATTGACAGGAAGTATATGCAGTGAGTTAAAAAATTCAGATGTCACCATCAGTATCATCCGAAAAAACTTGCAGATGAGTTATGTTGATCAGCTTATCCGCTTGTATACCGAAATGCCGGCTTATACGGTTTATTCAAATGGCCGGATGATAGAAGACAGAGTTCCGTCACAGGTTCGTTCGCTGGTGCGACTGGAATTGGTTGACTTGTTACCACAAATTCAGAAAGCATCGAAATCCGCGGTTAAAGACCGGGAACTGCGTGCCCACCTTGAAGCCTTATCATCAAGAATTGAAAAAGTATTAGCGGCGGGGTATATTTTGCCGTTGAAATAATTTATAAAGGAAGAAATCCTCATACAACCGGAATCATTAATGGCTTTAGCTTCAGCTGAAGCCATTTTATTTATTTTTTCTCACTTGTTCGATGGGGCATGCCGAAGCCCTAGCGAAAATTCCATTTATCAATTCATTTACTGTCGTTGTGCAAATTTGAAATACCTTGTACGGTAAGACAAGTAATTGTTCCAATAAATCACTTACCATGTCCAGAATATTTTTTATTACGCTCCTAGTGCTTAGTATTACAGCCAATGCACAATTCAAAGCAGACAATGTAAAGTACACAACCGTTTTTCCTGAAGAGCTGTGCAAAACCTTAATGGCACACCAGGGCTACACAGTACTTGACGTGCGCAGCCAAGGGGAAGTGGACGACACCTCCACGTCTGAAAGTTTAAATATTGGACACATCAAGGGGGCCGTCCACATCGATATTCGACAATTGCCACAACGGTGGAGAGAGTTATTGGCTTACAAAGACAAGCCCCTTTTCATTTATTGCTCGCACAGTCAGCGTAGCCGGAGAGCTTCAAGGCTACTTGCGGACAGCGGGTTTACCAACATCTATAACATCAACGGTGGATTGACGGATTTTTATAACCAGGGCATTGAGTCGAGTCCTTGCGCCGGGCTCGAGATTGTTACGACCGTTCCATACAAAATTCTGTCATCAAAGGAATTCGCAGCAAACGTCAGTCATGGTAAATCATATTACATAATTGATCTGAGAAGTGATTCGGTGTTTAAAGGAATTGCTACAGAGGAAGCAAAAACACAAGGTAAGTTTAACGATGCAGTGAACATTCCATTCAACAATTTCTCAAGCGCATCTTCACTTACTTTTCCTGCAAAATCGATTTTGCTTGTAGACGACTTTGGGAGCACCAGTCCTAAGGCAGCCAAGCTATTAATAGAAAAAGGTTACAAGGATGTAAGTATTTTATTTGACGGCATGGATGGTTGGGTCGACTATACGATAAATACAAGCGGCAAGCCTGTGGTCAAATGGACAAATTTTATTAACTACAAATTGCTCCCCGCTGAGGATTTCAATAAGATGATAATTGACAAAAAAGAATTTGCGCTTATCGACGTCCGAACGAAAGAAGAATTCAACAATACGTCAAAAAATTATTGGCAGAATGTTGGCCAAGTAAGGTCTGCCATCAATATACCTTCGGCCGAATTAAGGACGAGCTCCGCTCTTCCTACGTCCAAAGACACACCGATTGTCATTTATGGCTTCAACGCTCAACCTGAAATTTTCCAATCGGCGAAGTGGTTGAAAGATCAGGGATATAAGAATGTTTTTGTTTTACAGGGGGGCATTTGGAGTCTTCGCTGGACAGCTCATAACATCAAAGGAAAAGCATACCTGAACGATCTCGTTGTGAACGTACCCGCGGCGAATGAGTGATTGGCGGTGCTGGGATATTAAGATATTGGGATATTCTGATATTCAGAGATTGCCATTTATCTCACCGACAGCCTTTCGGATTTCGGATTTGATATTCTGATATTCCGAGATTGCCATTTTATTACAAGGAATCCTTTCGAATTTCGATATTCAGACTTCGAATTTTTTACTTCCCTATCTTTGCGCCCAATTTCAAAAAAAAATCAAACCGCCCTTTGAGGGACAGAGAGCATCATGGCATTACAAGCAGGTATCGTTGGACTTCCCAATGTGGGTAAATCAACTCTATTTAACGCCGTCAGCAATAACGCAAAAGCGCAGGCAAGCAATTATCGCTTTTGCACCATTGAACCAAATATAGGTTTGGTTGATGTGCCCGATCCGAGGCTGTATAAATTGGCAGAGTTGGTGCGCCCGCATCGGATTGTTCCAACACAGATCGAGATCGTTGATATTGCCGGGCTGGTTCGCGGTGCCAGCAAAGGTGAAGGTTTAGGAAACAAATTCCTGGCAAACATCCGCGAGGTAGATGCGATCATTCATATAGTGCGTTGTTTTGAAGATGATAATATTTTACGTGAAGAAGGGCCGATCGATCCTGTAGCAGACAAGGATGTAATCGATACAGAACTTCAGTTGAAAGACCTGGAAAGTGTTGAGAAAAAAATTCAGCGCACAGAAAAAATGGCAAAAACGGGCGATGCAAAGTTGAGAGCGGAATTGGAAGTACTCAAACGCTGTTACGACCACCTGGAAAAAGGAAAGAACATACGTGAATTGAATTTGACGAAAGAAGAAAAGCAGGCGATTGCAGATCTGTTTTTGCTAACCGATAAGCCAGTGCTTTATGTTGCCAATGTAGACGAGGGTTCCATGCATGCGGGAAACAAGTTTTCCAATGCATTGAAAGAAGCCATCAAGAATGAAGACTCGGAGATAATCGTCATGAACAATTCCGTTGAGGAACAAATCTCATCGATGGAAAGTCCCGATAAAGAATTGTTCATGGAAGAATATAAAATGAAAGAGCCGGCATTGGACAGACTGATCCATTCTGCCTACAGGTTACTAAACTTGTATACCTACTTCACGGCGGGAGAACAAGAAGTTCGTGCGTGGACCATACACCAGGGTTGGAAAGCACCGCTGGCCGCAGGCGTCATCCATACAGATTTTGAGAAAGGATTTATCAAAGCGGAAGTTATATCATACGATGATTATGTTGCCTATGGATCCGAGGCCGCTTGTCGAGATGCCGGAAAACTCAGGATAGAAGGAAAGGAATACGTCGTGAAAGATGGAGACGTAATGCATTTTAGGTTTAATGTGTAAATGCCCCTTGTCCCCCGAAGGGGGAACTTGAGTTTCTTCGAAAAGCGAGGTCTGTGTGTTGGCGGTCCCGATATGTCGGGATCGGGATGGGGCTAAAACAACGCACTCACACTCGCCGTTCCTCTATGTACCGTCCTCGAATCGCCTGGCTTGCGGCCTTCGTATTCAAAGCGCATTTCAAAATTATTAAGCAGAGTTTTCGTGAAGCTTAAATTCCACAAGTAGTTCTTGCCCGGCAGTAATCCATTGAGCATAATATAACCGACGGTGCTGTTAACGCCGTTTGCAACATGTGTTGAAGTGAAATCAATATTATTCAACGTAAACTTTGCAGTCACCGAAGCGCTTCTAAGCACATTGTATTTGGTCTCAAAATTCAACGCGTTGGAGATTGCCTTCTGCCCTCCGTTGAATGCCGTGTCGTTTTGCTTCAAATCATAGGAATAACTGGTTATAAAACGAAACGTCGTGCCGCGAACAAAGGTCAACCGCGGTTCAGCAAGCCAGCCATGAATTGTATAGTTCCTGTTTTCGAATTGCGGATTGGCGGTACTTAGGCCATTGATCTCCCTTTTTGTATTGACATCGAAAGTTATTGAGCGACTTAAATTGAATCGTATTTTGAAAATCCAGTCGTTTAACTTCCTGCTTTCGTAGCCATATGTGAGCAACGTTTTCCCTCCGTTTTGTAAATTACTCACGTCAAAACCCCAAACAGTGCTGTAGCGGTTAAATGAAAAAGTGTTTAATAAAACCGTGCCCAGCGTGATGAGCGCTGTATCCTCTAATCGGTATTTGAACGGGTTAAATTCAAACTGGCCATTTGCAATCGACTTGTTCGATATCTGTAACGAAGATTGCCAATTGGTTCGGGAAATAAATTTTGAAAAACCCTTCGCGCTTGAAGAATTAATAACCGCTTTTGGATTGAGTGCAACGCTATAGTTGAACGTATTATAGTTGGCTTTCACAAATTCATTCGTCGGTGTAAAAATGCGAATGAATTTGGCCTGGTCAGCAAATGCCGCCAATTCAAATTCATTTAACTGCTGAACGCCGTCATTATTGTAGTCGATCCATGCATATTGCCCGGTTCCCGCAGGCACTTCGAGATAGGCAAAATCTCTTTTTTGCTCCTGCCCTGCTCCAAGTTCATACAGAACATTTCCCGTTAGCAAACCTTTCCATTCATTTACCAGGTATTCGGCCCGACCAAGAATTGTGTTATCATCTTTTTGAGTTGTGGTGGACGGATTTAATACCTTCAGTTTTCTAAAAGTCGTGTTCAATAAGAACTGATGATGAGCATTGCTTACTAACTCTGTCTGGAAGTTAAGATTATAGCTCCTGTCTCCCTTCACCAGGGTTTTTGTAGTGGGATATCTATCCGTCCGCGTGAAAAAAGTTACTCCATACTTGTTTTTTCTTTTTTGGTTTGATTGGAGATAAACAGAATATGTATCGAAAGAAAAGCTGTTCAATGTCAGAGTATCCGTTTCCTGATCCTTTGTTTGATTTTGCTCGAGTGCATAGCGAAGTCCCAGGCGAAGACCCCAGATCTTTGATAACTCCTTGCTCATGTCAACCACCGGTCGAAGAAAGTACCCTGTAGTTGTTAACGTCTTAAAATTGGTAATAATAAATTGATTGTTGAACCGCCAGCCTCTCAAATTGGCTGTTTGCAAAATTGAATTCTGAACGCCATTATAATTGTCACTCCTACGATAATTGGTGAATTGATAACCGATCGAATTGCTGAACTTGTTTTGCAACTGGGCAGAAGCCTTGATGATATTCTCAGTGGCAGAATTCAAAACGAGTGGCAATCCCCAATCGCGGGTAAACTCAACCTGCCTCAGCCTTTCAAGTGGTTTGAATTTGTCCTGGACATATTCGTAATCGAAGGCAGTTAACAGTCTTAAATCTGTATTCCTTTTTGTTCTCAAGGGCGCCGCATTCTTTAATGCAATCTTCGCAGCGTATCCAACATCATCGCCGTTGTTTATCTCTGAAAGAGTATTCACGTCGTAGTTGCTCATAGCGACTTCCGTAACCAGAGAAGTTCGCTTGTTGATCGAATAATCAACGCCAAGGTTCATGAGCTGCTGTTTTTTCGGAGTCACAAGAAATACAGCCGGCTCATAACTGCCTTGCTTCACTCCATTCACCGGCTTTATGTAGCGATATACTTTGCCATTAGCGCCGTTGAAGTCCGGCACATAATTTCCTTTGCCGTCGCCAACACTGGCAAAAGAAAGATCATACCTCGCGCTGTCAGGATGGGTAGAGTACTGATAAAATGAATCGACGCCGGTGCCCGTGTTATAATAAATCTTTGCATACAAAATCTTACCAGCGGCAAACGTGTCAAGTGTTGCTACCGGGTAGTATGCGTTTTGAATGCTGTCACCCAAATTGGTCAGGAACAATTTTTGGTTCGCGTCCAGGACCTGGTTGATCTGGGAATTCTTCGCGTCGCTATTGTTAAAAACGCCAAAGTGAAGTTTCAATTTATTGTTGATGGCAAAGTCCTGCGACAAATACAAATTGGCATTTAAAAAATTCCGGTCTGAATATTCAAACTCTACCTGTATCCTGGTGTCCTTCGTGATCATTCTTTTAGGCGTGAATGTGACTTCAGCCGTATTGTAATTGATCACGTAATCCTGGTCTTCTCCGCGCTGCATCAACTCTCCATCCAGGAAAACTCTTTCTGTATTCGCAAGTACGATAAAAAAGAATTCGTTGTTCGCCCCGGTAAGCCGGTATGGGCCCTGGTTGCCTTCGAGTCCTTGGAAAACATTCCGTGCAAATTTTCCTTTTGCGATAGATCCGCTTACGAGCGTGTTGGAATTCACAGATCCGGACAATCGATTATTAGTTTGAAACGAGATTCCCTCGAGCCGTTTATAAAAATTGAGGAAGTATGTTTGATTCTGGCGAATGTCAATATCGCCGAGGTTCAATTGCCAGTTCTTTTTTTTGAACTGAAGAAACACCTGGTCAAATTCGTTCAATTGCTGTGTATTCCCCTCTGGCTGGATGGGAATGTTGTTATCTGTAATCGCAGCATGAATTTCGATACTATCACCCAACATTCCCTCCATTTGCAGGTTCAACGTTGAATTGAGTACGGCATCCTGGCTGTTGCCAAATGAAATTTGCCGGCCGAATGACCCTGTTGTATTTAAATTTCCGAAGTCAAACATTCCCTTTGTAGGCCCTGGCCGATTATTGTTGAACGTAAGCGGAATTATGAAAGGGATTTTCGAAATGCTGTCGTAGTTGATGTGCTGAGCGACAGGATTGAGCCTGAAAGGAAATACCCGGTAGGTAATCAGCACGCTGTCGGACTCGGGTTTCTTATTCCAAGATAGAATGCCGCGTACAAAATCCAGTTGATAGTCTGAATCTGGGACGTTGGCGATTGACAAAGTCCGGGGAATGATGCTTGTTGTATCCAATCGCATTGTATCAGATACTGGCAACTTTTTCTGGCGCAGGTTGGAGATTCGATTTTCGGATGCAGGCAATTGACCGCTTGTCCAAAGCGATGGCAGCAGTATTAGAAGCAGCAGTAATATCCGAGTCAATTGCTTCAGAGGGCAGTGAGTTTAAGGTAAAATCGTAAAATTCAGGCTTTTATTGCCTTTTTACTTATCACCAACTGTTAATTCGGGTAAAAGGGGGATTTTGCAGAAAAAACATTCTATTTATCAGATTCCAACCCTGCTCGGAGGTATTCTTTTTTCAACCTGGAAATATTGGAAATTGAGATCTCCTTGGGACAAACTGCTTCGCAAGCCTGCGTAAAAGTGCAACTCCCAAAGCCCTCCTTATCCATTTGCTCGATCATGGCGACCACTCTCGTCTTTCTTTCCGGTTCCCCTTGTGGTAATAATGCAAGATGAGCCACTTTTGCAGACACAAATAATAACGCGGAAGAATTTTTGCACGCGGCTACACAAGCCCCACACCCGATGCAAGCTGCGGCCGCAAATGCCTTATCCGCATTTTCCTTTTCTATTGGAATCGCGTTGCCGTCAACCGCATTACCTGTATTTACGGAAATATATCCTCCGGCCTGTATGATGCGATCGAATGCGCTGCGGTTTACCACAAGATCCTTGATCACCGGAAACGCTTTTGCTCTCCAAGGCTCCACAACAATGGTGTCACCATTCCTGAATGCCCTCATATGCAACTGACATGTCGTTGTAGCATGCCAGGGGCCATGTGGTCGACCGTTAATATACATGGAGCATGTACCACAAATACCTTCGCGACAATCATGATCAAATGCTATTGGCTCCTTACCTTCACGAATCAGTCTTTCGTTCAAAACGTCGAACATTTCCAAAAATGACATCTCCGATGAAATTTCCTTCACTTCATACGTTTCAAATCTTCCCTTCGTGTCTGCATTTTTTTGACGCCACACTTTAAGGGTTAAATTCATTGTGTAATGTTCCATGCGTTTAGCCGATATGGCTTGATGGTTTGATTGTTATTTATTCAACCTTTCATTTGTGTATTTGATCAGTCTGTTTATGCCTCCGGCAGCTTATTTGGATTTTTCATTCCAGTCAAAATCCTTCTTCTGGGAACCGGCACTGTGACAGTAAAATTCTATTTTGTCTTTCTTAAAATATCTTCCAAAGCCACTATAATAATATTTTTCTCCCAAGAAAAAGAGCTTACGCCACGGAGTAGTAACAATCAAACCATCTACTTATAACTCCTTTGCGTCGGCTTCACCTCCTCATAGTTCAACTCCTCTTTATGCAACTGCCATTGATGCTCGCTTACGTACTCCCATGCGGCCACGTACATAAACTCATCGTCTCTCCTCAATGCCTCACCGTCCGGCGTTTGATATTCTTCTCTGAAATGCCCGCCAGCGCTCTCATTGCGATGTAATGCATCGATGCACATCAATTCTCCCAGTTCAATAAAATCGGCCACTCTCTGAGCTTTATCCAATTCCGGATTCATTTCATTTATTCCCCCGGGGATTGTCACATCTTTCCAGAATTCTTCCTTCAACTGTCGCACTTCTTTGATCGCTTCCTGCAACCCTTGCGCATTCCGCGCCATACCACATTTATTCCAAATAATTCTTCCGAGACGCTTATGGAAGCTTTCAACAGGTTGTGAGCCTTTGATGTTCATCAATTGATTGATGCGGTCGTAAACTTTTTTCTCCGCATCATCAAAGGCCTCGTGATTCGTTGGCACGACAGGATTTCTTATTTCATCCGCCAGGTAATTGCCGATTGTGTAAGGAATCACAAAATATCCATCGGCTAAACCTTGCATGAGTGCAGAAGCTCCAAGCCGGTTAGCACCGTGATCCGAAAAATTTGCTTCTCCCAGTACATACAAACCTTTTACTGTGCTCATCAATTCATAGTCCACCCAGAGTCCTCCCATGGTGTAATGCACAGCAGGATAAATTCTCATAGGCGTTTCGTAAGGATTTTCGCCAGTAATTTTTTCATACATGTCAAAGAGATTCCCATACTTTTCCTTGACCACTTCCTTTCCAAATTTCACGATGTCGTCCTCATTGGCATTTCCGAGGCCATGCTTTCCGGCTTCGGTTAATCCAAAACGTCTTATTGCATCCGCATAATCGAGGTATACAGCTTGTTTCGAAGTGCCGACTCCATAACCCGCATCGCATCTTTCTTTGGCTGCCCGCGAGGCTACATCTCTCGGAACAAGATTTCCAAACGCGGGGTAGCGTCTTTCTAAATAATAATCTCTTTCGCCTTCCGGAATTTCATTCGGCTTCCTTGCATCTCCTTTCTCTTTTGGCACCCAAATCCGGCCGTCATTGCGAAGGGACTCGGACATCAACGTAAGTTTGCTCTGGTGGTCGCCGGTCACCGGAATACATGTGGGATGAATTTGCGTGAAGCACGGATTTCCGAAGTATGCACCTTTTTTATGCGCCTTCCAAATGGCGGTCGTATTGCAACCCATCGCGTTTGTTGAGAGATAAAAAACATTCCCATAGCCGCCGGTACATAATAAAACTGCATGTCCCGAGTGTCGCTCTAATAATCCACTTACGAGATCCCGAACGATAATGCCGCGACATTTTCCATCAATGTTCACGATATCAAGCATCTCGTGCCGGGTATACATTTTTATATTGCCCAACGCCATCTGTCGCTCCAGCGCCTGGTAAGCCCCAATCAGCAATTGCTGCCCGGTTTGTCCGGCCGCATAAAAAGTTCTTTGCACCTGCGTGCCACCAAAGGAGCGATTGCTCAGCAACCCGCCGTATTCCCTTGCAAAAGGAACTCCTTGAGCAACGCATTGATCGATAATATTCACACTCACTTCGGCAAGACGATGAACATTTCCTTCTCTTGACCGGTAATCACCACCTTTGATAGTGTCGTAAAATAACCGATAAACGCTGTCGCCGTCATTTTGGTAATTCTTTGCGGCGTTGATTCCGCCTTGCGCAGCGATCGAGTGAGCACGTCGCGGAGAATCCTGGAAACAAAACGCCTTCACTTTGTATCCGAGTTCAGCCAACGATGCTGCTGCTGACGCCCCTGCCAACCCTGTCCCGACGACAATGATCTCTAATTTGCGCTTGTTCGCGGGATTCACTAATCGGCAATGCCCTTTGTAACTCGTCCATTTCTCGTCCAACGGCCCCGCGGGAATTTTTGAATCTAACATAATATCGCGGATTACTCTGATTAATTTGGTTTCACTGATCGTGGTTCGCTATTTTTTGTTACGAGCTTTCACCTCTCTGTTCACCGTCCGTTGCGTCGCACTCTTGTACGTTCGGTTCGATATTCGCCAACATTGAACCCGGTTTTGGGTCTCGAAAATTCTTTCTATTGTTCCACGGGTAAACCCGTGGCTATTCAAATTCACTCCTTCGGAGTAAGTCACCCCAGAGGAAGTATACTTTCATCCCAGCTAGCTGATCCATCCCAAATACACACTTATGGGCATCAAAGCAAACAACACCGACACTACAATTGAAAAAATCCATCCTGTTCCATTCAGCAGCGCGAGGTATTTTCTGTTTGCAACTCCTAATGTTCGAAAAGAACTTTGAAACCCGTGAATTAAATGCCATGCAAGAGAAAAGCATCCGATGATGTACAACACGTCGATCCAGGGATCGCGCAACACATCCATCATCTTGCCATATAAATTGCGATAAATTTTTCCCGGCGTATCGTCGTACGACACCTCGGTCAACCCTCCAAACCTTGACGGAATCCAGAAATCGGCGATATGAACGATCAAAAATAAAAATATCAATGTGCCGAGCAACCCCATCGACTTTCGATACCAGGCGCTTCCTCTTGACCCCATTGGTACCGAATAGCCAACGCCGCGCCTTTGACGATTCTGCACCTCCAATACATAACCCTGGATGATGTGAATGATAAAAAAAACAAACAAAAAAATTTCCAGGATTCGCGGTACCAGGGTTTCTCCGAGCCAGTGCGAGGCTTTATTAAATATTTCACCATTGTCACCGGGCACAAACACTTTAGCCCAAATACACGCATTTACTGTTACATGAACGATTAAAAACAAGATGAGGATTAAACCGGTAGCCGCCATCACAAACTTTTTCCCAACTGATGACGTGAAGAATTCAGACCATTTCATAGACGAACAAGGAGCTAATTTTATCCAAAGGACCACCTTTGGCGCTGCAAAAATAGCATCGGAAGTTCAAATGAAGTAGAAAAATTTGGGAGCGAATCATGGATGGCCATGTTGTTTGATGGCCTGGATTGGAAGGTTTGATGGTTGACTTGCGAAGTAGTGACGAAACGATGAGAACAGCCATCAAACAATCTAGCAATCAAGCAATCCGCCTGGCTACATTTTCAACCTCGCCATCAGTTCATTGTCTATTTTCTTGAAGAGGTGGAAAGGTTTATATGTTCTCCAATTGGTAAGATCATAAAGTTCTATGTACTGGTTAAGCTTCGCTTTCCTAAAATCATATTGAGTAGCCTCAGGCATCGCAATCATGACTATCCAACCATTTTCTTCCGAAACTTCCTCATACCATTCCTGGTAATATTCTTTTCCGTCGCTGTGAAAATTCAAAACGTTCTCTGCGATCAATACAAATTTGAAAATACCTTCCCTCTCAAAAACATCGATCACCTCGCGCTTCAATTCCATGATATCGTTTTCAATCGCGTCATTCCATTCTCCCATTAATTCAATCACGGCGTATTTTTCGTCATAATCTGCTATCAAAACTTTCAGGTAAAGCGTTCTTGAGCCGAAATCATCCCATTGCGGATGGATGTAATAGTTGTAAATCGTCTGTGAGTATTCAAATTCGGAGTAAGCTCTTCCGTAGAAAGGGGACCGTTCGTCCTCTTCACTTACATAAATATGCCTCCAATTGTAAAACGGTTCGATGTCATGCATAGATTACTAATTTCTCAATAACGGTTTTCACATTATTCATTTTCACATTTTTAGATTCTCTACCGCCTTTTTCACGCTGCCAAATCTCAGCAAAATTTCTTTTGCTTTGCTGTAATCATTCATACCCGTTCTTTCCATGACCATCTTTGTACCGCGATCAATCAGTTTCTCATTGGTCAGTTGCATGTTCACCATTTTGTTATCCTCTACCCTTCCCAACTGTATCATTACACTTGTGGAAATCATATTTAATACCAATTTTTGAGCCGTCCCGCTTTTCATTCGCGTGCTGCCGGTAACAAATTCGGGACCCACAATAACTTCAATAGGATAATCAGCGGCCGCACTAATAGGCGAGTTAGGATTACAGGAAATGCTTCCGGTAACGATTTCTCTTTTGCGGCATTCTTCTAACGCACCAATTACATAAGGCGTCGTTCCGCTCGCAGCAATTCCTATCACTACATCTTTGTTTGAAACCTTGTGTGCGTGCAAATCTCTCCAACCCTGCTCTTTATCGTCTTCTGCAAATTCGATGGCAGTCGTTATTGCTTTTTCTCCTCCGGCGATTATGGCGATAACTAGCCCGGGTGGCACGCCATATGTTGGAGGGCATTCGCTTGCATCAACAACAGCTAATCTTCCACTTGTCCCGGCGCCGATATAAAAAAGTCGACCGCCCACCAACATTTGCTCAGCAATGACTTGCACGAGGGATTCAATTTGTGGGATAGCCTTCGCAACGGCGCCTGGGACGGTTTGATCCTCATCATTGATGTGCGCCAAAAGTTCCAGCACACTCATCTTTTCCAAATGATGATAAACCGAAGCCTGCTCCGTGACCTTCACAAATTCGTTGTTATTTATCGTCTCAGCCATGATATGCAATTAAACCTTCCATCGGATTTTTTAGCACCTTGCCCAATTTCATTTCATACGTAACGCAAAGTTGCTGTAAAACGTCTTTAAATCCATAGGCTACTCCGCCCACAAAACTAACAGGCAATGCCGATGTTTCCTTGTATTTAATTAAATGATAGAAGAAAAAATCGTTCAAACCATCCTCAATAATGTTTTCAACCATATAGTGACCTCTGTTTTCGGATAGAAACAAGGAAAACTTTGCCATGTACCGATTCGCTAATGGTTTGCGATATACATGTTCGAGGATGTCAACGGGTTGGACTTTATATTTTCGATTAAATATATTTCTAAGCTCGCCATCAAAAATATTATACAAATAATATTGAATTACTTTTTTCCCCAAGTAGGCCCCACTGCCTTCATCGCCCAGGATATATCCAATTCCCGGCGATCTTTTTACGATTTTTTTGCCATTATAATAACAGCAAAACGACCCCGTTCCAAGATTACATACTATTCCTTTTTTATCTGCTGTCAACCCGCGAGCAGCAGCTAACATATCATCGCTGACTTCAATTGCCGCGTCTGCAAATATTTTTCCAAGGCATTTTCTTAACATCCGGACATTTTTGGGATTACGCATGCCCGTTCCATAATAATGCACTTCTGACACTCTCTGCTTTTTCAAAAAAGGGCACAATTCTTTCAATAAAAGAGTTTGAATTTGATCTGAGTTTAAAAAATAGGGGCTAATGCCCTGGGTAAAAATTGTTTTTTTACGACTGCCATCAAGAAGGCACCATTCGGCCTTCGTAGCCCCACTGTCGGCGATTAGTTTAGTTATGGCCATGCTGAGGGAACAAGAACGGTCAAAGTTTTGTTGTAATAAGAACCTGCCTTAAACCGTTATAGGCAAATCCACTATTTTGCGAACAAATTACAAAGAAAGACAAGAGATGGGTAATAAAAAATTACAGGTTTGGTTGCCATTGATTTTCTCGATGGTAATGATTGCCGGGATGTTTTTCGGTTTCAACCTGCACAAACAGACCGGAAATAATAAAGGATTTTTTGCTGTAAATAAACGGAATTCACTGGAAGAAGCGATGGATCTTATCAAACTCAGGTATGTTGATTCCGTGCATTTGGACACCCTCGAGGAAGGAGCGATTCAGCAAATGATGAATGGTCTGGATCCTCATTCTGTTTACATTCCAGCCAGCGCATTAACCGAAGTGAACGAAGATATCGCCGGCAATTTTCAAGGCATTGGGGTTGAGTTCAACATTTTCGATGACACGGTGCATGTTCTTTTTGTATTGCCCGGCGGTCCGAGCGATAAAGCAGGACTAAAAGTGGCAGATCGCATTCTGAAAGTAAATGATGAGCTCATTGTCGGAAAAACAATTACAAGCGATCAAGTGAAGAAATTGATTCGCGGCCCGGGCAACACACAAATCAACTTGACGATCTTACGTAACAATGAAAAAATAAATGTCCCCGTGATCCGGGGCACCATTCCTGTTCCTTCCCTTGACGCAGCATATATGCTTGACAAATCCACGGGATACATCAAACTGAATAAATTCTCGGAGAACACCTATGCAGAATTTATGGAGGCGATGGAGAAATTGCAAAAGGAGGGCCTAAAGAAGTTAGTTCTTGACCTGCGTGGCAACGGCGGCGGCCTGATGAATGAAGCAGTTGAAATTGCGGACGAGTTTCTTGATGACAACAAGCTAATTGTTTATACAGAAGGGGCAAATACTCAAAAACGAGAATACAGGGCAAAGCGTCCCGGGATTTTTGAAAATGGTAGACTAGTGGTATTGGTGGATGAGTTGTCTGCAAGCGCAAGTGAGATATTGTCGGGTGCTCTGCAGGATTGGGACCGTGCTACTATTGTAGGGAGGAGAACATTTGGGAAAGGGCTCGTGCAGGAACAATACGAATTAAGTGACGGCTCAGCGATTCGGCTAACGGTGGCCCGGTATTACACACCTGTAGGCAGAAGCATTCAGCGACCGTACGACCAGGGAAAGAAGGTTTACATGGAAGACATTTGGCAGCGTTATCACGACGGAGAACTGCTGCATGCCGATTCAAACAAGATAAACAAGGGGCAGATTTATCTGACGAAAATTGAGAAAAGGCCGGTGTTTGGAGGCGGCGGAATAATGCCGGACAAATTTGTTCCGATTGACACGAATTATATACAGAAGAACGTGACTCAATTATACCTGGAAACGACGTTCAATAACTTTGTTTATAACTACTACGTTCACAACCTATCGTTGTTTAATCAATATAAATCGGCAACCGACTTTGCCCAAAGATTTACAGGCATTAATGATGCATGGAATCAGCTGGTAACTTATGCTTTGAAGGATACGATTTATCTGAAAAATATTCCTTCTGGCGACCAAGTTGGGATCAAGCAACGATTGAAAGCCTACCTGGCACGTTACAAGTGGAGATACGAAGGCTTCTATGAAGTACTAAACATGACTGACCCGGCTGTGAAGAAGGCGCTGGAAGTAATTTCCAATTAAGTTTTACTGACAGATAATACACGAAGGCCGAGAACTAATAGGGGTGCCATCAGGAGCACATCCGTGATGTGAGCTACCCATTCTAGTCGAAGCATACGTCCAATCGGAAATGTAATTCCTCCCAGCAAAAAGATGATGGCTAACGGCCTGGGAACCGATCTTGTTACGAGCAAGGCGATTCCTAAGACTGCCAGACTAAGAGGCGCCAGCGGACCGGATTGAAAGAGCAATAAATTCGAGCTAAGAGGGTAACGGGCAAATCCTTCCATGTATGAGTGATGTGAGATGTTGAAAATTTCAGACATTATTCCTACGAAAGCAAAATTGGAACCGCTGATGAAGCCAAACATGGCAATCAATAAACCCCATGTCGCGTAATTCGGCAGTTTATCCTTTACCAAACCGAACAAAAAGACAAGGGCGGGCATCCAAAAGGCCATTGATAATACTAGGATCGTTCCTCCGACCACCCCGTACTCACCGTCGATCCAAAAGAAACTTGAGATGGCCCAAAAAAAAAAGGAGCAAGAATTAGACTTACTCCGTACATAGTTTGGTTTCGATTTGTTACTGGTACTTCCACTATTTGTGGTCTTATCTAGGGATTTCTCTGTCCAACAATTCCTTCTTTTCTATTCTGTAAGAAGCCACAAGGCCGACGCCACCTCCAATTGCGATCAAAGAGAAATAGATAGCAACCGGTTCAACTTCATGGGGAACCATTAGCGTGTCAATCAGGAAGGCCAAGAGCAATCCTACGCCGGCCCCGATGAGTAACAGACCCCATTTTAGATTGCGAAAAGGTACCGGCCTGTTCGCAAACTGTTTGGGATTCAATCCCTTTTCGATCATGGCCATATTCTCTTTGTTATTCAGATAACGTAGTCCGAAAACCATGGCGAAAGCTCCAAGTCCAAGCAAAATCGGGACAAATACTCCAATTACTTCAGGTCTCATAAAAATTCTTGTTTTAAAATGTTAGTGTTTTTTTACTTATGACTACCGATCTTAATTTCGGGTTACAGGTTCTAAGAACTTTATTAAAATCAGCGTACATTAACTATGACTACAGCAAGTCATCGCAGGTTACTGGATTTTTCGAGAAATGTCGTTTTCTGAACTCCATTCGATGTGGGATGTAAAGGAAGCGTCCAATCAGAGGTGGTGAACATAAACCAGTAACTTGCATGTAACCTTAAAACTAAACCAGTAGTCTTAATATATAGATAGGATGTCAACCGGACCATCGGATAGCGAAATCATAGGCCTGGTGTTAAGCGGCGATCACAATGCATATGCCGCGCTGGTAGACCGGTATAAATCGTATGTTTTTACACTTACCTTCCGATTTACCAAAAACAGGGAAGACGCTGAAGAGGTTTCGCAGGACATCTTCGTCAAGGCTTATCGCTCTTTGGCAGATTTTAAGGGAACGGCCAAGTTTAGTACGTGGCTTTATACAATTGTGAATACAACCTGTATAACTTTCTTGAGAAAGAAACGTTTAGAGGTTAAGTCGCTGGATGATGAGAAAACGTTTGAGGTTGCCGACAGCCAGGATTCGGGGTTGCGGGCAAATGTGGTTGAACAGAAATCGAGGCAGAATATGGTGAACCAGGCAATAGCGATGCTGAATCCGGACGATGCCGAGATCATAACGCTGTTTTATAAGAATGAACAAAGCCTGGAAGAGATCAGCCATATACTCGGCCTGGAGGTAAATACCGCAAAGGTTAGATTACACCGGGCGCGAGGGCGACTGAAAGAAAAAATGGAGAAATATTTCTCGGAAGAAGTTAGAAACCTATAGCAAGGATTTTGGAGAATAATTAGTGAATAAGAAAAAATTTAAATGATATGGATGCAAATATGAATACCTCCTTAGAGAGTGACGCCATGGAAGGGCGTTTGTGGGAGTATATTGATGGATCGGGTTCTATGGAAGAAAGGTCTGTCATTGAAAAACTGGTGGCAGATAATCAACAGTGGAAAGAGAAATATCGTGAGTTGCTGGAGCTGGACCAGTTGGTGCAAACCTCTCCACTCGAAGAGCCGTCCATGCGATTTACCAAAAATGTGATGGAAGAGATTGCGAAATACCATATCGCACCGGCTACCAGAACATATATCGACAAAAAGATAGTTTGGGGAATTGGTATCTTCTTTATCACCCTTATTCTCGGTTTTCTAATTTATGGTTTCAGCCAGATGAACTGGAATACCGATGCGGGCGAGAGTAGACGAATCGTTGATGTGACGAACGTGGACTACAGCAAATTTTTCAACAATACTTATGTCAACATCTTTATGGGCATTAATGTTGTACTCGGGTTAATGTTGCTGGACAGATTCCTGGCTTCAAAAAAGAAACGGATCCAAAAAGTAGCTTGATAATTTGATATGTTAGCAAAGCCCTCTCAAAACAGAGGGTTTTTGTTTTGCATTAACATTTATTTCCATCCAGGTTTTGTAACTTCTTATCGCCTTAAAAACCTGCGATTATGAAAAAAATTGTACACCTTCTTTTTTGCACTGCAATTACCATTTCCTGCAGTGCCCAATTTGAAACAAACTTCAGTTATTCCATGGCAATTCCTCTTCGCGAGATGGGCGAGAATATCAACTTAACGCATAGCGCGGTGGCGGACGTTCGCTATCACTTCAAGAACTCGACCAACTGGCTTTGGGTGGGCACGGAATACGGCATTGGTGTTTATGCTATAAAAAATCAAACACAACTCTATCAATTTTCCAATGGAGCGACCACGGAAGCTAAGGTCAATTTCACGAGCAACGTATTTAATGCACATGCAATTGTGGGTGCGGATTTGATGCCTGGTAAATCGATCACACCCTACATCGTGGCAAAGGGAGGATTGAGCAATTTTTTTACAAGCGTTTATATTGCTGATCCAAATGACGCTGATGGATGCAAGCCGCTGGAAAATAAAAATGTATTTAAGGATAATACCTGGTCGGCTGCGGCTGGCGCTGGCGTGAAAATCGCCATGAATAAAATCTTTAAGAAATCAAACTCGGACCATTGGTGGCTCGACTTTTCGGCAAATTATTTAACCGGAGGGACCATTAGCTATCTCAATGTTAAGCATCTGCAGAAAGTTGATGACAACAC